>JGI10211J34971_10002906_pt1 | contig 13794 bp, 8 predicted proteins | sample Etolagsediment_FD_34971 | JGI IMG/M metagenome (IMG submission 34971) | reverse complement strand
AGTTCATTTCTGAAGAGATTGAATGCTTAATCCCTTTGAATTATTATAATGTTTTTTATGTAAAAGGACTCACCAAACTCATCTTTACTAAAAATGACATCCTATCTAATTACGATAAATACTCATTTGGGGGATATGAAAGCTTAAGAGGATTTGTTGACAATCAATTCAGTGCTGCCAAATTCGGCATCATCAGTTTTGAATACAGATACCTGCTATCACTTGATTCACGTGCATTTGTGTTTGTTGATTACGGTTATTGCAAAGAATATAAAAGTCTGATTGGTGTCGGTCTTGGAGTTCGTCTTAAAAGCAAAATCGGCATTATTAAGATAGATTATGGAATCGGCTATCAGGACGGCAAATGGACTAATCCTTTGCAGGGTACGGTGCACTTTGGACTGGAAACAGGTTTTTAAATTATTTATTAGGAGTTTCTTTGAAATTATCTCAACTTGAAATTGTCGGATTCAAATCCTTTGGCGAACCAATAAAATTCAGTTTCTCAAAAGGGCTTACAGGCATTGTTGGTCCTAATGGATGTGGAAAATCAAATATCTCTGATGCGATTCACTGGGTTCTGGGAGAACAGAATGCGCGAAGGCTTCGTGGCGGCACAATGCGTGATGTTATATTTAAAGGAACAAGGAAGCGCACTGCACACAGTTTTACAGAAGTTTCTATCATTATTGAAAATGACAAAAAGATCCTCCCTGTTGAATATGAAGAAGTAAAAATAACAAGGAAGCTCTATGTCGATGGTGAAAGCGAATATATGATCAATGGACAATCCTGCCGTTTGAAAGATATCTTAAATCTTTTTTATGATACTGGAATGGGACGCAGGGCATACTCCTTTATAGAACAAAAAATGATCGACGATCTTCTCAACAGCTCTGATGAAGAAAAACGCTATCTGTTTGAAGAAGCTGCCGGTATAATGAAATATAATCAGAGTCAGCGCACTTGTGAGAATAAACTGAGCTCCGTGCAGAATGACCTTATACGTCTCGATGACATTATCTCTGAAGTAAAATATCAGGTCGGCTCACTCCGACACCAGGTTGGCAAGGCAAAACGTTATCAAAATATTAATAACTCTATAAATACAATTAAAATACAAATTGCCGGTATCGAATTTTTTAAGATGCATAAGCAGCTTGCACCAATGAATGCAAAATTCCTGGAGCTTGAAGAAAAGATTACTCTTAATAGCAAAGAGCTCTCTAAATGTGAAGCTGAATTTACAAAAAAAGAACAGGAGCATCTTGCAATTGAAGATAAACTGAAACAGGAGCAGGCAAAGCAGCGAGAAATTGAAGATGCAATAAATTCCTTTGAAAAACAGATCCTTCTTAATAAACAGCAGATCGCAAATAATAAAAATAAACTCGAAGACAACCAGGAACGCATCAAAGTGATCAAGCTTCAAAAGGAATCCGGTTCCGATGTCCTTGAGGAAGAACATAAAAAACTCAAAGAGGCACAAGAATCCATTGTCCTCCAAAAAGAGCAGGCTGAAAAATTAGAGGAAAAACTCGCTGAGATCAAAGAAAATGTTCAACAGCTCTATAAAGAAAATGATGAGATTTATCATAAAATCAATGAACTCCAATCCAGAAAACAGATACTACTGAACGAAAAAAATGAGCTTGAAACCAGACAGCGACTCATCACAGAACAGGTTAACCGTATTGCAGAGAAAATTCATGATTATCAAAACAAATATGAGAAATTCTGCGAGCTGGTAACAGATCATGAAAAGAAACTGAAGCAAAGCACACGATCACTCCAGACGCTTCGTGACGAAAAGATCTCTCAAGAAAAAATTATTGAAGATCTCAAAGTAAAAGAGCAAAAGCTTCGTGATGAATCCCATGATTTTCTTTTCAGAATTAAGGCTCTCGAAAACGAAAAGCAGCAGCTTCAAGAATGGGAAAGGAATTTTGCTGGGTATTCTGACGGCACGAAAGCACTATTGGAGAAATTCAGAGAGAAAAAACTTGCGACACTCGCAGAAAATATTTCTGTAAAGGATGAGTATGTCAGTCTTATCGAGGAAGCATTGAGAAATATACTTCTCTCTGCGATTTGTGAAGAGCAGGACATTCAAGAACTCGTTTCCTACTTACAGAAAGAGAAACTTACTTCTCAGCTTATAATCAAGAATACAGGTCAGAAAAAAAACCCGCAGATGATCAAGATTGAAAATGCAATCCCACTGGTAGAGATACTTACTTTCAAGAGCGAAATCGTGAATCCGAAGTTGCTTGAGAATTATTATATTGTTGAAAATCGTGATATCGCTCTTGGGCTCATTTATGAATATCAAAATGATGATAATATTCTTTATTTTATTACAAAAGCCGGTGAGATATACTCAAATCGCGGGATGATCACTACACACTGGATAGATTCCTCTTCAAGAGGGCTTCTAAGCCGCAAAGCAGACTTGCATACTATAGATAAAAAAATATCAGGTTTGCAGAACGAACATACCAAGATACTGTGTTCGATTGAAGAAATAAACACAAAAAAATCACAAATTATTGAACAAATAAAAATTCTGACAAAAGACATTGCTCTTACATCTGATCATCTCGAAAAAGATGAAAAACAGCTCATTAATATTACTATTCAAAGAGATAATTTTCAGGAGTTGGTGAGAGATAATAAAAAGCAACTCTCAGAGATAGAAACGCAACAATCAGAAAACCTGAAAGGATTGAAAGCTGTCGATGTAAAACTCGGTGAAATTCCGGAGCAAGATGAAAAAGCGCTTCAACAAAAGCTGGAATCTGTTCAAGCATCACTGAAAGCAACCCGCAAAGAGCAATATCGCTATGAAGAATTAGTGAATGACCAAAAAATCGAAGTCACCAAACTTGATAAAGACATCGCATATATAAATCAGAACATAATTCGCATCAAAGAAACTGCGCTGGCTAACGAACAGGAACTGGATAAATTACAGAATTCCATAGAACCTTTGAAAAAAGAAATTGAAGACCTGCAAGTGGACACTGAGAGGTATGAGATTTCCTTTAAGAAAAAAGTCGATGAACTCCACACCTTCAAAGAAAAAAATGTGAGTATAGAGAACGAATTCCACGAACTGAGGAAAAAGCTCGATACACTCAAGATGACATTGCATGATCTTGAATTTAAAAAGGAAGTATTCTCAAGAGATAAAAACGAGATCGAGCTCAAAATCCAGGAAACAAAACTGAAGATCGAACATCTGAAAGAGGATGTAATACAGCATTATCACCATGATCTATCTCACGATACAGCAGAAGATTACGAAGAACTCAATACAACGGAATTGCAAGCAGACAGAGAAAAGCAAGAGAAGCGTCTTGAAAATCTGGGACCCATAAACTTAGCTGCAATTAACGATTATGAAACGCAAAAGAAGCGGTTGGAATTTCTAAATGAGCAGAGAAAGGATCTTGTTGATTCCAAGACAAATCTTCAGGAAGCGATATCTCAACTCAACGAGACTGCAGAAAAAATGTTCATAAACACTTTTACCATCATTCAAAAGAATTTTGATACGATCTACAAAGAAATCTTTAACGGTGGAAAGGGTGTACTCAAGCTAGAAAATCCCTCGGATCCTCTCAACTCAAAAATTGAGATTTATTCAAATCCCAAAGGAAAGAAAATAACGAATATCAGTCTGCTTTCAAGCGGAGAGAAAGCTCTCACTGCAATAGCACTCCTCTTCTCTATTTATCTTGTNAAGCCGAGTCCTTTCTGTATCCTTGATGAGATCGANGCCCCTCTTGATGACTCAAATGTGGGCAGATTTCTTCAGCTGGTNAATAAATTTTCATCCGACACACAATTCCTTATCATTACGCACAACAAACGTACTATTGAAGCTGTAGATTATTTGTATGGCATTACAATGGAAGAAGAGGGTGTCTCGAAGATTGTGTCTGTCAAACTCGATTAATTTCATGAAAAAAATCTTACTTATTCTTGTTTTTCTTTTATTAACTGCATCACTTTGTGCTCAATTTGAGTTAAATACTGTAGTGAATCAAGAAAACCAAAATCAGGATTCGCTAGTCGTTTTCTTCACCGCAAAATTTGATTTTGAAAATGAATTATATCCACAAGCAATTACAGAGTTTAAAAAGTATGTACACGACAATCCGAATGGACTCTTTTCTTCAGAAGCGATGTATCTGGTCGGTAAATCATATGCAGCGCTTGATAGCACAAACACAGCGCTTTCTGTATTGGAGAAAAACTATAAAGACTATCCGCTTGATGAGTTTGGAATTTTATCATTAAGAGAAATAGGAAACATATATTTTTCTCAAAAGAAATATGAAAAGGCAAAGTTTTACTACACACAATTTATATATTTTAACAGTCCTTTAAAGGACAAGGATCATGCATTTCTTCAAATTGAAAAATGTAATTACTATCTTGGACTTTACAAAAATCCTACAGAAATTTACACTCAATTCATTAAAAAATTCCCACTAAGTTCAAAGGTGCCAAAGCTGCAATTTGAGCTTGCAAATTATTATGTAACTGTCCGCAATTTTGATGAAGCAGTAAAAGAATATACTTATCTTATTGACACGTATCCTCACTGTACGTGGCTTGATTCAGTTTATTATAACCTTTCAATTGTATATAAATCACAAAATAATTGGGACAAAACAGTTGAGACGACCATCGCTCTCCTTAATCGATTCCCGAATTCAGAATTGAAGTCGGATTCTTATGAATTATTTATTAACGGCTTGATGGTAAATCATCAATTTCTCCAGGCAATAGATACGCTTAACTATATTATTGAAACTACTCCTCAAGAAGAGAAGAATGAGTACTATCAATTGCTTGCAAAAATATATGAAGAGCTTGGACTGAACAAAGAGCTTGTCTATATATATCAAATTATGATCGAGAATGAAACAGATGTAGAGACCGCTGCATTATTACGCCTGAAGCTTGAATTGATCAAAGCCAAAACAGGCACTGATGAAGATACCCTAAAACCAATCGATAACAAACTTGATTGAGAGAAAAAATTTGACATCAATTATGACCATCGTAGCTTTTAGCCATGCCGAAGTGGCGAAATTGGTAGACGCACTGGACTCAAAATCCAGCGAACTTAGGTTCGTGCCGGTTCGAGTCCGGCCTTCGGCACCAGATAAAAATATATATAAAAGGAGTGACATATATTGTTATTTGTTAGTTAATAACATATCTCGTGCACCTCACACGGACATACCGCGTATTGAGGTATTTTCCCATGAAATTTCAGAATATGAAAAGGAGTTTTTATCATGAAAATAAAAAATAAACTCAGCATTTCGCTTCTTTTAATCGTTGTTTTTACCCTAATTTTCACACAGTTTGCTTTTGCAGGTTCGGAAGCAACATGTATTTTCCTTCTTATTGAACCAGGCTCACGTCCAAACGGACTCGGTCATTCCTTTGTCTCAATTGCAGATGGAGGTTTTGCATCCTGGTGGAATCCAGGTGGATTGGCTTTCCAGGATAATTCCGAACTCGGTCTTATGCACTCGAACTGGTTCGGTGACATTATCGATGATATGTATTATGAATACCTCGGATACTCTCAAAGTTTTGAGGGAATAGGCACACTTGGATTAAGCATTACTTTTATGACATACGGAGAACAAGATGCTTACGATAATGATGGCATTTTTCTATTAACCTTCGAGAGCTACGAACTTGCATTTGGAGCATCTTATGGAACAAAACTCAATGAAGAATTAGGTATTGGTATTACATTAAAAGGTATTGTCAGCAATCTTGCTCCTGATGTTGGTGAATTAATGGATGCGGATGGTTCTGGTTACACCTTTGTTGTCGACCTTGGACTTCTTAAGAAAAATTTCTTTATCCCTAAACTCGACTTCGGTGTGAACATTCAGAATTTCGGTCCTGATATGAGCTACGCAAACTCAGAATCAAAACAGCCAATGCCCCTCAATCTTAAGCTTGGCTTTTCCTATAGAATATTCGATGACAAATACAATAAACTCACAGTAACTGGTGACATCAATAAAATGATGGTCAATAATGATCCACTCTGGAAACGTATCTTCTCTTCCTGGGGTGATGATGGTTTCAAAAATGAACTTGATTCTATGATCGAAAATGTCGGTGTCGAATACAAGTACTATAACCTTATCTCTCTTCGCGTCGGGTATGTAAATGATGTAGCCGGTCATATTAAGGGACTCTCTTTTGGTGGCGGTATCAGTTATGAATTCTCAAAAGGAAAAGAACTCTATTTTGACTTTGCTCTTCAACCTGCAGGTGAGTTGACCACTAATAATAAAACCTTCTCATTAGGTGTTACATTCTAAACTAAGCATTATCTACATAAAATATACATTGATTCTACATCACAGAGTAGAAATAATAGCGGAACGTTACGTATGAAAATTTCAAAAATTCTCACATATATATTTCTTTTTCTTGCTCTCCCTCTCTTCCTTAATGCCAAATCACCCTCCTACACATTCAAAAAACTACCGGCTCAGGAAGTGCAGAAGAGATATGAGAAACTGAAAAAGCTTCCCTCGGAAGTGCATCACAAAATATACTCTACACAGGGATTATCTGATAAATTCACCAACCTCACAAAAGATGGCTTTGAAGGAGTGAATCTGCTGGTCATACTTATTGATTTCATTCCTGATGATGATCCAAGCACGACAGGAAACGGTACATTCGATTTTGGGCACTGGGACTACTTTGAGATGGATGGTGTTATGGATTCGATAAGCACTATTGGTTCTCCGCCACACGACTCAACATTCTTTCATCAGACTGTGAAAGCAATGCAATATTACTACCAAACTGCAAGCCTTGGCGAACTGAACACCTTCAATCCACTCCAGGAAAAGAATTTCCATTTTAAAATATTCCCTCATCAGGCTGACACAGCGTATCAAATGCCCCAACAGATGGCGTATTACTGGCCGGATACTGAAGATTACGATCTGAAATCGGACAGACTCATTCAGTATTTCAAAGATGCGATTACTACTGCNGATACTACAGAATTTGTACTTACTCCCGACATCATATTCTCAGAATATAATCACATTATGATAATCCATGCCGGCTCGGACTGGCAGCATGANGTNTTNTACGATACNCCGTNCGATATTCCNTCNTGCTATTTCCANCTNAGAGANGATTCTATTGCCGTGAATGACAGCACNTATTTTGTAAAATCAGGCGGCAACTCGCCGGAAACTATATCACAGGATTTTTATAAGAACAATCACTTCATTTATGGATTCGGTGCCATAAATGCGGAACTTTTTCATGAATTCGGTCACGGACTTGGATTTGTGGACCTGTATAATACATCAAACATGTATCCCGCAGTTGGTTATTGGGATATTATGGACAGCGGTGGTTTTGGCTCTGCAGTTCTGATAGACACCATGCAGACTCCCCCCGATTCTCTTGTCATCGAAGCAGTGCTCCCGACCCTTCCTTCTGCGTGGTCCCGCATTTTGATATGGGGTAAGGAGTTAGAGGCTTCGGGAAAATTCATCACTGTGGATTCACCATCTGAAATCACTGTTCTTGCTGCTGAACTACCGGATGCGCTTCTTCCACAATTTGTAAAAATCCCAATTAATAATAAGGAATACTTTTTGATAGAAAATCGTGAAGTTGAGCTTGATAATCAAGGAGCTCCTGTCATCAAGGTAGATGACATAACGGGACGTGTACCCCTCTATCCTATGAATCCCGAGACTGACCGAAACAACTACGAATTTGATTATTTCCTTCCTACGTATGACACATATCTTGATGCTGAAACGAACGGTGGTTTGTGCATCTGGCACATCGATGATTATGTTATCTATGATGAACTTGTTGAAGTTGATGACGGATGGTATAACCGCTTTGATGCAAATATGGTGAACGCCAGATCCTCCCGTCGCGGCGTGAAACTCGTTGAGGCAGACGGCATCGAAGACATCGGTAATCCCTATTCCTACTTTCCATACGGCACTTGCTACGAGCCTTTTTTTAAAACAAAACCCGGCACATGGACTCCCGGTGATACAAATCGATATCATAACTATAAGCTTGCACCGAATACGCGACCGAATTCGTTCAGTAACGAGAGTATAAATTCTCTGCTTGAGATCACAGATATAAGCAACTACGGTGTGGAGATGTCCTTTGCTTTTCAATATCAAACCTATGAAGAGATCACATCCTATGAACCGGTTCAGAAATTCAATCCTGCGTACCAACTTATTCATTATAAGAATGAGCTTTTTAACTCACACATTCTTGCCACTGCTTCGGATTCATTGCTTATGATATCTGACGATCTCTTTGGAGAATATTCTGTTTCACTCAATAAACCGGTTACCCAACCACTATCACTTGCAGAAATTTCACAAAAGAAATACATCCTCGCAAGCATGGAGGATTCGATTGCATTCATTCACTTTGATATTATGCATTATCCTCCTGTAACAGTATCCGGGATCAAACTCGATAGATGGATCACTGATTCTCCAATCCAGGTTTCTGAAAATGAAATCATTATCCCGACTGATCTAGGTTTAAGAAAAATCAGGTTTGACGAAGACTCCCCTTTTGTCATTGCTCAGGAAAATACTCATATAGAGAAAATCGCTTTTGATCCGATTGTTCAAGAGATTATTGCAATAACACACGAAAATGCAGTTGCTATTTATGATACCTCACTCACTCTCATCGAAGAATTTCCTCTGGGAACTCCAATCGGTGATTTCTATCCTATAATTGAAAGCTTGATGAAAGACTTCGTTCATGAACAGCGAATATACATTCAGGATAATTCCGGTTCGATATATGCCATTGCGGACGGCATTGTCACTCAGATATTTGACTCTGCCACTTATCCTATAGCAAATACTTCCAACATTTCTCTTGGAGATGTCAATGATGACGGCATTCATGATGTTGTCTTTACCGCAGATGATATGATCTTCATTCTTCAACCGAATGGTTCGTTCCTGAACAAAACTCCTGTCAAACCATATGACGTATCCTACTCACAATCTGTTTCTCCAATAATCGGACAGAATTATTTAGCAGAAAAAATCTCACTTTATCTCCCCACTTCCTCAAACTGGACTCAGGCAATAGACAACAATTGCACGATTCAGAAAATGTATAGCTTTGCTAACGGTCTCGCGCTGGCATCTCCTTTGATCTCTCAAAACGGAACATCCTCGATGTTGTATCTTCCGATCTCAGATTCTCTCATTCAAATGTATTCCTTCTCTCCTCCTGAGAATGCTTCTGCAGAAGTGTATTGGAATGGATATAAAAACGGACCTCAAAGAACAGCATGTGTCACTGCTCTCTCAGAGGGAGATCCTGACTCGACTGCAAGCTTCACTATTCTTACATATCCTAATCCGGCTGAATCAGGGCAGGTCAGGATAAGAATACGTTCAAATCAAGATGCAAAATCATCAATCAATATATATAACCTTGCTGCAGATATTCTATTCAAAGATGAGCAACAAATCACTGCATACATTAATAATGAATATGTGTGGCCGATTGACAACGTTGCATCTGGTGTGTACTTCGCTATGGTCAAAGTTGGCGGAAAAAGCGAATTAGTTAAGATTGGAATCACAAAATGAAATATAAATTTTTAATCATCGCACTTATTATCATCGTACTGAGCACTTCAATACTTCATGCTCAAAAACCCAAATCAAAAGCACTTGCTGCACTGATGTCATTTGCTGTTCCCGGCACTGGTGAATTATATGCCAAAAACACCGCATCCGGAATAGCGAGTCTTGCCACTGAAACCTTGCTATGGCTGGGGTATTTCAACTTTTTACAGCAGGCAAAATGGGCAGAAAACGATTACAAAAAATACGCAGATGCTAAATCCGGAACACAAATCACGAATGCTGATGATCTTTATTATGAACTTCTTCAGGATTACTACTCAAGTGAGGAATACAATAATCATGTTCGCCTTTATGCGCGCAATGGTTTATATTACGGAGATTGGACACAAGATGAGTTCGATCAATTCCTTGCAGACTACCTCTATATCGGCAATCAGGCATGGGATTGGGGTTCTACGGATGTGTGGTATAAATACGGCGAACTTCGGCGCGAGAAAAATAAATACAAGATCATCTCAAAATTCACAATTGCGGGAATGCTCGTAAACAGGTTGGTGAGTATGGTCAAGGCAGTGCAATCTGTGCATCGTTACAATAAAGGAATTACCAAGGAAAATACTGTATCACTGAATTGCGGTTACGATCACATTCTTCAGAGATTTACATTCTCCCTTGAGAAACACTTCTGATATGGACACGATTTACTTAGACGGCACGTCCTTAACCCTCGAACAAATTTATTCAGTAGCTGAACAAAAAGCAAAGGTGACTCTTACTGAGGAAGCAAAGAAAAGGATTCAGAAATGCCGCGATTGTATCGATGAAATTATAAAGAAAAATTATGTCGTGTATGGTGTGAATACCGGTTTTGGCGCTTTTAAGGACAAACGGATCGCTCCTGATAAATTGAAAGAACTGCAAAGAAATCTCATCATCAGCCACTCAACCGGTGTAGGAAATTATCTTCCTGTTAAAACCGTGAGAGCGAGTATGCTGCTCAGAATAAATTCTCTTGCAAGCGGGTACTCAGGCATCAAACTGAAAACCCTTGAAACACTTATAGAGATGCTGAACAAAGGAGTTCACCCGGCAGTGCCTGCACAAGGTTCTGTCGGCGCAAGCGGAGATTTGGCACCGATATCACATATTATTCTTGTGCTCTCACGTGGTGAAGAACAGGAACTGGAAGAGTATAGCGGGCGAGTGATCATCGAAGAAAATACTGATCGTGACAACTATTCGATAAAAACAATTTCCGGACTGAAAGCCATGCACGATGCAGGTATCGAGCGTGTAGTACTCGATGCAAAAGAAGGACTCGCACTTAATAATGGCACTAATGTCATGACTGCGATAGCTGCGCTTGCACTTGTGGAAGCACAGATTCTTCTTGAAAATGCAATCAAAATTTTCACTGCTTCTCTCGAAGGTTTACGTGGTGTATCCGATGCATTCCAACCAAAAATTCATGAACTCCGCAGGCAAAAAGGGCAAATCGAGATAGCAAAAAACATTATGGGATTTATAGAAGGCAGCGCACTGATAGACTCTAGAAAATCCGAAGTGCAGGACAGCTATTCATTGCGATGTTTTCCGCAAGTTGTGGGTCCGATCAAAGAAACACTCGATTTTGCAGCCAATATCATTGAGCGCGAAGCAAATGCGGTTACTGATAACCCACTTATCATTCCCGAAGCAGACAGACCTATTAAGGCATTTTCAGGTGGAAATTTTCACGGTGAACCTATTGCACAGGTATGTGATTTTTTAAAAATCGCAATAGCTGAACTCGGAAATATCTCTGAAAGAAGAATATTTAAGCTTACTTCTCAGTTTTTAAGTCACGGACTTCCCAGCATGCTCACCACAGACCCCGGACTGCAAAGCGGCATTATGATCCTTCAATATACAGCTGCAGCCCTGGTTTCTGAAAATAAAGTACTTGCGCATCCTGCGAGTGTGGATTCCATTCCTACGAGTGAAGATGTCGAAGACCACGTGTCCATGGGCACGATCGCTGCCAGGCAGTTCAGAGAAATTCTGGAAAATGTACGTAAAATAATCGCTATCGAATACATCACTGCATGCCAGGCACTTGATTTGAGATTGCGCATCGATCCCGACTTCGAAAATAAGACTCCAGAGCATACCTTTGGGAAGAAAACTTTGGGCATCTATACTAAGCTGCGTAATGCAGGAGTGAGTTTCTGGGACCGCGATAAAGTTGCATATATTGACATAGAAAAAACACTCCGACTAATTACTACCGAATTATAACATAAAAGGAGCTCACCATGGCTATAGTTTTGAATGGGTATGATTTAACTATTGAAAAAGTCGTAAGGATCGCTCGAGAGAACGAGAAAGTCGAGATTCCTCCGGAAAGTATAGAACGCATCAACAAATGCCGTGCAATGCTGGAAGAAAAAATAAAAGCTCACGAGATCATGTATGGCGTGAACACAGGCATCGGAGAATTCTCAGAAGTTGTACTCAGCGACGAACAAATGGAAGACTTTCAACGTTATTTGGTATACAATCATGCTGCAGGCATCGGAGATCCGGCTCCCATTGAATATGTTCGCGGAGCTATGGCAGGGAGAATTAATGTGCTTGTAAAAGGCAATTCAGGATGCCGTCCGGAAATTCCTCTTACCTTGGTAGCGATGCTCAATAAAGGTGTCACACCTTTTGTATGCCAGAAAGGTTCTGTTGGTGCGAGTGGAGATCTTGCCCCGATGTCCCAGATCGCACTCCTTCTTCTCGGAGAAGGCAAAGCGTATTATAAGGGTGAACTTCTCGAGGGCAAAGAAGCAATGGATAGAGCTGGAATTCCAGTTCCAGGTTTGAAAGCTCGTGATGGACTTTCTGCGATTAATGGCTCTAATCTTTTAACTGCAATGAGCGCTCTTATGCTCTATGATGCAAACCGTTGGCTTAAACAGGCAGAAATTGCAGCTGCAATGTCACTCGAAGCCCTTAAGGCAAACATGAAACCTTATACCCCCCTTCTTCATGAAGCTCGTGGATTCAAGGGTGCAATACGCTGTGCGAAATCGATTGGCAAGCTTGTCAAAGGTGGCGACCTTGCAGAAGGAAGAGTTAAATGCAAAGTACAGGACGCATACTCTATGCGCTCCACTCCGCAGGTAATCGGTGCTGCTCATGACGCGATTATCTATGCTCGCTCACAAGTCGAAATAGAACTCAATGGTGTGGGAGATAATCCGGTATTCTTCCCAGATAAAAAGATCCAACTTTCAGGTGCAAATTTCCAGGGCTCTCCCGTTTCGCTTCCTATGGATATGATAAGCGCAGCTATCACCATGGTTTCTGTGATGTCAGAACGCCGCATGAACAGATTGAACAATCCGGCATTAAGCGTTGGATTACCTGCATTTCTGACAAAAGGCGCAGGTATGTTTTCCGGCATGATGCTCAGCCAATACACTGCTGACATGCAGATCGTTGAACAGAGAATCCTGTCGGCTCCTGCTTCAGTTCAGTCAATACCTGCTGCTGCTGACCAGGAAGATTTTGTCTCAATGGGAATGAATACTGCGATAAAGAATTTCCAGATCATGGATAATGCATATGGCATCCTTGGCATAGAGTTCATGGCTGCTGCACAAGCGCTTGATTTCCGCGAAGAGGAATATAAATTTGGCGCTGGTGTCACAAAAGCAAAAGAAGTCATACGAAAATATGTTGAATTCCTCGACATTGACAGACCTCTTTATCCCGACCATACAACAATGAAAGAACTTGTAAGATCATGCGAAATTCTTGAGGAAGTAGAAAAAGTGGTGGGCAGCTTAGAATAAGATACATGAAAATCCGTTTATTTCTTTTAATTTTATCAGTCCCGTTTTTACTCGCAGGTTGCGTCTATTATAATACCTTTTATAATGCGCAAAAATACTACGCAGAAGCAATGGATGCGAAAGAAAAGAATGACGGAAAAGTATCACCTGGCATCGACACGAAATTTGAAACCTCAATTGGCAAGTGCGCGTATATCATACAGGAATATCCCACGAATAAGTGGGTCGACAATGCAATCCTGTTGATGGGACAATGCTATTATGAGCAGGAATACTATATAAAAGCT
>JGI10211J34971_10002905_pt1 | contig 13794 bp, 9 predicted proteins | sample Etolagsediment_FD_34971 | JGI IMG/M metagenome (IMG submission 34971) | reverse complement strand
TTGGCACCAGCACAAGATAGAATATAATAAAATTGAAAAAATCCATGAAAAAAATGATAAGGTTTCTCAGAATCGTAAAATGCTTCAGGTTTAAGCGAACACGGGTTTGGTGATACCGGAAGGTTTCGTCTGGATACCTGCCCTTTCTTGACCGATGATGGTGAACGCCAACCTCGAAACTCACCTTGTTCGAATATCCCTTTTTAAAAATACTAAACCCAAAATCTGCGTCTTCACCGCCAAATCTGTAATACGGGTCAAATCCGCCAACCTCAAAAGCCACATCTTTTCGAACCATGCAGTTACATGTAGCTAGGTAGGTGCAATTTTTTGTTTGATTTTTTGGCGTTTCATTTTTTTTTGAAATAACGTCATGATTCTTGCCGAAAAACCCTCGCCGTTTTCCTCTTGCAGCATCCAGAATATTCAAATACGCCGGAATCTCCCCACCTATTTCTCCTATATTTCTGTCACGGGATAAATACTCGACCATTCGCCAGACAATATCAGATCTAGGAACTACCACATCACTATCAAGGAAAAGGACAAATCTCCCTTTCGCTTCCCGCAAACCCAGATTCCTGAGATGTGACGGTCCGTAGCGACGGACACATGAGAGCAAACGAATTTCAGGATACTTATGTTTGAGATATTCTATGGTATCATCTTCACTACAATCATCGACAACAATAATTTCGAGTGAGGCCGAAGTCTGCGCTTGTAAGGAATTAATACATTGACAGAGATCTTGTTTCCTGTTGTAAGATGGAATAATAATGGAAACCAATTTTGGCATTAATCTATTTTGGTCAAACTGGCTGAATTCGGAAGGGTCATTAACTTTGTGTAATCCTGAAACCGTAAATCAAAGGGGGCTAGAAAGAGTCTGGGATGATATTTATCCATAGAAAAATGGGCTACGCATAGATATCTAGCCAGTGATACAAAACCAAAAGAGAAAAAATTCTCCTGCTATAATCTTCTTTTCCTTGGCTGTGGCGGTAGAACATGGTCTCTAGGTACGATTTCCGAAAAAACCCAGTATCCATAATCCTCTTGCTGAATACAATGTCCATTGCGGGCTCCATTAGATTGTCTGTAAACCACCGTTTCGTTGGCACGGTAAAGCCCATCTTTTTTCGATAAATGATGTTCTTTGGCAGATATTTTTCCATGGCCTTTTTCAAAATGAATTTTCCCTGCTTTTTGTATAGTTTGAAGTTAGCAGGTAGCGAGGCTGCAAATTCTACAAGTTTGTGGTCCAGAAATGGAACTCGCAATTCTACGGAAGTCGCCATAGTCATTTTGTCGGCCTTTAGAAGGAGGTCGTTCGGTAGGTAGGTATTTGAGTCAACATAGAGGAGTTGGGATAATAAGTTTTGATTCTTGACATTTTTAAAAAGGTGTGAAAATGCAGAAGAACAATAATTGGTTCTTTCAGAATACTTTAGATACTCGTCGGAATAAAGTTCCGTCCTAATACGAGGGGTCAAATAGGACGAAATACCACGGTAATTTTGGTCAAGTTCATTTGTTGTCCAGTCCAAATATTTTTTTAGACGGTCACCCGGCAAACAGCGATTGGGCAAAAGTTTCAGGAACGACAATATTGGTCTGTATCTTTCAATTTTAAGCATCCTTTGATAGAGGTCGTAACCTGCAAACAGCTCATCACTTCCTTCTCCTGATAACAAAACTGTTGCATGAGGTTTTGCCTGTTTCGAAATCTGGTGGAGTGGGATTGCTGAAACGTTCGCCAAGGGCTCCTCGGTAATTGAGACAAGTTCACAAATCGCATCTAAAAAATCATACGGATTCAGAACTAGCTCATAATGATCTGTGCGGAACAAATTCGATATTTGCCTTGCAACTGGAAATTCGCTCCGTTGATCATCATTTCCATACCCTACACAAAATGTCTTAATTTTTCTTTCACTGACTTCTGACATTAAGGCTACAATTGCGCTAGAGTCCAGTCCACCGCTCAAAAAAACACCTAGATCAACTTCACTCATCAAATGCATCTGAATAGATTCTCTAAGAAGAGATTCCAATTCTTCTTTAGCTTCAGGGAATCTAAGATTTCTCACATTATAAAAGTTTTCAGAATTCCAGTAACACGTGGTCTCTGTTTTTCCGTTTTTGTCTATAAACATCGTGTGTCCCGGGGTTAGCTTAAATATGCCTTCAAACATGGTTTTAGGTGGCAAAACATAACCTAAGGTCAAAAATGAATCCAGGACTGAATTTTCCAAGGCACTTTTCATCAGGCTCGATGTGAGTAATGCTTTTATTTCGGAACCAAAAATGAAAGTTTTGTTGTTTATGGAATAATATAGGGGTTTTATGCCCACACGATCTCGTGCAATGAAAAGACGTTCCCGCTCTTCATCCCATATGGCAAAAGAAAACATGCCTCTGAATCTGTTGACACATTGTCCTCCCCATTCCCGATAAGCATTCAAAACCACTTCGGTATCTGAATTTGTTGTAAAGACATGCTCTCTGCCAATGAGTTCTTTTCTCACATCCAAATAATTATAAATTTCTCCATTATAGACTATGATGTGAATACTCTCTCCAGTGCCTGCCATCATTGGCTGTTGTCCATTCTCCAGATCAATTATGCTGAGTCTTCTGTGACCTAGACCGCATCGACCATTTACATACACGCCCGATTCATTAGGACCTCTGTGCTTCATTGTGTCCGACATATTAGAAACAAGGCCTTTCGTAACAAGATAGTCCTTGTCAAAAGAAACAATTCCACAAATTCCACACATCCTTCTAGACCCTCATGGTAATTGGTTTATTGTCATCTTTGCCTTTATGATTTCAAACTTGAAGCTATGTGTTCTCTTCCATGAGAACAAGAAATGAACCTATGGCAAGTGCATCCAAATGCCCTGCTAGAAATGATAAAATGGCGTCATCGGGGGTTCTGACAATGGGTGATTCATGCATGTTAAAGCTGGTGTTTACCAATGATGGAATTCCCGTAATTTTATGATATTCTCTGAGAATTTCATGAAAAGCAGGATTCGTCTCCATTCTTACCAATTGCGTCCGGGCAGTTCCATCGACATGCACCACAGCAGGACTTTTCTTTTTCATACTGGGAGTGCATTCAAAAGTTATCGTCATAAACTCCGCTGCATGCTCACAACCGTTTGTCCCTTTGTAGCATTCTTCAGCATATTCAAACATCGTTGCCGGAGCAAAAGGCATAAATTCAGTACGTTTCAGCCTTTCGTTCAGCCACTCATTGACAGAAGGATCTCGCGTGTCGTAAAGAATAGAACGGTTCCCAAGGGCCCGTGGCCCAAATTCCATAGCGCCTGTAAATCTAGCCACAACTTTGCTTTCCGCTACTAGTCTGGCGATTGCAGCTTCAATGTGGTTTACCCTCTGATATTTTATTTTTCGACGTTTCAATGCATCTTCGATTTCGTCGTCACCATAGCTGGATCCTAAAAATACATGGGGCAAACGATAGGGCATAATTCCTTTTCCGTTTTTACTAATGGTATTTAGCGCAACTCCTAGGGATAGTCCCCCATCGTCCATGGCCGGTTGAATAAAAATATTCTTGAAACCGAGTTCTTTTACCTTTTGGTTTATTTTTACGTTGGCAAACACACCTCCAGCTAACGCAATGTTCTTTCTTTTTATATCAGCCACATTTTCCCGAATCAGCTTTAGGATAGTTCGCTCTGCCAAATATTGTATGGAAAAAGCCAGATCCTCTTTGGAAAAATTTCCAAAAATCTTATTTCGAATATGGTGCAGTTCTGCGATTGTCTTCTCCTCTTCAGTGCCGTGCATACGATCGAAGTAGTTTTTGTGGCCAGCCTTCCAGGATTGTTTGAAAAATTTATCCAGCGCAGAAATGCATATGGCATTGTATTTTCCGTAAGCGGCTAAACCAGTAATTTTACCACAATGCCGATTTGGGTTGAAACCCATCATTGCTGTAAATGTCTCGTAGTCGGCGCCGACTGTAATCTCGTTATAAAAAAATGATCTTTCTCGCTTCAGTATTCTTCCATGACCTTGAAAAATAGCTGCCGAAAGACAGTCGCCCACACCATCCACGCTTAAAACGACAGCATCATCAAATCCAGAACAATAGTAGGCACTGGCTGCGTGGGAACTGTGGTGTTCGCAAAGAACATCATATGTGAGTCTGCTTGAATCTTCTTTTGTTAGTGAATCCAAGCCACCACCTACCACACCATCGAATCGGCCCTTTGAAATCCGCGAGGTCGCTGTTTTCAACAATGAGGAAAATGTTTTATAAGAATTTAATTTTCGTAGTTTGGTGATGAATAAGAGTTGGGAATTCCGCCAAATTTTTTGTGGCAAAGGCAAATCAGCATATGCTACACAGATATCGCGATTTTCAAAATAGTTTCGCGCTTCTGAAATAGCTTTTTCTGGATAGCCTTTGGATAATTTCTCTTTGTTGTATCTCTCTTCGGCAGCCGCAAAAACAATGCGCCCTTCTTTTGTTAACAAGGCAACACTGGCGCAATGACTGTTGTGCCAACCCAAAATTAGTTTTTCTTCTTTTTGTAATCCAGCTAGCATTTCTATCCTTTCAATAAGAAAATCCTAAAGAATGGCTTTGTGCGAAAAGATAATGAAAATTGAACTAATTGCTATTTGAGCTACCAACTATTTCGCGCCTCAACATCAAAGCATCAGCAAAGAATTTTGTTGACCAGTTCGGAAAGGAAAATGGATTATATTTACCCCAGCAGGGAAGGGAGCCCGGAAGTGCCCCTCTTATGCCAGGGTTCTTACTTTTTAGGTTCTGAGTTGACTTGAGCGTTTCTAGCATTCTGTTTGCAGCCTCCAGAAACTGCTGTTCCCTCGATAATGAATATAGTTTTAACCAGATTATTGTCAATTGAGCGTTTCCCGTAATGCACGAATATGGGCTATTTGATTCCCAATTCTCATTGAATGTTGCCGGTAGTGTTGAAAGGCTATTTTTGCGTTTGCCTTCTTTGCATTCATATGCCAAAAGAATATTCTTGGATGAGGTTATTACAACCTTCATGATACTTTTAATTAGTGATTCGTCATCGTGAAAGTATGCGGCGCATTCCAGAAGACCTCTTATTGTGTACGCAATTGTGTGGGTTAAAGGTTCTTCCTCAGGTGTGAACCCCATATAGGAAAACCAGCCATTTTTTTTTGCTTGGGTAAGCACCCATTCCAAATGTCTCTTAACGCTTTTCCGCATTTTCTTGTTTTTTGTCAGGGCATATACCTCGAGAATTGGCCACGCGACCCTGGTGTGATAGACATGAGGGCAGTCGTTGTGACAATAGCGACTCCACTTACCATCAGAGTCCTGATTTGCAATTAGCCAAAATGCCGCCTTTTCGGCAGCTTCGAGGAAACGTGGTTCTCCTGTATGCCGAGTCAGAGCCATCCATCCTAAAATGACTTGGCCCGTGTTGAAAATTCTAGGGCTTTTGTTACCGACTGAACTAGCGGAAACGGCGCCAGAGGGAAGCCTGACCTCTATTTCCCAGTCGCCCATCCGAATCGATCTCTGGATGAAATAGTCGTTTTCAGTTAGCAGACCATATTTCAAAAGAGTAGGAATAATGTAACCGGTTGTTTCAGGATATGCTGGCAGCCAACCACCATATGGCGGAAAATAGCCTTCCGATACGCCCCCGTTTATAGCAGCATCTTGGGCGCGGCATAACCAGAGAATCGCTTCTTCGAGATGTATTTCATCTGAATATATTTCGTGTTTGCATCTAAAAATATCATGAAACAATAATCTTATATGGGAAACCTTAAAAAAGATATGTAGCAACTTAGAGGCTTGAGACTTTTGAATTTTACCTGAATTGAACAAGACAGTTCATCCGATTAAAGCATACTTTGTCTGGAGAAAGGCCATAATTTGGAGTTTGAGGAATTTTAATACTGCGAACTTCCCGGCTTAACACCTGTTTTCAAAAATTAAGGGATAACAAGCTGCCTCAGAAATTTCTTCTTCTCTCTAAGAAATTGCAGGGAAGAGGCTGGTAAAAGAGTTAATGAGTATCTTAATAGTGTATTAAAGTTAATAATATTATATTGTAGGGACCTGAGTAATAGCTTTCTGGCTTTCTGATATTCTCCTCCAAAAAAATAGGAATCCCCGCATTCATAAAAATAGTTCGACAACCCCAAAAAATAGTTCTTATTTTCTTGTAGTTGCCATTCAGGGTAAGAATATGACAACTTTCTGTAATTATATATATCGGCAGCAAACATCCTTTCAAAGTCTTCCGTAAAGCTGTCCTTGTGCAATCGTCTTTTAACCAAGACTTTATCAACGAAGCCGAAACGGTAAACACGGGAAATTCGAAGCCATAGATTGATATCCTCAACGCTAATGAGGTGTTTGTCTTCATCGAAAAGACCAATATCTTCAAAGATCTTACTTCTGAGCATAACAGTAGACGTAACCAAGAAATTCTTCTTTAAAAGCTCATTGAATATATACCCATCTTTCATTCTCTTTCTGGTCTGAGAACTGTATTTCGAGATACCGCCGCGTCCATCGTCTGCGATGCAAAAAACCGCATCAAGATTGGGATAAGCCTTAAACTGTTTGATCTGAATATCCAATTTTTCTATATTCCAAATATCATCTGCATCAAGGAATGCCACAAATTCTCCTGAACTCCTATTTAATCCGTAGTTACGGGCACTTGCAGGGCCGCCATTCCTTTTTAAGTAATACAATATTTTCTCTCGATAGGGTTTGATCTCTTCCTTTGTATCGTCGGTTGATCCGTCATCAATAACGATTATCTCCTTATCGGGGTAAGTTTGGGCAACAGCGCTATCTATGCTTTGGGCAATGAATTCGCTTGAATTGTAAGTAGGTATAATTACGCTTACTAATCCTTTTTCCTTAACAATATTGTCATGTACGACTTTTTGCATTTCTCCAGAATTTTCTTCCTTTGCACTCTGAAATACCATTCAAAGATAGATCAGCAGAAGTGGCTATTTTGATCCAGCAACTTCTGCGTAGTAATCCATGAACTGCTTAAAAACTACATTTTTTGAAAATAATCCTACAGCGTGATCCCTTGCATAAATACCCTTCTTTCTAAGTGTTTCATTATTTTCTAAATTCATCTTAATTTTAGCTGAANGCTCCCCATGTTCTTTCATGTCCGCAACAATTGCACTGGTTCCGGCTATATATTTCAGAACTGGATAGTTATGAATAAATGGTGGAAGCCCTGATGCGATCGCTTCCATCAACGCTATAGGGCACATTTCCCTTAATGAACCTAGAACAAAGTAATCAGCACACCTGTATAAGCTAGGCATAACTGAGCTCCGAACGTCAACGAGAAACATCACATTTGTCCCCAACATTTTCTTAGCGCTTAGTATAAGTCGATCCGTTTCATTTTCCCTGCCTCCAACAACAAGCCACAAGAAATCGACCCCTGTTTTCTTCAGAATAAACATTTCTTCGGCTAACCAGTCTATCCTCTTGTGGTCTTTTTTTATGGCTGCCACTGTCAAAAGAATAGGCTTAGTAATTGGAAAACCTTCTTTTCTTCTAATTTTTCGTTTTTCTGCTTCAAAAGGAGGTTTAAACACAGCGGTATCTACAAAATTTGGAATTGAGATCCATTTCGGCCTAAAACAGCCTTGGCTTCTCCTTTCCATCATTTCAAAAGGTGATAAATGTTGAAGAAATTTGAATTTCATCAACGCGGCATTCGATTCATTTGTTCCATGCCCTAGAATAACTTTTGCGCCTAGGAATCCTCTTTTCCATAGCCAATTCAGGCAAGTTGCCACTCTATACTGCTGCGTATGGACTATGTCGAACTTATTTCGATTTAGTTCCAAAAGCAAAGGTAATACGAATGACATCTCCTCGAATTCATTCTCACTTCCAATGCCATAATGCCATCCACCAAGCCTACGAAAACTCTTAACCAATAGCTTATTAAAATGAGATGTTCTTTTTGAACATCTGAGAACCCGCTCGTAGGGTTGCCTACCTAAACCCCCACCCACATACAATCTGTGCCAAACTTCATTCTCTCGAAGTAAATCCGCCAAATCATAAGACCATCTCTCTATTCCACGGAAGATATGTCCACATCCCGACGAGCAAATGGCAACTCGAATATTTTCTTTCGACATCAACTCTCTCCATTTTTTTTGGTGGTAGGAAAACTGGGAGCTTCAAAATACAACAAAGAAGGGGTTCTTGCTTCTACTTAAAAAAGGGATTCAAAACCTTCAAACATCGCTTTAACGGTGTTTCCTCTTGTGTGCTGTCTCAACCATTCTTCACGTTTCTGTCTCTTTTCTCTCCAATCAATATCTCTAACCAAAATTAGATCATCCAATGCTTTCTCGAGCAGTTCGCTATTTCCAATCGGGATGACAAATCCAGCCTCCAGAAGCTCAATCAACGAGCCAATTTCACCTCCAGCACCCGAGACTAGTAAAGGTGGACCAGCTGCCAAATATTCATATACTTTCCCGGGAACATACCTATGAAGATTCTGGTGATTAAACAACAAGAGCGCAGAACTTTGACGCATCCTCAAGGTTGCAATCGGTTTGGGGACATGATCAACTATTTCGACAACGCTATTATAAGCAAAGTTCTTGAGTTGTTGAGATGCCGTCTTGGAAATTTCGCCAGTGAAACAAAGTGTTATGCGTCTTAATAAGTCTTTCCTGCGATCAAAGACTCTTTCAAGGTCTGTAAGAAATTCCCCTGGGAGTGCATAATCGGACAGCCTGCCTATATATGAAATGATGAAATGCCCTTTACGATTAACTTTCTCGTAGTGGCTTTTCTCACAAGGAAAAAAATCATTTGGTTCCCATCCGTTGGGAATCACGCGACATTTATCTCTTTTCAAGGTGCGAAAAGCCATGAGCTGTTGTTCAAGTTGTGATCGAGTAGCAAAAAAGCATTTGTCTGCCCATTCTAGACAAAGTCTTTCCCAGACACGATCGAAGATCCCAGCGCTCACAATATTCAGGGGGCATTCCGTCCATTCATCCCGATAGTCAAAAACCGCCTTCGCACCAAAAAATTTTGCAATATAATAACCTGCAACAAAGATTTGGAAGGGAGGTCCAGTTGCCATTACAACGCTGGGTGGATTCCTGTCTAGCGATCTGCGAGCAGCTGAGAAAACTGAAAATACATTAAAAAAACCTCCATCAAGCTTTGGCAGTAATTTATAACTGGGATCAATTATAGTATTTCTTGCTCTTTCTACTTTTAGGTCCTTAGGTAAGGAATTCAAAAGGTAATTCCCAGCAGGGGAAGGGTTTTTGGTAATTGGCCCACAAATCACTGATATTTTCCAGCCAAACTCTTGGGCGTATTTAGTTATCGACACAGGCCGGTAAACTCCAGCGTCTAGGTTTGGTGGAAAAGTCCAGCATACCAATGCTAAATGTCGATTAAACGATTGAAAATGCCGTTTTTGTGTGCCATCCCTGGTTACCTTTTCAAGTTTTAGCCACCATCCATATACCAATAGTGTGTCCAAAATCTTCTTGACGAATTTTGTCATTAATTGGCTCTCAACTTATGGCTCGAATAAGTAAGTTGGTTACGGCAAGTGGGCAGTTTCAGGACGTCTTCAGCCATTTTCGCTATTTTAAAAAGGCTCACATATTTTGTAAAAATTATTTGTTAGTTGCCAATTTTTTGATAATTTTTTAGGTTATATTTTGAGATTACATCCCTTCCAGCAAAAAATCTGTTCTCAAGAAATGTTAAAAGTTCTTGTATTTCAGGAATGTTAAACACAAAGAAGGTGAGTGCAACATAGAATGAAATTCCAATAATTATTAACAGAACTAATATTGCTAGCATATTAAGGTTAAGAATCGAAATACTCAAAAATCTCAAAAAAAGCAATAGAAGTACCATTAAAAATGAACATGATAGGGCAGGCATCAGTGAATATAGGAAGGCCCCCATTTTCAAGTGAATCAATCTGTTTGCCAAAAAATGAGTTGGCAAGAACAAAAGTAACGATACAATCATATAACAAAAAACAACTCCAATTAATCCCCACCGGATCCCTAAAAAGAAGGCTATAACTATCATTACAGAATTAAAGACACCGACTTTAAGCTGTAGATCAGGCCGCCCTTGGGAGGTAAAAAGAGACCCTACAGTCGTTCCGATAGAATGAAGCGCCCCAACAATACACAAGAGTTGAAGTGGTATTATTGCGGGTTCCCATTTGGCACCATAGAAAACCATTATAAACTCTTTAGCGATTATCATGAGACCTGCCATCATCGGAAAAGTTATTAATGAAATAGAACGAACAACCTTTAGATAGCCCCATCTGACCCTGTCTTTATCATTCTGCATCGTTGAGAAAGTAGGGAAAATAACTCTACCAACTGACCATGAAATATGTTGGAGCGGCTTCAGCATCAAATTATATGCAACGGAATAATACCCTAAAGAATTAGGTCCTAATGCTTTGCCAATAATTAGATTATCGGAGTTCCTGGCAAAATAGTTAACAATCTTAAATAACAAAACAGAAGAGCCGAAACCGAACAAATCTTTAAAACATTTTTTCTTAAATATAAATCTGGGGCGCCATTCAACCATGAACCAAATCACCGGAATCATAAGTGCTTGCGCAGCTAAACTTCCTAACACTAAACTCCAAACCCCATATCCCCAAAACGCAAGGGAAATAGAAACAGCACCGTGGATCATGGTCGGAAATAAATTTATTAGAGCAAGCTTCCTGAATTCAAGAGTCTTTGTAAGTATTGTTGTATGTATTGCGGAAAGAGGACTTATTACAAATCCCAAAGACGTTACAATTAGAATATATTTAAGTGTTTTTTCATCATAAAAATCGGCGATAAAAGTCGAAATAGTACAAAGTACTGCAGTAATGCACAAACCTGCAGCCATAGTTGCCCAAAATGATGTTGACAGATAATCATCAGAGATTCCCTGGCTTTGTATTATTGCCTCCCCAAGCCCAAGGTTCCTAAACAGGGAACCAAGATTAATAAAAACTAGAGACAATGCTAACAATCCATAATCTTCAGGACTAAGAAGCCTTACCAGAATGACTGTAGCACAAAAGGACAATAATTGCCCAAGAATCTGACAGAAAATCGTCCAAGAGGTGCCCTTGACAACTTTCTCTTTCAAACTCGGACTTTGGGTTGTTTGAAAGTCCAGGGTTTTAATTACCTAAAAAGGCTATCATCGTTAAAAGTTTACCTTCAACATGAAAAAGACCTCCTCTTTCTTAGGAGAGCAAAATTTTATGGTCTTGTAAAAAAACAAAATCGATCGCCATTAATCGCTTAAAATGGGCAAAATCGGAATTTTTACGAGTCAATCAGCAATTAAGATGAACCAGAATTCTGATGCTGAAATTCATCTAGAAATTTTTTAGCAATGTCTTTCCATAAAAATGTTCTTGCGTGTCGAATTACAGCAGTTTGATCAAAAACGACTTTTCCAACAAAGAAATCCTTTATGGCCTGTTTGCATTCATTAACTCCCGGATAATCAACGAAATATCCACTAATTCCATTCTTTACCGCATCCGCGCTGCCGTTTCCTCGACTAGCCAGAACGGGAACACCGCTTGCATTTGCCTCAAGATAGACTATCCCAAAACCTTCGACATCTGCTAGTTCTGTTTTTGGGATCAAAACAAAAAGATGAGAATTATGATAATAATCTAGTAACTGTTTTTTTGACACTGTCCCAAGAATAAAAACATTCTCTTCCATTTCTTTTTCTTTAACAAGGTTTTCCAATTCTGATTTGAGTTGCCCATCACCAATAACATAGTATTTGAAACTGTGTAGATTTCTGAGTTCAGACAACGCATTAATAATTGTTTCGATATTCTTTCTGCGATGCCTCAAACGACAGACACTTAAAAGATTAAATGTTTCAACATTCTTTTTGCGGGCTGGTTTTGAGAAAAAAAAGTCATCAACACCTGGTGTAATAACTTTGACTTTGCCAGCCAAATGAGGAAACAAATTGAGAAACCTCTGCTTTGTAAACTGACTATTCGGGAATATGCCATTTACACGTTTTAGGTCAAACCAGCTAATAAGTCGAAATATAGTCAATTCCAGTCTTTCTTGGAAACGCCATAGAAAATGTCTATTAAAAAAATTGAACTTATATCTTACCCACGGCTTCAAAAAATCATTGCCATGAACACAGATAAAAACATTCCTTTTGTAGCGAGAAAGAGTACAGTAGGAAAAATTTATTGCAATCCATACATCCATGGCAAATTTTCTTAAATTTGGTAGATCCTCCAACAGGTTTCCAGTCAAAAAATTGTACATTGTCAAATTGGCAATGTGTGTAGCATTTTCCCTAGTAAATAAATGTACATCGTGGCCATAGTTACGAAAATTTTCTGCTAATTGAAAAGCAACATTCTGCATACCTCCTATAATAGGAGGAAATTCTGATGCAATTATTCCTATTTTCATTTTTTCACCCATTGTCGCGTCGAGCTTAGCCGGCATTGCCCTTCTAGCCGGGGTAGTTACCGCTTTCTAGTAATAGACGCAAATTGTTAAGAGAGTACTTGTTTCTATATTTAGATATCAGCCTTTTTTGTTCACGAACGGCATAAACTATAAAATCTTTAACATCAAAAAGCTCGCATCTACAACCATTGATTTCGCCCATGCGCAAAGAGCCATTTTCAATAAACATGGTACGAATGCTTCTCAAATCGTTAAGAACTTGTTGACGCTTTGGGTCTTTTCTGAGTACGTCTTCTCGGTCACCGCTGAAAAGCAGAGGGAAATCTTTCGGGTGAATGCTAAACAATTGGCTGGGAGTATCGTCACCTAGAAAGAGGATGTTCGGTATCTGTTTGCGGTATACTCGGGTATGAACCAGGATTTCTTTACCAGAGCGATTCTTGCATGGTATTGTTGCTTTTTCAGATATGAATTGATTTGGAAACCCAACTAATTCCTGGGTATGATGACGAAGTGGTAAGGAACCTGTACCAATCCTAAGCAGAACTGCATTCATGGAGCCAAGCCGCGCGAAAGGGCTATTCGCACCACAGGGCGTTTCGCTTAGTTGATGCCCCTCGACAAGTTCCTTCGCATATTTGCCGAGTGCACAGATTGAATGTGTGGGATGAATACTTCGATGGACGTCTTTGAAAGTCCTAAAAGTTTCGGATAGGTATCCGACTTTAGAAGGGGTATGCATCACATCGAAATCCTGCGGTTTGGACAAGAAACTTTGCATGCTGTCAGAAGACGAAAAAGCAGGCATCGCTATTGTGCCTCCCACACCAACTATTTCTTGGATTGACTTAATTAAGCCAACGGCTCCTTTAGGAAAATAGCCAAGCTGGCTGAAAGCACAGTGAACGAGGACTACCGCTCCTTCTTTAAGCCCCAAGTCTACAAGTAATCGAGATAAAGACTTTTGCGAGGTACGCCCGAATAGCATGCGAAGGTAGAAATCCCGCCTGTGAGGCAAGAGCTTTTTTGCATACTTTTTTAAAAGTGAATTGTACACAACATCAAGGCCTTTGTCTTACATTCCCAACGGTTAAAACGGAGCTGTTCAAATTTCCTAAAGGACAGCTGGTGCTATTTTCTCTTGTTTTCTTACTGCCTCATGAGTCGTAAGTTTTGGTCCGTCATGCCGCTAACGGCATGGCTTGAAATCCAGTCTTTCTGATTTTTGCCATAATTATTCGATAAATCGCGCTATTC
>JGI10211J34971_10002904_pt1 | contig 13797 bp, 12 predicted proteins | sample Etolagsediment_FD_34971 | JGI IMG/M metagenome (IMG submission 34971) | reverse complement strand
CTTTGATGAGAGGCTTTTCCACACGATCGGACATCCGGTGNATTGCCTCCGCAACGAGTTCCTTTCCGACGCCGCTCTCACCGGTAATAAAAACCGACGCGCGCGACGGCGCGACCTGGCGAATCAGATCCAGGATCCGCCGCATCCCGGCACTCTTCCCGATCAACGAGTTGCTCTGCCGGTGAGATTCGAGTTCCTGCTGCAATACGCGGTGCTGCAAGACGAGCTCGCGCGTCGAAAGCGCTCGTTTCACGAGCAACGAGAGGCGGTCGAGGTTTACGGGCTTGGTAAGGAAATCGAACGCTCCGTCGCGCATCGCCTGTACGGCCGTCTCGATAGTACCATGCCCGGTCAGGATAACGACGGGGATCGTCGGATAGGAATCGACGATCGTNTGCAGTAATTCCTGACCGCTGAGGCGGGGCATCCGAAGGTCGGCGATAACCAGATCGACCTCCTCGTCCTCCATGATATCCAGCGCCTGCCGACCGTCTTCCGCGGTAAGAGTCCGATACCCGTCCAGTTCCATCGCTTTCCCGAGTCCGGTCCGGATATTTTTTTCATCGTCCACGATCAGTACGTTGAACTTCATTCTTCCCCCCGCCCCCATGCGAGCAGGTGCTTTTCCCGTTGCGGGACCGGAAGGGTAATCGTGAATGTGGTACCGGTACCGGGACGGGAGTGAACGGAGATATCCCCCATGTGCTCCTTGACGACTTTATATACCATGGTCAGCCCGATACCACTTCCGAAGTCACGCGTCGTGAAATACGGCTCGAATATCTTGGACAGTACTTCTTCGTTCATCCCGACTCCATTGTCGGTGATCCGAAGAATTGCGTCATCCCCTCTTCGCCGGGTCGAAACACGAAGAATTCCCCCGTCGGGCATCGCGGTTATCGCATTTTTTACGATATTCATCAGCGCCTGTTTGAAATATTTCTCATCGATTCGGAGAATCGGCAGTTCCGGGTCAAGATTCATCTGAAGCTCAACCCCGCCCTCTTCCAGCTCGTACTGCACGAACCGGAAAAGCTCGCTGATGATCTCGTTCAAATCACAGTCAACCGGCTGGGTATCCATCGGACGGACGGCAAAGAGAAAATCCACGACGATTTTATTGAGGCGCTGGATCTCCTCATCGATAATCGCCAGATTTTCGCGCATCTCTTCGACCCCTTCGTTCTGAAACGGAAGGAGTGCCCGCTGGACCAGTTGCGTATGAATACCGATTGAACCCAGTGGATTTTTGATCTCGTGCGCGATTCCTGCCGCAAGGGTCGTCAGGCTCGCCAGACTTTCTGCGCGCCGTAACCGCGCTTCCCGGCCACGCGATTCCGATACGTCGGAGACCTGCACGACCGAACCCTGAATACGACCGTCGTGCACCAGCGGGAAGACACTGAGGTTCAGGATTCGGGTAGCGGCGCCGTCGGTCTCCAGCGCAAACTCGCGCCCCGCAACCGAGTCTTCGTCTTCGATCGTCCGGCGGACAAAATCCCGGATATCTTCGTCGGCGATCGCATCCCAGATCTTTTTGACGCCCGCGAATTTTCCCGCGGCAAGCGGAACCAACCGCTCAAACGCCCGGTTGGTGACGGTTACCGTGTGATCGGTATCGGAAACGGCAACCCCGTCATTCATCGAATCGAGTACTACCCGGAGCCTCTCATTCTCGGTTGCCACGTCTTCAAGAATCTGGCGTATCTGGTCACTGTCGAGTTTGGGAATCTTTTCCAGAGCCCGCCGGACGAACCCCTTCATTCGCCNCTCCCGAGCGACAATACCAGGCTCCGGAAGACCGATTCCGGGTTCATGTTGCGCGTTACGATCCGGTCACGGTATCGCTGGACCGCCGTCGCAAATGCTCCGATCCGCTGAGCCGCTTCCGGTGATACCTGTGCCGGGTGCAGCTGTTCCATCGCCGACTCCGTCAGGAAATGAAACGATGCATGGCTCCCCAGATCCCCCGCAAGGGTCGTGAATCCGTCCAGAAGCGCGTCAAGATCGGTATCTTCACCCCGGGCAAGACGTACCAGGAGGTCGGTGACCTCTCCGGCTTTTATTTCGTCGGGTATTCCGGCCGTCCGGAAAAACTGGTGGAGCGTTGCCGAAGGATTCTGGACCGCAAAGATCCGCTGCTGCACCAGCCGCTGCTGCTCTTCGGTACGTTCGACCAGATCATACCGACGAAGCCGTGAGAGGACGGTAGGAATCATCGCGCCCGGTCGTGACGACGTGAGGATAAAATACATGCTCTCGGGTGGCTCTTCGAGGATCTTCAACATGGCGTTCCGGGCGGAATCCTGCAGAACGTGCGCCTCTTCGATAATAACGACTTTTTTTCCCTGTGACGCGGCGGTACGGCTCCAGGTGGAAATATTTCTGACTACGTCTACCGGGACGGGATCACGCGGAATCTTGCCGGCAAGTTTTACCGCACCTTCAACGATCCGGTTGACCGTCCGCTCACGCACCTCGGCTTCATCCGGAAACGGATTCGGCGGTTCGATCTGATCGAGCTCATCGTTTATCGAATCAACCGAAGAGAGCAGCGGGGCTATGCGTTTTTCCGGCCAGAACCGCGCATCAAACCGGTGCACGAGTTTGCGGACGGCCCGGAGAAAGAGAAACACCCGGGGCGCCCGGGGATCCGAAAGAAGCGCCCGTGCGCTCAACAGGATCTCGGTTTCGAAATCACGGGGACCGAGTAATACGAGTTCCGGAAACTGGAGTATCCGGTGACTCCGACAGCTGCCGCAATCACAATTCCAGTCCGCATCGGTTCCCCTGCACGTCAACGCGCGTGCGGTTTCCAGCGCGATACTCCCTTTGCCCGAAAATTCGGGTCCCGAGAGCAGTAGTGCATGGGGCAGCGACGCCGATCTGATCCCCGCTTCGATCTGGGAGGTAACTGCCGACTGCCCGATGATATTTTCAAACATCAGGCGCCGACGGGAAAGAGCTGCTGCGCAAACGGGAGAAGTGGAAGCAGAAGTCGGGCAAACTGACTCTCCCGGATCATTGCATCCACGTCGAATATCGACTGCCACTGGAGCACGGTCAGGATTATCAGAACGAGCAGCAGGCCTTCGGCGATACCAAGGAGTATCCCCAGAGCGTGGTCCAGCCCGGCGAGATTTATTTTTTCCATTATTCGATTCAAAGCGCTTTCAAACAACTTCACGATGATATAGACCGCGACAAAAAGCCCAAGAAACGCGACGATCTGCGACCACGGCGCTTCAATTCCGAATTGCGGTTCCAGATAGGCCGATGCAACGCCGGAGAACAAGACCGCCGCGGCAATTCCAAGAATAACGGCCGCCATGGAAAGCAGTTCCTTCACGAACCCCCGGATACCCGTTCGAAGCGCGAAAAATACGATAATAACGATTCCTACGATATCAAAGCCCGATAATTCCATCGCTGTCTCCTCCAGGTTTCCCGGTAATCCACGCGGCAATTGTCCGCGCGGCGTCAATTCTGCTCCATAATCCGGCTTTTTCCATCATCTGTCGCCGTTGTCTTTCATTCCTCAGGAGACCGGTAATCGTCGACACGAACAACTGGTCGTCGACCGTGTCGGTATCGAGCACGATCGCGGCTCCGTCCACCGAATAATACCCGGCGTTGTCTATCTGGTCTCCCCGGGAGACTCTCGCGCTCAGCGGTAAAAGTACTGCCGGCCGGCGGTTTGCGGCAATCTCCCAGATTGTGCCCGCCCCCGCCCGGCTGACAACAAGATCCGCGCGGGCGTAGAGATCCGGCAGTTCGTCGGTAAAATACTCGCGGTACCGGTAATTTTCCCGTCCGGAGNCCGGCTCGGATGCCGGTACGGGCGGCGGGTGATTCCCGGCGCCGGTCTGNTGCACGACGAAGGCTTCGTCGCATATGACCGATCGCGACCTCCAGACAAGTTCATTTATCTGCCTGGCACCTTGCGATCCACCCAGAACCAGGACTACCGGTATTCCGGTATCGACGGCGCCGATACGCTCCAGCGCACGCGACGGGTTTCCACCCCGCATCGCCCGCCGGACTGGATTCCCCGCCGCACGGATTTTATTCCGCAGGCGTTCGGGGAAACGGTCGACGCTTTCCGGATACGGTACGAAGATCTGCGCGGCGGCGTTCATGGTGAGGCGGGTTGCGAGGCCCGGGGCAACATCCGATTCATGGATGGCAACCGGAATCGATAACGTCCGCGCGGCCCAGACCACCGGAACCGCGACGAATCCTCCCTTCGAAAACAACACCCGCACGCCGGATTTCCGCAGGATCCGCCGCGCCTGAAAGAACCCGGCAACGACCCGAAACGGGTCGGTAAGGTTTTTCAGTGAAAAATACCGGCGGAGTTTCCCCGTGGATACTCCGACAAACGGTATTCCCGCTCTCCGGACGATCTCCCCCTCCATCCCGGTCCGGGATCCGATCCACAGAACGCCTTCACGCAGGGGCTGGGACAATTCCTCGATTACGGCGAGGGCGGGGTATACGTGGCCGCCGGTGCCTCCACCGGTTACGGCAACCGGAAACGTCTGGATTGGTTTTTCCTGCATTCTCGTTGTACTGTCTACCTTATCATGCTGAAGAATGCGTTTTCAATCGTCGTCCTTCTGGTTTTCGTTGTTCACGGTACGTTCGGTCGGACACCGGCGGAAACCGGATCTTTCCATGACTTTCACGGACCGGAAGAGTTGACTCTGTTACCACAGACACCATTCACCGGCGATATCCACCGCTCCCTTTCGGAACTGGACCCCGATCTCGGAATCGAAGCGTTGTTCGAACTGCCGGGAATCCCCGGTAAATCATGGGACGATCAGCGTCTGACGATCTTCCGCATTCTCCAATCGATCAGCACGATGGAAGGAATCGAGTATTACTCGGCGAGCCGCGGATACATGCGCGTTTTTTATCTGGAAAGCTACGTGATTCCGTCCAGGAATACCCGGACCCGAATTCCCGACCCCGTAGCACGGCAGGTTCCGGAAACAGCCGAATTGTACGCATTTCAGCGTGACAGCTCATTCGGACGGAATGTTCAGAAGATCTCGTATCGGAGTTCCGCCGACGCTTTTTTTGTCGAGATTGAAAACCAGACGCAGATGTTCTATTCGTTCGTTCCGCTGGTTGGACCACAGGGTATGAAGGTTTCGATTATTATCCGCAGTTCCGGCGACGGGCTGCAGTTCTACGGGAATCTCGGTGTCCGCGTACCCGCAACGTTCGGTATGGAAGAAAAAGCACGGGACAGTTTCCGGAACAGGATTATTGCGCTCTACACGTGGTTCGATGAGGAAATATCTGCCGTATCGTCTTCATATTAACCATATTTTAACGATTCACTCACGCAGTTCTCATCGATTGACACCATCGTTCCGACAGGAGGAAAAACTATGAAAAAGAGTTTTCTGATTTTCGGAATGGTATTGATAGCAGCGGCGGCGTTCGCCGGCGGATCCAAGGAAGAAGCGGCGGCCGCCCCGGCGGCAACCCCGGCAGCGGAAGTTCATTCGATCCGGTTGTCGATGGGCGGTTCCACCACCGTTGAGCCGATCATCTCCAGCGCGATGGAAGTATACCGTGCGGAAACCGACGCGAAAGCGGAACTGAGCTATGACGCTCCCGGCTCGTCGGCAGGTATTCGCGGTTTACTTGACGGTCAGTACGATATCGGCGCGGCAAGCCGCAAGCTCAAGGACAGCGAGATCAGCGCCGGTGCGACGCCTGTCCAGATCGCAACCGACGGCCTCGCAATCATCGTAAACGGAAATGTTCCGATCGACGATATCAGCATGGAAGACGCGGCGGGGGTATTTGCCGGCGAAATCACCAACTGGAAGGACCTCGGCGGCCCCGATCACGAGATTGTCGTGGTGAACCGGGACGAAGCTTCCGGAACGCGGGGCGCGTTTCTTGAACTGGTTCTGGAAAACGTTCTTGGCGATGACGCCAAGTTTACGCTGAACGCTCTTGTTACTGAATCCAACGGAAACATGGCAACGATGGTCGCACAGACGCCGTTCTCGATCGGCTATGCGTCATTGAACGTTTTGCCCCGCCTGCGCGAAGCGGGTGGAAAGAGCCTGAGTGTGAACGGAGTCAAAGACGATATCGAAAACGTTATCGATGGTTCCTACCCGATCAGCCGCCCCCTGAACGTGGCAACCGTTGGAGAGCCGACGGGCGACGCGAAGGTTTTTATCGACTTTCTGCTGAGCAGCCGCGGACAACAGATCGTCGAAGAAGCCGGATACCTCGCAGTCAAGTAGACCTTCTGCAGATTCCTGCCAATTGTGCGCCGGCCTTCGGGTCGGCGTTTTTTATTCCCGGGTCTTTTGCTCCCGGGTCTTTTCGATACTAACCGTTTTCTCACACAATTCTAACAATAACCGCACACTCACTCGATACGCTCGGTTCATCAATTCGTAGGAGTGATATCGGTGAAGTTTCGAAAACCCATGGAACGGGTCGTGGAATCACTGTTTTTTTTGAGTGCCGCGGCGTCGATCCTGAGTGTCATTTTTATTACCCTGTTCATCGTCTCCGAAGGTATCCCGCTCTTTTTCCATTCGCTCACCGGATTTCAACCGCCCTCGGTCGGTGAGTTTCTCTTCGGTGCCGAGTGGTTTCCAACNGATGAACCGCCGGCGTACGGGATACTTCCGTTTATCGTCGGTTCACTGTACGTGACATTCGGCGCGCTGATCCTCGCCGTACCCATCGGTGTCGCGGTGGGAATCTTCATCGCCGAGATGTCAAAAGGAAGGGTGCAGAAAATCCTTCGGAGTGTCACCGAGATCCTGGCAGGAATTCCCAGCGTCGTATACGGCTTTTTCGGTGTGATGATGATCGGCGTATTTCTCCGGACCTTCGATGACCCGATCGTCAACTACAACGCTTTTTCCGCATCGGTGATTCTGGCGGTCATGACCTTGCCTACGATTATCAATATCACCGAAGTATCGATCCGCTCGGTTCCGGCCGATTTTACCGAAGGCGCCTACGCGCTCGGCTCGACACACTGGCAGACGATCTGGAAGGTGATTCTTCCGGCAGGCAGATCGGGAATAATCACGGGAGTCATCCTGGGGATGGGCCGGGCGATCGGCGAAACGATGGCTGTCCTGATGGTCGCGGGAAACCAGCCGACGCTCCCTGCCGAAGGAGCACGATCGCGCGTACGGACGCTGACTATGGCCGTCGTAAACGACATGGGGTACGCGGCCGACGATCATCGAGTCGCGCTGTTCACGACGGCGATCGTCCTCTTCCTCTTTATTCTCCTGCTGAACCTTGCGACGCAGATCATCACCAGAAAATCTTCGATTACGGTGAGGTAACAGATGAGCACAACAGGCGCATACCGCAATCCGCACACCGTTCTGGTCCGCCGACAACAGGCCGTCGCAAAAGGAATTATCTGGCTGGCAGCCGGCGTGACGATCTCGATCCTCGTTCTGATCGTCGGGTACATCATTGTGAACGGGATGGTCACACGAAGCGTCGTCGATTATCCCGTGACGCCGTTCGTCGAAAAAACGATCACAATTGCCGACGGCGGTGCCGCAGGGCCGGAAACCCGTATGGCAATCCTTGCCTCCCGTTCCCTCCGGCTTGACGACCTGACGTTTGAACAACTCACCGAACTGTACCGTGGGCGAACGCCGTTCTGGGGGTTTATCACCGGGCAGAACCGCAACTCCCTGGTAATCGCCTCCGGGGATACGGCGTTCCGGACGCGTACGGAATCGTTTATTACCGGCTCCCGTGGATTCGACGACGCCGTCGTATCGATTGATGACGCGGCCGGCGTCGAACAGGCGCTTCGGAGCCACGACGGGGCAATCGCAATCGTTCCGGCTGACTGGGTTTCAGAAATCGACCGTGTGCGGAGCGTCGGATTACGGCGCACGTCGGTCGTCGTGAACCCGGGAGTCCTCGCCCTTCAGGATGGACGACGCCTCTCGCACCTCACCGTAGAAAGCGTTCGCGGTCTTCTTTCCGGTACCACTCCAGTCTGGTCTGATGTCGGCGGTCCGTCCGTCGAAATCGAACCGGGGGAATATGCTCCGCTACCGGTGGTGCCCGTCATATTTCGGGATTCCGAAGCGGTACAGTATTCGCTTTTCAACCGGATACTTGACGGGAACGAAGTCCTGCAGAACGCCAGGACGGCACACTCGATCGAGGATTTTGTTGAAATGGTCCAAACGACGCCCGGTGCGGTCGGAATCATCGAGCAAAAATACGCGCTGGAATGGGACTTGCCGACGATTCCCATAGAGCGTATTACGCGGAACGCGAACCTGCGTCTTTCATTCCTCGTTGAGCCTCCCAGCCGGGCCGGTGCAGTGGGCGGAATCAGCTATATAATCCTCAATACGCTGGCAATGGTCGTCTTCGTCCTATTCATCGCCACTCCGATCGGTCTCTCGGCCGCCATCTATCTGGTCGAATACGCGAAACAGGGACGGCTCCTGTACATTCTGAGGCTCGGCACCGACACGCTCGCCGGGATTCCGTCGATCATTTTCGGGCTTTTCGGAATGGTATTCTTCAGCCAGTTCCTGGGCCTGAAAACAGGGCTGGTATCGGGAACCCTTACTCTTACCCTGATGATTCTGCCGACAATCGTCAGAACCAGTGAGGAAGCTTTGCGCAGCGTTCCGGGAATCCTCCGCGAAGGCAGCCTCGCACTCGGAGCAACCAAATTGCAGACGATCGTACGCGTCGTTTTACCTGCCGCGAGTCCCGGAATCCTCACCGGAGTGATACTGGGAATCGGACGGGCGATCGGTGAAACGGCCGCACTGCTCTTTACGATGGGCAGTAACCTCGCTCTTCTGCAGAATCTGAACTCGCCGATCCGTGTATTATCGGTTCACCTTTATATGCTGATCCGGGAGAACATTTCCGTTGCAAATGCCTTTGCGTCGGCAACGATTCTGATCGTAATCGTCTTTCTGGTGAATTACGCAACAACCCGACTCATCGGTCGCCTGAACCGGATGGCCGGCAGATAGGAGAATGGTCATGAAACCCACTGAACCAACCGTTACATTCAAAGTGAAGGAGCTGAATCTGCATTACGGCGATTTCCAGGCACTCCATCACGTATCCCTCGACATCCGGAAAAACGAAGTTTCGGCACTGATCGGCCCGTCAGGGTGCGGAAAATCGACCTTCCTTCGCGTGCTCAACCGGATGAATGATCTTATCGACTCCGTGCACATCGACGGACTCGTCGAGTACGACGGAAAAGACATCTACCGGGACTACGACGTCATCAACCTGCGGAAAGAGATCGGGATGGTTTTTCAGAAACCGAACCCGTTCCCGATGTCCGTCTACGATAACATCGCGTACGGACCGCGTATTCACGGAATAACGGGCAAAGATCAACTGAACGATCTGGTCGAACGAAGCCTGAAGCAGGCGGCGCTGTGGGACGAAGTCCGCGACCGTCTGAATCGCCCGGCGCTCGGCCTCTCCGGCGGCCAGCAGCAACGATTGTGTATCGCACGCGCTATCGCGGTTGAGCCGGCGGTAATCCTCATGGACGAACCGACATCGGCACTCGACCCGATATCGACGTCGAAAATCGAAGATCTGGTAAGTGAACTGAAAGAACGCTATACCATTATTATCGTGACCCATAACATGCAGCAGGCGGGACGCGTATCAGATCAGACGGCGTTTTTTCTCAACGGTGAGATAATCGAATCCGGCGAAACGAAAGAGATCTTCTTCAGCCCCCGCGAAGAACGGACCGAAGCGTATATCTCCGGCAGATTCGGATGATACGCGAAAAGAGGAAATGAAAATGGAACGAAGACAGCATTTTAACCAGCAGATGGCCGATATTCACGAGCAAATTCTCCGTATGGGATCGTACGTCGAGGAGAGCCTTCTGAAAGCCCTGACGGCCATAAAAACCCGGAACCGGGAGCTCTCACGACAGGTGATTGAGTCGGACGGCCTCATCGACGCGCTCCAACTGGAGATCGAGGAGTCGTGCACGGTCGTCATCGCTACCGAACAGCCGGTAGCAACCGATTTACGGGAGATCATGGTCGCAATCAAGATCGCATCGGATTTGGAGCGTATCGGTGACCACGCCCGCCATCTCGCCCGTTCTCTGGAGCGGATCAGTCCCGAGTTTTTTGCCGAGACGCTTCCGATCATCGAAGAGATGACGAGGATCGGCGTTTCCATGGTTCACGACTCTCTGAGCGCATACGTGAACCACGACTCCGAACGGGCACGAGCGGTGGCGAAACGGGACGACGAGATTGACGCACTTCACAGCGACCTGTACCGGAAGATTCTCGAATCAATGCGGGAACACCCGGAACGGATTGAACAGGGAACAACACTGGTCTTTCTGAACCGGTTTCTGGAACGCCTTGGCGATCACGTTACGAATATGTGCGAGTGGATTATCTACGCGGCTACCGGAGAGCACATAGAACTCAACAAGAAACAGCCATGAGCCGCGAACGGATACTGGTAGTTGACGACGAACCGGATATCCAGGAACTGATCCGGTTCAACCTGAAGCGGGAGGGGTACACCGTCTATACGATGGGAACCGGAGAAGATGCGCTGACCGCCGCCGAGGACATCAAACCGGATCTGATCGTACTTGACCGGATGCTTCCCGGAATTGACGGAATCGAGGTCTGCAACCGGCTGAAAAGCGCCGAAGCGACGAAATCAATCCCGATCGTGATGCTCACCGCAAAAACCGAAGAGATCGACATTGTTACCGGCCTTGAAACGGGGGCGGACGATTACGTTACCAAACCATTCAGCCCAAAGGTCCTGATAGCGCGAATCCGCGCCGCGCTCCGCCGTTCAAACGAAAGTGGATCGGCGCCGCTCTCCGACATCATTCGCGTACACAATCTTGTCATCGACGTAGCGCGCCATGAAGTTTCCCTGAACAACCGGATCGTGCACCTTTCCGCTACGGAATTCGCCATTCTCGAATTTCTGGCACGGAGTCCGGGTTGGGTATTTTCGCGTACGAGGATCATCGACGGCGTCAAGGGAAAGGATTATCCCGTTACCGAACGGTCGGTGGACGTACAAATCCTGGGTATCCGAAAAAAACTCGGCGAATACGGGTTTCTCATCCAGACGGTACGCGGTGTAGGATACCGGATAAGCGCGGAGCACCCGACACAGACGTCGAAATAAGGAATCCTATGGCGGCACCGAAATCGATCCAACGCTTCTTCCTGCCCAGCCTGGTGTTCAGCCTGGCGCTTTTGTTGTTTGCCGTCGGTATCGCCGCGTTTTTTACGCTCCGCTCCCATCGGATCGAGGACGAGTTCCGGCTGATGGAAGCAGAAGCCGCTTTAATCGTGGAAGCTCTGGGATGTCTTCCCGACGAACCGGTAGATTCGCTCCCGCAATTCGTGCGAAATATGGCATCGGACGGTACTCGGATCTCCGTATTCCACGATTCGTTTGTCCCATTGGTTCCGTCCGACCGTGACCTTGCTGATTCATTGCGTAAAATTATCGGTAGTGCCGAGTTGCGATCGGGCCGGTCGACCTTCCGTCTGGAACACGCACTCCACGTTGCAAGGCCTCTTTCCACCGGCGTATCAACCGGATACCTGTTGCTTTCACGGAGCACCGGGGCAGTCACCCGTGATATCCGGAACACCGGATCGGCACTGTTCGCCGCTTTCGTGCTGCTGACGGGAGCTATTACGGTTCTCAGTTACCGTACCTTCTTCCTGATTGTGAACCCCGTCCGGGAGCTGGTGGCATCGGCGTCACAATACGCCGGGGGAGCGTTACATGTACGGACGACTATCTGGGAACCGGCGGAACTGACCGTACTTTCGGACACGATGAACACAATGGCCCATCAGCTCGATACCCGTATCCGCAGCATTGAGGACGGCAGAAATGAGCTGGATGCGATCCTGGCGGGAATGGCGGAGGGGTTGATCCTGGTCGATTCCGAAAACCGGATCCGGCGACTGAACCGGGCTGCCGCAATGCTCTTTCCGGAGAGTGCCGATCCGCGCGGCAAGCTCCTTCTCGACCTCGTCCGCAACATCGGGCTGCACGAAATCGTACGCGAAACCCTTGGATCGGGCGTTCAGCAGGAGCGCACGATTCCTCTGTACCGCAAAGAGACGCTTTTCCTTCAGGTTCACGCCGGACCGGTTCCGATGGACGACGGAACGGGCGTACTGCTTGTGTTAAATGATATTACCCGGATACAACGCCTCGAATCGATTCGACGTGATTTTGTCGCGAACGTCTCGCACGAGCTGAAAACACCGATTACGTCGATCCAGGGATTCGTCGAAACGCTCGCCGACGGTGCAGTTGACGATCCCGATCAGGCGCGGCACTTTCTGAAAATTATCGCGAAGCATACCGGGCGACTGAATGCAATCATTGAAGACCTTCTGCAACTGTCACGAATCGAACAGAATCGGGAGCCGCTCCAGATCGAACCGGCGCGTATCGACGAAATTGTACGAGCGGTCCGGTCGGTAACGGACCAGAAAGCGCTGGAAAAACGGATCTCCGTGACCGAAGAAGCGGCCGGGAGCCCGGTAGTCCGCGTAAACGCCGGTCTGCTGGAACGTGCGATTGCCAATCTCGTTGACAATGCGATTACCTATACGCCGCCGGAAGGAGCGGTCCATATTCGATGGGACCACTCCGCCGATTCGATACGTATCTCTATTGCCGATACCGGACCGGGAATCCCGCTACCGGACCAGGAACGGATTTTTGAACGCTTCTATCGCCTGGACCAGGCACGCAGCCGTGAACTTGGCGGTACCGGGCTGGGGCTCGCAATCGTAAAACACGTGGCGCTCATACACGGGGGCCATGCGTCGGTGCAGAGCATCGTGGGACGGGGAAGTACCTTCATCATCGAGATACCCCAATGAGCGACAGGACTACCTGGATCCCGCCGATGAGCGCACCGAGGATTGCACCGAAGACGTTTATCCAGCGCAGATGCTGCCTGATGATTCCCAGAAGCAGACTCTCGACCTGTTCGACATCGAGGCTGTCGATCCGTTGTACCACCGTTTCATACAGATTTACCTGAGCGAAAAACGGCTCAATACCCCGCAGAACCAGAAACTGACCGAGCTTTGCAACTACCGCGAGACTCGCGTCCGGTATCGCCGGTTTCCCGCCGAACAGATCGGAGATTGTCCGGTCATCCTGCGCAAGCAACCACGTACCCAGTTTCTCGCCGACTCGCTGGGCTATTGGACTGTTTCCTCCCCGCACCAGAGCTTCGGCTATCTCCTCCGGATCCGACGGAACGAACCTCGCCGCGAGGTCCCGAATCGACGGCAAACCGCTCCAACCGTGGATCACTTCCTCCAGAGAATCATCCCGATGGCTCTCGATCAACGCGCGAAGGTGCTCCCGGATCGCCCGCCGCGTCGCGTCNGCTTTCAAAGTGCTTTGTATCTCGTCGATCGTCCGGTCGACGATCACGGGCATCCGCAGTTCAAGCTGTCGATCGTACTGCCCGGCCGAAACCATGAACCGCTGGAACGAACTCAACTGGTCTACCGCGAACGCCAGCACGACCCGCCCGTGACGGTACAGCTGAGCGCGTACTCCCGGACGCCGGAGCAGCCCTTCGATTTGGTCTGTCAGCGGGTCGTAGAGTGAATCAAAGAGCGAAAGGAGCCGTTCGGGATCGCGAAATATCCGTGCGTCGCCGGTTAACCCTGCGACAATCGCCGCCGGACTTTCACCGGCGGCCGAAATGATCGCCGCGAC
>JGI10211J34971_10002903_pt1 | contig 13801 bp, 10 predicted proteins | sample Etolagsediment_FD_34971 | JGI IMG/M metagenome (IMG submission 34971) | reverse complement strand
AAGCTATGGCACGACCAACCTGCATGGCTATTTCAGTGGTCATGGGGTAGATATTTGCTACTCCGCGAATACCGTCAGTTCCAAATAATTTTCTCATGATTTATTTTGTTTGAATTACTTGATTGTGAGACAATTACAAACTACATAATTATTCTTCTTTCGTTGGCACTTCAGGAACCACAGCCTCTTCAATCAAAGTCACAACCTGAGGCTCAATACGAATCACCCGAATGGGATTATCAGTAAACTTGTTAGTGGGAATTGCCTTCACGTGCATCTGGCCATCATTTTTTTCATCCACTGCAGTAATGGTAAATAATGACTGAAGATCCACCTTTTCCCGGATCAAAGTTTTGGGAAGTGCAACGGTGATGGACACAGTAGCTGGAGTAACTCTTTGAGGTGCGCCATCTTTTTCGACTTCAACGGTCAGATTTGAAATCTTCTTCTGCACTGTTTCAACTGCAATATCAAGATCGGCTGTGATTGTGGTGGCACCAATCAAATCTACAATCACCGGGTCAAGTTCAAGGGGAATCTGAATTTGAGTCGATTTCCGCAACCCGCTAATATCAATTGGCTTTGTACGCAACACGTCAAATTGTGACAATACAGTTTGAGGGCCAGTAATGGAAATCGAGTCTGGTTCCATACGAATTTCTTTTAAGATAAAATCCGTTGCAAGCATGCCAACGGTGACAGGATTCACTGAAAACTGTTTCTGGATCATTTTATCCAGTGAAAGAATTACGCTTCTGGGCTGAATACGGAGAACCTTTACCCCACGAGGAACACTGATAACGTCATTAGTATTTTCAAGTACCATGGTACCTGGCGTTGCCTGGGAAAGATCAATGTGACGGGAAATCCCCCGGTTTCCAATGTCCATAACCAGACTACGAGGGCCACTGACAGAGACTTCAATCTCTTTCTTATACTGATTGGAAATGACCAGATCACGAGGCAGATTAATAACCTCGACGGGCACCATAACATTCTTATTTACAATGTCCTCTCCGCCCACAAAATACCAGAGCACAATGGCAAGTCCAAGAGAAACAAGGCGAAGCACCCAATCCTTGGGAGAGAGCTGCAGCCAATGACGAAAATTAAAAACATTCATGTGCGTCCCACCCATTGCTTCCAGCCGTTAGTCAGATTTTCTTTTGGAAGAAAAATATTTCGCAGGGTATTGGTGAGAGTCATCTCATCGTGCATGGCAGTAAGAGCGCCATGCTGAACAAGTGATACTTCCTGGGTCTCCTCAGACACAACGATAATAACCGCATCTGTTTCCTCGGAAAGTCCAATTGCGGCTCGATGGCGGGTTCCAAAACGTTTGCTGATATATGGATTTTGAGAGAGTGGCATAATACATCCCGCTGTCTGCACCCTCCCCTTATAAATAATCACACCGCCATCATGAAGAGGAGAAACCGGCATAAAAATTGAGATCAGCAATTCTTTGCTCAGAACTGCGTTTAATTTAAAGCCAGAATCAACAAACTCACGTAGTCCTGTTTCTCTTTCAATGACAATCAGAGCACCTATACGCCGCTTTGACAAATAATAGCAGGCACGAATAATCTCATCGAGATCCTTTTCGGCCATATCAAGATTTTTCTGAAAAGGGGATTTTCCTACCTGAGTCAGAGCCCGGCGAATATCCTGTTGAAAAACAATTACAATAATAAGCAGGAGAGAACCGAGAAATGTTTTCAGCAGCCATTGGAGAGTAACAAGATCGAGAATGGAGGCCATAAAATAGACCATACCCACCACGATTAACCCCAGCACCATCTGGACAGAACGCGTACCACGGATAATGGCTATAAGCTGATAGATAATAAAGGCTACTACCAGAATATCCAGGACATCTTGCCACCGTAAAATATTGAAACTTGCAAGCATGAGTGTTCGGTCACATCATTAGAGGGGGATTAAGAAAAAACTTTTCTTTATACTACTTGAATTTAACAACTTTTTCCAAACAAAATTCATCTTCCTTTTTTTTTAGCAGTTATTGACTGTTTTTTTCATTCAACAGCAGGGGTACCGTCCACACGATTGACGATTCCTGAAGCATCCCGTAATAATGACAGGAAGAGATAGAGGAACCTGATTACCATCGAAACTCAGCTTTGCAACCCGGAGTTGTTCCGTGTCGATTATATGGGACGCCATAAACCCATCCCTGGGGACTCTGCTGCGGCCATCCAGGCCACAGATGCCCGTATAATCAACACGAAACAACTGCTCTTCAGACGGGTAGACTGAGGATTAGTGGTAATCAGGTAGAGGAATAAAATAATCCTGCAGCAAATCTCCATTTTTTTAATTTTTTTGTTTTCGATGTCAGGTATACTGGTTGCAGATGAGACAGGCATGTTGGCTTGCCCCAGTCAATTCTGAGACAGCGTGACTTATCGCACCCCCTTACATTCAAAAACAACAACTATTACATATGCAAGTTAAAGCATCTTCAAATACAGTTTATTCCCATGTCTGATCATTACGGCTCCATAGCAATCAATTCTGACATTCCATCCCCAAAACCTCAGAAACCGCAGAAACATCGAAAACCTGGCAAGCCCGCCAAGAAGCCGACAACACCACGAAAATCATTTTTTCTTCCTATTCTGGTGTTTTTTTTCATTGCCACATACTTCCTGACTGCAATTTATATTGTCCCTCTGGCAATAAAGAAATACATTCCCCGGTATATACAAAAGCAATCGGGCCTCACCCTGACCATTGGGAGTGCCCGGCTCAATCCACTCAATTTCCAGCTTACGCTAAAACAGCTCACCGCAGACCTCGAGAAAGATTCAACAACAGACCCGCTACTCAGCGCCCAGTCACTCTTTATCGATCTTGACCTGACTTCCCTGGTTCGTAATTCATTCACCTGTGACAAACTGACAATTGAAAAACTACAACTGAACCTCATTCGATATAAAGATACCCACTATAACATTCCAGCTCTTTCACGTTTTTCAAAGACTCCGGAACAGGGCGACATTATACATTTCGCAACATTGCCATTTCTCTTCTCACTCAACAATATTGATATCAACAACAGTCGTATCCTGTTTGAAGATCAAGTTACTAAAAAAAAGCATACTGTTGAAGATCTGCAACTTGCTATTCCGACACTTTCTAATTTCGATTTCCAGTCAAACAATTATATCCAGCCTCATTTTTCTGCGGTCATCAATGGCAGCCCGATCCAGTTGACAGGTGAGGCTGTTCAACTTCCTGACAATCAGGGATTCCAGACAAAACTTTCCTGTAATATAAAGTCTCTCGACCTGGTTCCCTATTTTTCATATCTTCCGTCAACTATCCCTCTTTCAATAAAAAAAGGATGGGCGGACACCACTTTAGAAATAAGTTTCGCCCCTGATAAGCGACAGGGAGATCGCCTCAGCATTGATATCAAGATGGATGCGATGGATATTGAGATGCAGGGAAACGATGATACTTTTCAGCTCATTGTGCCTGCCATGAAGTTGGATGCGATGCTAACACCCGTCGGAAAAGAATTTCACATCAGAGATATAATAACCAAAAATATTGAACTCTCAGGCAATGGGGGGCAACTCCAGGCAGTCCTGCAGCAGATTTTCTTTCCAAGCCATCCCCAGGGAACACTTCCTCCAACCATCATTATCGACAGATTCCTGACCGACCAGAGTAAGCTCACCCTGATTGACGAAACCATCAAGGGAAAACCAAGCACTTCAGAGTGGAGTGATCTGCAGCTTACCATCAAAAATTTTGATTCTACCAATGCGACGGGAATCTTCCACGTCAGTGGAAACCATGCCCCGAACAAAGCCGACTTTTCGTGGCAGGGAAATTATCAGAATACCGAGACAATAAAGGGAAAACTCCTCCTCAACAATTTTCCCGCGGCTATCCTTTTCCGGCAACTGCTCCCGGAATCAAAGGACATGGTTCATGGGACAGCTACACTTTCAGGTGATCTCAGCATTTCCTCCAGGGAGAACAATTCAACTGGCCATACCCTTGACGATGTCATATTACAGCTCCATGATCTGAAGTTTCTCCACGGCAAAGACACCTGGCTAAAAGCAGATTCCATTCGCTTTACCCGTCTCAGCAAAACAGCAGACCAGTACAACCTTGGTAATATTTTTCTTAAAGATGCGTCACTGACTGTTACCGACAACACGCTCCCTCCCCTGTTAAATCAACTTTTCACAGCCAAAAACCATCCACTCATACAGGGTATTGATTTTGAAGGAGAGGTCACCGTACAGGACAGCAGAACCCCAAAGAAACCACTTCTCATTTCGGAGATCCGCTTCCAGACAAACAGACTTGAGCAGACTTCCACCACAGAAAATTTTGCTTTTTCGGGGCAGCTGTCGCAAAAAGGTATAGTGAAAGCGAAGGGTGTCTTTAATCTTGCCCCCATACAGGTTGAGGCAAATCTCGCATTCTCCAATATTGACTCACAGAGTTTCTCTCCTTTTTTTGCCGATTGGCCACTTTTATTGCATAGTAAAACTGTACTTCACGGAAAAGGAACCTACAGTTATCCTGACTCCTCCTTCCAGGGTGACCTCAGACTAACTGACTCACTCCTCCAGACAGGCCCTGAAACACCGCTCCTTACCTGGAAATCAGCAGAATTAAACGACGTCAGCTGTCGCCTCACACCTTTCTCACTTCGGGCGGAATCCATGCTGCTCAATTCTCCACAGATTCAATGGCAGCGAAGTGCTCAATCAGCTTTCCAGGATCTCCAAAAAGGACTCCGGCTTGTAGCAGAGAAGAGTGCGGAAGAAAAAACAGTCTTTCCTCTTGAGATACGGAATTTTAATTTAAAAGATGCTTCCATAAGCATAACAGACAGCCGCCTGTCCCCTGCATGGTCGACAACAGTCAATGCTCTGGAAGGAACCATCAGGAATCTCAACACCACTAAAAACGGCCTTGCCATCTTTAGCCTGACCGGAAAGCTGGAAGAGTCTCCACTCGACCTGTCTGGTGCTCTGGCTCTGTTTGACGAGTCACTTGAGGCTCGTGCAGGAATGAAACTCTCTGACTTACCACTTAAAACATTTCACAAACAACTGGAGTCATCCACGATCAGTCCAGAGCATGCAAGCCTGTCCCTGGAGCTGAATATGATTGAAAAAGATTCACTTTTCAGCAGTAAAAATAAAATCATTGTTACAAACCTTCAACCTGCTTCCCTCAATTCCGACACAGCGCTGGCGCTCGCCTTCCTGAAGGACACTGATAACTCCTTTCCGTTGGATATAGCCATTACGGACAGCAGTCGCTCACTCCTCAAAGAAGCTCTGACTACCTTTCAAACAACTGTCATCAAAGCATCTTACACCCCACTCCTGCTTGACCGCCGCTTTAAAGATCTGCAGGATCAGAACACTGTCTCCTTTCAGCCAGGCTCAAACCAAATTGACAGTAAAGGTAAAAAGATTCTTGGCCGATACGCCGAACTTTTACATGAACATCCCGGACTCGGCCTTACAATAACAGGACTGGCCGACAACAAAATAGACCGGCAAGTATTACAGGCATTACAGGAAGAAATAGAACAGCAACGAGTTGACAGTATCAACAGTCAGGCTCTTGCCGAATACCAGAAGAAGCAACAAGCCGCAATACTGGCTGCACCGCCGGGAAACACCGTAAAAGAAGAGAATATCCCTAAAAAAGATCTTGCCGGATATAAACCGATTCAGGCCAAGCCCGTTTCCATCAATGATGAAACCCTGCTCGGCCTGGCCAGGGAACGTAGTCTCATCGTGTACGATTTCTGTGTCCACAGCCTGAATATTTCTCCCCGGCGCGTAACCATAATGAACAAACCGGAAATCACCGATGCCAGCGCTACAAATGGTTCCCGTATCGGTATCACAACAGTTCGCAGCACTCCATAATAATTATGCTAAAACAGCCATATACGCGTTATGACAAGCTCTATGTCTACAATTTTGACCGCATTGATTTAGGCATTATTGATGATCCTGATCTCATCGGTACCTGGATTGAAGATGACACCGCAATCCTCTTTTTCCATAAGGAAAAAAAGGAACTTGTCGAAGCTATCTGCAGGCGGAGTGGCGCAGAAATCATCTACGACGCCAATCTGGACTATCAGGATTGGGAGGCGGGACTGGACATCACTACCTTCTCCGTGCCGCCTCTTGTTGTTGCTCCACTATGGGAAGTCGACCAGCTGAACGACAACGAGGAAGAAATCACCATTCAGCTCGACCCAAGTGTTATCTTTGGTTCCGGGTTTCACCCTACCACCAGACTGTGTCTGCAGACGATCAGTGATATGCTCTGCTCCAATCCCAGGCAAATCAATACCATGGTGGATTTTGGCACAGGAACAGGATTACTTTCCCTCGGTGCTGCCAAGCTTGGGGTTGATACAATACGATCTTATGACAATAACCCCTTTGCCTGTTCCGTGGCCGAAAAAAATGTAGGCTTAAACAACTGTGACACACAGGTCACGATTATGGAGGCAGACCTTCGTGGTGTGCTTCCCGATACCAGCGTTGACTTGGTGGTGGCAAACCTCTACAAAGGTCTGCTGCTCAGTTTTTTTGAAAATCCTGATTTCTGGAATGCACGCTATTATATTATCTCGGGATTTATTCCCTCCATGGAAGAGGAACTCCTCGCTGCCCTCCCCATGGATAAACTCAAGCTTCTTGAAAGAAGAAAATCCGATACCTGGCGACTCTGGGTACTTGCCAATACAGTGGTATAATCCTCCGTCAACGACTCTCAGCGTAATGCAACTCTTTATTGACACATACGGGCATCTACTCAGCCTGCTTGGCCTTCTTTCAACTGCGACATTCTTCCTGAGCCTACTTATCATTCCCTGGATCATCGGTATGCTCGACAAAGATTTTTTTATCCACCTCCACGAACACAAAAAAAAAGAGGATGAACATCCTGTGATGTTCATCCTCCTTCGCGCCCTGCGCTACTTTTTAGGATTCATCCTTTTTCTTTCCGGGATCCTGATGCTCTTTCTCCCAGGCCAGGGAATTCTCACCATTATCCTTGGCATCTCTCTCCTGGACTTCCCTGGAAAACGGGCGCTGACAGATCGTCTGCTCTCCTATCGTCCGGTGCAGAAAGGACTCAACTGGATCAGAAAAAAAGAGAACAAACCGGAGTTTTCCTTTGTTTCTCTAAGGTAAATCCAATTCACAAGAAGACGCACTACATTCTTAACATCGGTTTCGTCGGGATGGCCAACCGCAGCTGGAGCGTCAGCCAACCATGGAGGCTGGGGATCTTTCTTACTGGCCATTTCCAGAACCTTTTCAGGAACCTGACCGGGACAGGAAAAGGTGGCAATCACATGGCCCTTGGCAGCGATGGATTTCGCAGCATTCATTGCATTCTCGGCATGTGGCGACCCGGCAGCTGCACCATGAGTAGCAAAAAGATACAGATCCTGTCCCTCTGCAATTTTCGCCAGAAACGCCTGGGAATCAGGGTCAGGCTGACCACCCTGCAGCCAGAAACCGACCGCGACAAAGGTGTATCCGGCAGGATCTGGAGCGTCTGCAACTGCAAAAATTTCTTTTTCNCCACTGAGATGATTGTAAACCGCCTCAGCCAGTTTTTTGGTATTNCCACTTTTTGACGAGTAGACGACTAGACTTTTCATGGAAAATCCTCCTTTTTTTTTACATACTCTTAAAAACGCTTCTTCTATTNTCCTATTTCAATTAACTGTAAGAAACTGTATCCAGTTGCGCAAGCATATTGTGCCATTGTTNAAAACTTTTCATTGAAACAGATTATNCATGNCCACCCCCAACACTCTTCAACAGGCNCTCCTCGACTGGTTTGACAAGAACCAGAGAGATCTTCCGTGGAGAAGCAGCTATACTCCCTACCAGATATGGATCTCNGAAATTATGCTNCAGCAGACTCAGATGGATCGAGTTACCGCTTTTTTTTCTCGCTGGATGAACGCATTTCCAGATATTGCAACACTGGCAGTGGCCTCTGAGGATCAGATTTTGAAGTGCTGGGAGGGACTGGGCTATTATTCAAGAGCACGAAACATCCTGAAAACCGCACAGATCCTTGTGGAGAGACACGAAGGAAGGATTCCAAGCAGCCGAAAGGAGCTACTGAAATTGCCCGGCATCGGTCCCTACACGGCAGGCGCCATTGCCTCCATCAGCTTCAACCGTGACGTGCCAGTGGTTGATGCCAATATCGAACGGATTTTTGCACGGCTCTTTAATATAGATCTAATTTCAGGAAGCCCGGAGGCAAAAAGAATGCATTGGCAGAAGGCAGAAACACTGCTCCCCCCCAAACAGGCGAGAAACTTTAATCAGGGCCTGATGGAACTAGGAGCGCTTATCTGCCGCCCCAAAAAACCGGATTGCTCCCTGTGCCCCCTGGCACCATACTGTCTGGCACTCAAACACGATCTTATCCCTGAACGGCCTGTACCTAAAAAAAGTACAAAGATTCTCCCTATTGAGATGGCTACGGGTGTCCTTCTTCACAACGGGCAACTCTTTATTCAGCAGCGCCTCGAGGATGATGTGTGGGGATCGCTCTGGGAATTCCCGGGTGGGCGGCTAAAACTGGGAGAAACCCCAGAGCAGACGGTCGTTCGGGAGTTTCTTGAGGAAACGGAATTTATGATAGAGATAGACTCAAAGATCACCACCACCATCCATCATTTCACCCGCTATAAAGTCACTCTACACTGTTTCCTTGTGACTCTTGCCCAACAGGACAGCGATCCAGTTCTCCACGCCGCACAGGAATTCAAGTGGATCCCGTTTACTGCTCTCAGCAACCATGCCTTTCCAGCGGGCCATCGAAAGCTTATCACCCATATGGAAGAATCAGGTTTTTTTCTCAACCAATCGCCCTGCAAACCAGATTAAAACCAGTACCGGCAACCCAAGGACCGCTGTCATAAGAAAAAATGTTTCATAGCCATAGCTTGAAACGGCAGTGCCTGAGTAACCACCTATCAACTTAGGAAATAATGTCATCAGTGATGAGAACAGGGCATATTGAACAGCGGTAAAAGAGATATTGGTAAGACTGGAGAGAAAGGCCACAAAGGCCGTTGACGCCAGTCCCGCACAGAGATTATCAGCACCAATAACCACAGTGAGAACGGTTATATTCTCCCCGCTTTGCGCAAGGAGCATAAAAAGCAGATTGGTAGCAGCAGCGAGAACTCCACCAACAAAGAGCATACGGTATACGCCATAACGAATAGTAAGTACCCCGCCAAGAAATCCACCAGCAAGTGTCATCAAAAGGCCAAAAGTCTTTGTGACTGTAGCTATCACGTTCTTACTAAAGCCCATGTCCAGATAAAACACATTGGAAACCACTCCAAGGACAATATCTGAAATCCGGTAAAACCCGACCAGGAGGAGAAGGACAACAGCTGTCTTCACTCCATAACGGAGGAAAAAGTCCTGAACCGGTGCAACATAACTCTCCTGCACCATGTCCCTATCCGCAAGCCCTGCTTTAACAGCGAGAAGAGCCCCGAAAGCAGCCACTCCAAGTGCGAGAAAGAGACGTACTGTTTCCACCATAAAACCTATGAGTTTTCCATGTATGCCAGCGCTTGCAACCAGTTGTTCTTTCAGCGAGGCAACAAAGGAGGCACTGAGAAAAAAACATGCTGCAAAAAGAGCAGCAGCAAGCAGAAAAAGACAGAGGAATCTGATATACTGAATGACTGTATAGCGATAGGGGGTTTTGCCAGACCCCTGAGGTTCGTCTATAACACAGGTCGTAGCTACCCCAACCAGCATAACAGCAGCCATGACAAGGTAGGTTCCACGCCAGGCGCTCACATTGTACAACTCACGCGACGTCCCCAGCCAGGAAGCGATATAAAGAGACCCCGCACCTGCCACAAGCATGCCAATCCGATACCCGGCAACGTAGGTGGATGCCAGCATGGCCTGCATGGACTCATCGACACTTTCAATACGATAGGCATCAATAACAATATCCTGGGTCGCAGAAGAAAAACCGAGAAACACAGCAGCCAGGGCCATATATACAAGACTGGTATCACTGCGGGTGGGATCGGTAAGGCCCATCCAGACAATNGCTGTAATCACCGAAAATTGAGAAAATAACATCCAGGAACGACGACGGCCGAACATTTTTGTCAGCAGTGGCAGAGGGAGTTTATCGACAAGAGGTGCCCATATAAATTTAAAGGAATAGCCGAGTGCCGCCCAACTGAAAAACGTTACCGCAGAACGACTGACTCCCGCTTCACGCAGCCATACCGAAAGGGTTGAAAAAATAAGAAGTATTGGAACTCCAGCCGAAAACCCGAGAAAAAGCATGGTAAGAACCCTTGGATGTACCCACACCCTCAGCATATCAATTTTACTGCCACTGCTGCTATTTTTTTCAGCCATTCTTCTCTTTTCCCCGCAATTGATTTATGGTATCAATGGACTTATATTTTTTTTATTCTCTCATATTGGTGAACAGTAAGTAAGCCAGTACTCAGTTCAGCACCCCTTGAGGGGTGAAAGCACCTTCACCAAATTCTTTTCAAAAAACAAGAAAAGAATACATAAGGTACTTAAAGAAAACAGGTTTCCAACCACTTGATAAAACCGGAACCACCGCGACTATGCCAGTTAAGATATACAATACACTTACCAGAAAAAAAGAACTCCTAAAACCCATCGAACCAGGGCATATAAAGCTCTATGTCTGTGGAATTACATCCTACGATTACTGCCATATTGGGCATGCACGATCGGCACTCGCCTTCGACATGATAGTCCGCTACCTCAGGTATCGTGGCAACAAAGTCACATANATCAGGAACTTCACTGACATTGATGACAAAATCATTGCCCGTGCAGAGGAACAGGGAACCACAACAGAAGAGCTCGCTAATCGTTTTATTGACGAGTTCTATGTTGACATGGACAGACTTGGCGTGGACAGGCCAACAATGGAACCAAAGGCCACCGAGCATATCCAGGAAATGATTGACCTGGTAAGTGAACTCATCGATAAGGGCATGGCCTATTCCGTCGGTGGAGATGTCTACTATAAAGTGCATTCTTTTGACGGATACGGCAAACTTTCAGGGCGAAACCTTGACGATATGCAGGCAGGTGCCCGCGTTTCCGTCAATGAAAACAAAACAGATCCCATGGATTTTGTAATGTGGAAGGCATCCAAACCGGGAGAACCCAGCTGGGAAAGCCCCTGGGGCCCCGGAAGACCCGGATGGCATATCGAATGCTCCGCCATGAGTCGCAAATATCTTGGTTCCACCTTTGATATCCATGGTGGTGGTCAAGATTTGATCTTTCCACATCACGAGAACGAACTGGCCCAGAGTGAAGGTGCCAATAATAAACCCTTTGTCAATATGTGGATCCATCATGGCTTTGTCACCATCCGTGATGAAAAGATGTCAAAGTCTCTTGGGAATTTCCTTACCATCAGAGATATTCTTGCCCATTACCACCCTGAGGTGCTGAGATTTTTTATCTTTTCCACCCAGTATCGCAACCCGCTGGATTTTTCCGAGGCAGCCATGCAGGATGCGATGATAGGCCTCGATCGTCTCTATGAATGTATTGCCGCCTGCGATGCTCTTGGAACGGCTCAGTCAGACAGTGCCGAAATCGTTGCCACTGCAAAAGACATTAAAAAGATAGAGTCACTGGAAGAACGATTCCAGAAGGCCATGGACAATGACTTTAATACCGCCCAGGCCCAGGCAAGCCTTTTTGAAACGGTAAAGGTCATTAATAAGATTATCCAACAGCTTCCTGATGTACCCTCAACCACTGATTACACCCTACTGAAAAGTGGTGCAGCAAATATTGTGAAACTTGGTGCTATCATGGGGATAGTTCAGGAAAATGCAGCCGGATATCTTGCCCACAAGAAGGCTGCCATGCTTGCAGAAACTGACATCAGCGAAGCTGAGATTCTTACACTTATAGCAGAGCGCAACCAGGCTAGGACAGACAAAAACTGGGCCCGAAGCGATGAAATCCGCGATGAACTTCTCGACCGAGGAATAGAGCTCAAAGACGGACCGGAAGGAACCGGCTGGAGCGTAAAACGGAGCTGACATGGCATCCATCATTCGTTCACCGGCTGTTGCCGGCAGATTTTACCCTGGAGATGCAGAGTCTCTGCGACTCGCCATTAAGGAATTAGCAGGCAACCATCCTCTACCTGCAACAAAACAAAAAGTTCTGGCCGCCTTATCTCCTCATGCCGGATACGTATACTCTGGAGGGGTTGCAGCTGAAACACTTAGCAGGGTAGAAGTTCCGGAAACGGTAATCCTTCTTGGCCCCAACCATACCGGAAAAGGCGCCCCCGTAGCCCTCTCCACTGCCACCTGGAATATGCCCATGGGCAGTGTTCCCGTTAACCGTCAGTTTGCGCAGGATTTACTTGAAGCAACAGATATTATTGAGGAAGATGAACTCGCACACACCTATGAACATTCACTGGAAGTGCAGATTCCTTTTCTTCAGATGGTGCAACCGAATCTCTCCATTGTCCCCATCGCTATCTCTCACGTCTCCTATCAGATTCTGAATGAACTTGGCCTCGCCCTGGCAGAAGTCATCAAACAAAATGATAGCGGAANTGTTCTGATTGTTGCCTCCACCGACATGACCCATTACGAACCACGGGAAGCAGCTGACAAAAAGGATCATTATGTGCTGAAGAAGATAGCNGATATGGATCCGAATATACTCTACCGTTCTGTCATCGGACACAACATTTCAATGTGCGGAATCATGCCGGTCACCGTTGCCCTGATAGCAGCCTTACAACTTGGTGCCACGAAAACCGAGCTTGTCCGCTACACAGATTCAGGCGAAATCTCGGGTGACACCAAACAGGTCGTTGGCTATGCCGGAGTCCTCATATCTTAAGGGTCTTTTTCCTTGACAGAACTACCAAAACTGTCTAAATAATCTCCCTCAACAGCACCCATTCTGGGGGATGGTCTAACGGCAAGACAGCGGACTCTGACTCCGCTTATCGGGGTTCGAATCCCTGTCCCCCAGCCAATAATAGAATGAAGCGGTTAAGTCAATTATAGGCTTGACCGCTTTTTTTTTGTTTTATCACCCACCTCTATAGAGAATTCCAGTTCGTACCAGATGCGTTCTTATAAGAACCTAATTTTTGGAATTCCACATAACTCTAAACACTTACTCTCCTACTGTTTGCCTAAACTTTATGTTTCCAGTCGGTTGAGTTCCAGTCACTCTTTTGATATCGAAAAAATTCGGAAAACATCCAAACCTGCCTGCATTCGTTCCTACAAAAGCAATCCGAAAATCAAGATTAAAAAAGCTGGAAGTCTCAATCCCCTCTGATCGGGGCATTCGTTCCAACGATATATGGAGATATTGCTTCATCGGGCCAAAGAGTCTCAATCCCCTCTGATCGGGGCATTCGTTCCAACCAATGAAAAACAGGCTTTATTTTTCAACACGTTTGCGTCTCAATCCCCTCTGATCGGGGCATTCGTTCCAACTTTTTCTTTGTGTAGGCAATAGCACCTATACTGAAGTCTCAATCCCCTCTGATCGGGGCATTCGTTCCAACCGAGTACTCTAAACGGCTGCAGAACTTCATCTGGGAGTCTCAATCCCCTCTGATCGGGGCATTCGTTCCAACTTCCTTCTCAGGTAAACCAAACAGCCTCGCTACCAGTCTCAATCCCCTCTGATCGGGGCATTCG
>JGI10211J34971_10002900_pt1 | contig 13811 bp, 23 predicted proteins | sample Etolagsediment_FD_34971 | JGI IMG/M metagenome (IMG submission 34971) | reverse complement strand
CCCGATGGACGCCCCGTCACCGATGGACGCTCNGTCACCGATGGACGCCCTGTACCCGATGGACGCCCCGTCACCGATGGACGCTCCGTCACCGATGGACGCCCCGTCACCGATGGACGCCCCGTCACCGATGGACGCCCCGTATCCGATGGACACCATGTTGCCGATGGACGCCCCGTATCCGATGGACGCCAATGTGGCAACCTCCACAACATCGCCACCAGGAGACACATATCGACCCCACGACTCGCCGCAACGATCAACTGGCTCGCATTCCCACTTCTGTATCTCTGCCCATGTGTTCATTAGTTCTCCTTCCTACCGGACTTCGACTGTCCTTGCCGTTGGCTGGGATGTCTCCATGCGCAACACCAGCGACAACATCCATTGCCACGTCGGTTCCGGGCACCACTCCGGGCGGTCATTCACGAGCAGCCGGATGCGTTCCTCGATCAGGCACGATCTCTGCCGGCCGACCTGCTGCGCGGTGCGAGCACAGAAGTCGTCCAGTACCCGGCCAGTCATCGCTCCCCCTCCAACGGCGGGGGCCACATGCGTTTGGGCTTGGCGGGCGGCTTCGGCGGCTTCGCGTATCTGGCAGAACGGGCACAGCCCAACGTCGTGGTCGTCTGGATGGTCCCGACACTGGCAATAGTCCTTCAGACCAGACCGCAGCTTCGCGTTCTCTGCCTCCACCTTCGCCATTCGGTCAAGCAGGGGCTGGCCGGGGGCGTCCTCGTGGGCGTTCGGTGTCGGCCGATGCGTGAGAATCCAGTCCCAGCCGTGGAACCGACTGGTGTCGGCCTCGTCGTCGGTGACTCCCGTGAAGTCGACGATCAAGTCGTCAAGCCACGCTTGCCACGCCGCACACGCCGCCCTCGCCTCATCGCGCTCGGCCTCTGCCTTCTCGGCTCGCACCCTCCATCCATCTAACTCGCCCTGCAATTCCACCGTCGCGGCATGTTCGGTGTCCGCCCGGTGCGAGATACGCCATATCATGTCATCTCTCCGTTGGCGATCTCCAGCAGTACGTCACCGTGGCACGGGGCGTCGAGAGCGCACCAGCAAGCCAGATTCTTGCCGCGAAGCTCGGCGATGATGTTCTCCACTGTGAACGTACACGGTCGGACGATTCCGTAGCCAAGGCCGTCGTTGAACTCTTTAGCGAGCCATCGCCGGTAGTAGTCAACGGCTATCTGAGCCGTGGCTGGGTAGACGTCGATGTCTTGCTCGTGATCGAATATCACCCACGGCGTAAGGATCGTCCGTCTATGAGACGCATCGCACATCAGGTATTCATTGCGCCCGAACACAGCAAACGGGCTCCCCCACTTCGACGGCCGACCGATGTAGACCGTGTTCGGAGGCATGCGCCAGCCCTTCGTTCGCGTCCGCTGGATGCGCTGGGGGGTCATGGGGTCGCCTTCTTGAGCTTCGTTATCACGCCACGAAGGGCCGCGTTCTCGCGATCTTTAGCCTGGAGGGCCAGGAGGCGGTCGGACGCTAACTCCGCGAACTCCTTGGCCCGCTTCCGCAGATCGCGCTGCCCGTTCCCCGTTATCAGATGCCCGTTGGGGCAACACAACTCCGAGTGGACACGGGCTTCGGCAAAATCTTGGGGCATACCCACCAGGATGCCGCAGGTGTCGCACACGTAGTAGATCATCTCGACTTCAACACCCATGTCATTCTCCTTATCCCCGGCCCCCTGACGGCGGGGGATATAACCACCGCCAGCAGGGCCAGGGTGCGATGTCTACGACAAGCCCACCACCCCGCCCGGTGTTTCCTGCCGGGCCGGATAGATGATCTTCTCGGGCTTGAGGCTCGGCAGGGCGAACGTCAAGGCCAAGTCCCGGCCCTCGGCATAGGCGATGCCAACGGCCGCGGCGACATCGGCCGTCTCAAATACTGCCCCGGCCTCAGCCCACTTCACCCAGGCGAAGCGTGAGGACAGCGGCGCCGTGGAACGGTATAGCCCCGTCTCTGTGTCCCGAAGTACGAACCCCCTGATAACCACCCTGATCTCGAGTCCGGCCGCAGCCAGCGTCGCCTTCTCACCATCTGTCATCGTGGAACCCTTTCTCTCTCTTGGCCCAAGAACGCGAGCACATCGGGTAGCTGGAACAGCACGCGCTGCCCCACCTGCGTAGCGAGCAGACCACGCTTCCGCATTCGCTCGATGGTCTTGGCTGGAAACCGATTGGTGAGCCGTAGGAAGGCCGTCAGGTCGTCGACCGTCATCAGGAAGGGGGCCGGTTGGCCATCAGGCATCATCGCCGGCGGGATGTACTGGACGTCAAGCAAGGGCCACCCCCCGCCGCCCCCGGCGCCGAGCAGCCTCCAGGTCATCGAGCGTCACGCCCTGTAAGACCCGCCACTTGCCGCCGTAGACCTTCTCGGCCCGCTGACGCTCTCTGTCGGCCGTTCGGAGTATGGCGTCCTGGTCGGGGGCGCCCTCTTGGTTCCGGAACCACAACGGAATGTAGTGCCCGACCTTCTTGGAATGCTCGACACACTGGAGGGCTACGCCAGCGAAGTACGGCGTCGCTTCGTGGGCTTGGCTATCGCCAGGGGTGCGGATGTTGATGCACTCGATAATGCCGGCCAGAGTCGGCCTTGCCCATCGGCTCGAGGCGAAGTGATCGCTGATCGCAGCCCGGAAGCGATCGGGGTTGTCGAAGGTCTGGATCTGGCTGAGCCACTCGGCGAGCTCCGCATCGGTCGGTTCCCACCGCGGCCAGAGTTCGGCGATCTTCGTCAGCAGTTGCTCGGCGTCAACCTTGAGCATCGTTGCCTCCGATCCGCTGGAGCCTCTCGGCGACGGACTCGGCAGCCGGGGCGCGCTGGAGGTCCGCAAGGTCACAGTCCCATCGGTCCTGAGTCAGCCATGTTGAAGGCATGGGCACGAACTTCCCCGACTGCCAGTCGTCGAGCTTCTTGAACGCCTCCAGGGCGGCAAGCACTGTGTCGGCCACGCTGTCGAGGCTCTTGCGATTCCATATCCTCTGGCAATAGGGCTTGGCGCCCTTCCGCTTGTGGCTAGGCCATGCCCGCCAGAACCGCTCGAAGGGGGTGTCGGCGTCGGGGGGTTCGCCGCCGGGCAGGTCGAACAGCGTGGGCAGGGGCCGGTTACGGACCCGTGCAAACAGTTGCTCGGGCGTGAGCCCGAAGGCGTGACAGACCTTGGCCACGTCGATGTACTCCGAGCTCCAGATCCGCAGCCGGCAGACGCCATGCGTATCGACCTCTCGGCACTGGACCTTTATCGCCGGCAGGGTCATGGTTGTATCTCCCGACCATCCGCCGACTCGCACTCGTCTTGCCACTCGCAGACCACATCGACGCCGGGCCGTCCGCCGTACCGCTTGCAGGCGAGCTTGGTGACTACCTGCGAGTCGTCATTCCAGAGTACCCCAGTCAGGGCGTCCATCACCGCACGAGAGAGCTTGTCCACGTCGGGCCGCTTGTCCGGGAACGAGGGGGCGTCGGGCTTCAGCTCGTCGCTGTGCTTGCCGCTGCGGTAGTGGCTCTTAGGGCGAGGCATGTAGAACGTCAGCCGCAGGTACAACGGCCCTTCCAGCGGCTCGCCTTGGAACGCCTGGAAGGCGAAGTGCTTGACGTCAGCCTTCCACGGCTTCGACTTCTTGCAGGCGTCCGTGAGGATGGGCTTGCCGGTCTTGGGGTTCACGAATGCCCGCTTGCTGCCGGCCGTCTTGGGCTCACCGGGCACGAAGAATTGGATGCTATCCATCATCGCCGTCCTTGGGCTTCCCGACATCATCGGGGATCAGGTGTCCATCCTCTGTGTACTCAGGCTTCTTCTCGGGGGCAGGCTCGGGGGCCTCGGCCTTCGCCGGCTCGCCCGTGACCCGGCTCTGCCAATCATCCGAGAGCTTCGCCTGCTGCTTGTCCTTGTACGCCTGAGCCGCCTTGCCGTAGGTGGAATCGGGGCTGAGGTCGTACTGCTGGTTATCGTGCTCACAGGCCCGGACGAGCAGGTCGTAGGCGAGGTTGTCGGCCGTCTTGGGGATGTACTTCTGGAGGCGACGCACGGGGGCCTTCCGCATCATCTCCGTCGGCCAGTCCCGGTAGGCCGGTCCACCCGCCCCTTTGGACGCCTTCTGCACTGCGGCCAACTGCTCGGCGTTCATCACTTCGATCATTGGTGCGCCGTCACGGGTGTACCCCATGGCGTAGGCGGCGGTCACGAGCTCGACCTTGCCCTGGCTGGCGGCATCGGGCTCATGCATCAGGTGCGGCCCCGTCTCGTCCCGCCACCACTTGAAGGGCTCGCCCTCGTAGACCAGGACGCTCTCCACCCGAGTCACGAAGCCTGCGTTGACCATGAGCTTGATGAAGCCCCTGTACCCCACCATGAGGGTGCAGATGTTCCCGTAGGGGACGAGGTACGCCTCACCCATCGCCTTGTTGATCGACAGGTCCATGCTCGCGCAGGCCACAAGGCTGTCGATCACGCTCAGGGTCACGCACTGCTGGAGCTTCTGCATGGCGCTGCCGCTGGTCGCTATGGTGATCGCTGCCTGCTCGAGCAGTTGCTTGGTCTTGTGGACCCGTCGATCTTTGTCCAGGTCGCCCGGCCATGCCCGGACAAGCGACGTGCCCGCCTCAATATCAGCCATGAAATGCACGCAGTTCCGGGGGTGCCTGAGTGGTGCGTTCACGTCGACTTTTTGTATTGCGCTCTCAGCCATGATTCTCCTATCGCATCTCGAAGGCTTCGGCGTCCTTGACCCACGGCGGCAGCATCATGTCGGCGTGCTCGGTCGGGTAGCCCGGCCACTTGTTGTGCTTGCGGCAGAAGGCGTACTCGGCGAGCTTCGTCTTGTAGACCTTGCGCCCGAGGTCGAGGAAGGCGAAGGACAGGGCCTCGGGGTCGTCGTGGACATCGAAGGCCCGGGCCAGGTAGGGGGGGAACTTCTCCACCACGGCAAAGACGTACCACGTCGGCACGTCCTCCGGCGTCAACCCCAGGGCGATCGCCGCATCGACGTACATGGCCGTGGCAATGTGATAGCCCAGCCGGTAGGCGACGTTGAAGAAGTCGTCCGCCTTGGCCGACCGGGCGCTCTTGAGTTCCCCGATCACGCCGGCGGCTGTCTTGGCCACGTCGAGCCGGGCCTTGCAGGTGACGCCCGTGGTCGTGTCCACCCAGACCAGCGAGAGTTCCACGTCGGCGCCGTCCATCAGCGGCCCGAGCTTCTCGTGCGTCCGCACGCTGTCGGCCATCGCAAGGGCCTGGTTCATGTCGTCAGCGCTCACGGGCGTCAGCCCCTCGCTCAGCCACAGGGCCATCTGGGCCTTGCACGCCTTCGCCCCGCCGTGCCAAGGCTTTTCCTCGCCCTTGTCGTTTACGTAGGTCGCCGGCTTCTCGACGAACTCCCCGTCGGCCAACTCAGGCTGAGTCGCGAGCAGATGGAACAGCCGGCCGAGGGCGTAGTGCGGCTTGTCGTCCTCGATGTGCGTGAGTCGGTGCAGGGCCAGGGCCGGGGTGTGGTCCAGAGCCTTGAGCAGTGAGGCGTTGGCGGCGTCCCACGAGGCGTAGGTCTCGAACGGTACTCCGGGGTAGACCCCCGGCTCCGGGGCGGGCACTTTGGCGATCACAACCTCGGCTGGCGTGTCATTCTGTGGCATCGGCCTCGTGTCCTTTCACCTGCCCGTCCTCGATGATGACGGTGCAGTCCTTGTCCTCGCCGACTCGCTCGATCCAGACCTGCGCGCCGGCCTCCGTCGCCATATCCCGCAGCAGGGCCAGATTGGCCTCGTCCAACAGGCTGCCGTCACGGATCAACAGCACCTTGAGGTCCGGGTTGAGAGCCAGGCCCATCGCCACGGACACCCGCAATTGCTCTGCCTGTGACGCCTGGCCCAAGGGCAGGCCACCGAACGTGACGCCCTCGTCGTCGAACTCGAGGCCCTCGACCGGGAACTCCGCTTTCGCCAGGGCCTTCGCCTTGCCCCCGTCGATCTTGGCAATCGCGTTACTGAGCTCGGCTTGCTCCTTCTCTGCCTCCACCAGTCGCTTCTTCGTGTTGGCGACAGCGGCGTTCTCGCGGACCTTCTGGTTGATGCCCTCGGCTGCGGTGATGCGTTCATGGAGCGGGTCACACTCCACGGTCGGGGCCTTGTCCGCCGCCTCTCGCAGCCTCTTGGCTTCCGCGTCGATCTCGTCGCGGGCGGCAATCGCCGACTCCAGCCGGGTCTGCGCATCGACCACGGCCTGCTGTGCTGTCGCTACTGCCCTCGAGGATGCCGCCACATCCTGTTCGGCACGAGTCGCCGCCCCCTGCGCCTCGAATGCCGCCTTGTTGATTCCCTGGGCCTCTCGGAGATCGCGGGACAGGTCCGCAACGCTGACTTCCTCGGCCGGGGCGTCGGCATGGAACGGCATGGCCTTGACCTGGCCCTTGAGATCCCGCACTCCGCGGCCGACCGCTGTGCGCTTCTGGTAGAGCGTCGCTCGCTTGCCGTTCTGCTCATCGAAGTTCAGGCCGATGAGTTCCTGGAGCGTCGCCCGCTGGTTTGCCGGGGGCATGCGCAGGAACGAGAGGGGATCGAAGCTCAGTGGACCCACAAGCTTGTCGAGCATGGCCTGCGGGCTGGGGAATGCTGCCCCTTCCTTGTTGGCCACGACCAACGAGGTCCGGCCGGCGCTGCCGATGGTCTTGGTCACGACCAAATCATCGAGTTCCACCAAAACACGGGCGGCATCCTCGCCTTGCCTCACCGGCACGTCGGGCAGCGACCTCCCGCCGGCCAAGGCGTACTCAATGGCGTCCAGAACGGATGACTTACCCGCCCCATTCTGCCCGCCGATGACGACCATCGCTCCGCTCGGCTCGATGTTGACGGCGACAAGCCGCTTGACGTTCTCCGCTTCCAGTTTGACGATCTTCGTGCCCATTGTTCTGTCCTTTGGTGCTGGGTTTCCGGTTCACAATAGCGGGGGCGGGCTTTGGACCCGCAGTTTTCAGGAGGGGATAGGGCTCCCGAACGTGTTGCCAGTTACACTACCCCGCAGCGTGGCGAGCAGCCCCGTCAGGCCCATCCGGGGCCGGGCGTCCTTTCCAGTCCCATTCACACCGTTTGCGGGTTCTGGATTATGAAGTTGTCGGGCCACCCTTGGCAAACCACCGTGGCCTGCCTGCCGCTCGCCGTCGTAGGCTTGTCAATCCGCCTCGGGCTCAGCATCGACCGCATCGCCGATGCGCTCCACCGTCAGTTGCCCCTTGGTCGCTGCGAAGGCGCTGAGTTCGGTCAGGTTGACCTCCCCCTTCGCGAACGTCAGCGACGTTGAGATTTCGCCGGGGCTCAGGCTCAGCCGCTTGGCGTCCACGATGCTCGTGAGCTTCGGCAGGGCATCGGGCACGAGAGGCTGCTCGCCGCCCGTGACGGCCAGCGTCGCTCGGAGGCGGGCGCCGCAGAACAGGTGCTCGGCGTCCTCCAGGTCGAAACCTTCCCGGCTCATTCGCACGCTCAGCCTGGCCGTGCCCTTGCCGACGCCCACATTGCCGAAGTCAACATTGATCGTTCGCTGCTTTGCCATCGTTCGGTTCCTTCCTCGGGATGGTGGCGGCTCGGGGCCGGCCAGTGCAGGGGGGAGTACACTGCCGACCCGTCGCCGCCTTGACTGCGAGCCCCGGAGGGATGAACCGAAACCCACAGGCATTCGCAAAGGGGCGAGCGGCTAAGTCCCGAGCAAGCCAACCGCTCGCCGTGCCCCGGACACGCGCCGGGGACTTGGACACATGCTCAAGCAAGGCGGCCCAGATGGACGCCTGCGTCCATCGCCTCGTCCTTGTAGTCGTCCACCCAGATCAGGACCGCCAGGAACGCGGCGACGAAGGCCACCGCGACGATGAGAGCCACTGTTGCGCCTGCTGATTCCATGAGAGATGTCCTATTCGCGGACGGCCGTGGGTTCGAGGTCGAGTTGAGCGAGTCGCTGTTCGAGGAGCTTCTTCGCCGTGGCCGCGGCCGTCCCGTCGCCCCGACGTTGCTGCTCCACCTTGATTCGCTTCACCAGATCAGTGTCGTTTATCACGATACGCATGATTGGAAGTATAGCACGGTTTCGGCACGGGACAAGAACTATCTTGAGCTTTTCGCATATTTATTTTCTAGCTCCCGCTCCAGGCTGTCCATCGCATCGTTGACCAACCCGTCAGCCTCGCCGTTGTTGTCCCTGGGGATATGCTTGAACGTCGCCCGTCGGAAGGAGGCCGCGAGCCGGCGGGCGATCCGGTACAGGGGCCGAAGGTTGTCTGCCTTGAGCTTCCAGCGCCCCGCGACCTGATTGATAACCAGTTTGGAGTCTCCGTAGACCCGCAAGGTGGTCACACCGGCCGACAACGCAGCCGCCAGCCCGGCGATACACCCCATGTACTCAGCCTCGTTGCACGTCCTGTTGAGGACGGCGTTGCCCTCCAGAAGGCCGAGTTGGTCGTCGTCGTTCACTCGCAGCACGAACCCGAACCCGGCCAGCCCTGACTGCGGACGGGCTCCGCCATCGAAGTGCATGGTCGCTTTTGTCATCGCTCGGTCCCTTTCGTAAGAGCCACTGGGCACAACCCCCCTATCTCCCTCGGGGTATCGCCCTGAGCTTCGATCCTGCTGCTTCCTGAACAGCGAGCGACGCCCTTGAAAGCTCAGCCAGTCCCGAGGTCGACCGTTGTCGGGGGTGGGACAGCGCGGTCTTTGGTGTTGGTGGCTTGAAACCGGGGGCGCGTGCCGGTGGGGTGAGTTCCGGCGGTTCCGTGTCGTTCTTTGGATGCGGGCCGGTGAACGACACCCGAAGCGGCCCTCGCTACGATAGGCGCAAAGAAAGCCCGCGTCCCTCCGAAGGGGGCACGGGCTTTGGTGATTGAGGCGGCCGGCTGTGGACTGCAGTACACATGGTAGGCAGAACCGGCCGCCGTGAAGGCATCGAATTGTCGTATACTGAAATCCACAGGTCAAGGGAATATCGCCCCCATGCCCCGACCGTCAAGGAAAAAACCAAGAGTTTTCTGGCATCACCATCGCTCCCGGTGGTAGGCTTCCCTGTCGTCCCGAGTCTGGAGCCAACCCATGACCGAACCCTCAGAGATCACCCCGACCCCCAAGGCAGGCGTCAAGACCACCGAGTTCTGGCTGAGCACGGTCGCCACCATCTTCGGCATCCTCATGGCCAGCGGCATCTTCACCGGCGATAGCATGGTCGGCAAGATCGTCGGCGGCGCAATGGCGGTGCTGGCCACGATGGGCTACTCCGCATCCAGGGCCGGCGTCAAGAAGCTGCTGTGATGCTGGCGATCCTGCTGCCAATCCTCAAGTCGATCCTCGCTGCCGTTCTTCCCTTCATCTGGGAGAAACTCCATGCGCCCGTCAATGCTGAGAGTGCTCGTCGGACTGATCGTGGTCGGCGCTTTGCTGAGTGGGTGCGCGAGAGAGAATCCGCGCGTCGTGCTGGTGCCGCACACTGAGCCGGTGCAACTGGCCGAGGATGTCCGCGCCTATGTCTACGTCGAGACGGCGGACGGCAAGAAGGTCAAGAGCGATCGGCGCGTGACGCTCGCCGAGGGCCTCTGGGTCGGCAGCGCGAACCTCGACTAAGCCTTTCTCCGGGTCGGCGGATGCGGGGCGGGAAAACCACACTCCGCTCGATCATTCCCCGAATCGGCCCTGACGGGTACGAGTCCGCCGGCCCCACACCTATCTCAAGGACGAGAACAATGGTGGAGCATCTGCTCGACGGGTCCGCGTACTCCGATGAGCTCGACTGCGAGCGTGAAGCACACAGCCGGGGGGTTGCCCGGTACCGCCGTCTGGTCGCCGAGGCGGTGGACCGCGGGGACGGCGCCGCCCTCAAGCCCGTCGAACGCCTGCTCGTCCATTGGTTCCGCGTGTATTCGTCCGTCATCGCGGCCGAGAAGGCGGCAATCACCGCACGCCGGCCGAGCAAGGGGCGCAGGGTCTACGGCCCCCTCCTCCAGCAGCTTGATTCGGCGACCCTGGCCGTCGCCGCTATGCACGAGGCCCTCGGCAAGTGCCTCTCCGAGCCGACCGGGGTGAAGGTGGCGACGCTCTCCCTGGCCATCGGCCGTTCGGTCAACGCCGAGATCAACTACGACAAGCTCCGCAAGGAGAACGACGAGGCGTGGAGCGCCCTGCTGCATACCGACCGAAAGAAGATCAAGGCAACGCACGTCAACCGCATCGCCAACAAGTTCCGGATCGGCGAGAAGTGGAGCCTGCGGAATCAATGCCACGTCGGGGCCAAGCTGCTCGAGCTACTCATCAAGGTCGCCACGATAGCGGACTTCGACCAGCCGCGGGATCCGGCCTTTGAGATATTCACTCGGCGCCGAGGGGTCCGGATCGTCAACGTCACCCGCCTGACTCGCCGGGCCGTGCAACTGATCGAGGATGGCCACTCCGTCCGGGAACACCTACGACCTCGGTACCAGCCGATGCTCGTGCCGCCGATGTCCTGGACGGATCAGGAGCGGGGCGGGTATCTCGAGCTCCCGACCGAGTTGGTCAAGAAGGCCGACCGCTCCAAGGTCAAGGCCGACACCGAGACCATCCGGGAAGCCGTCAACGCACTCAGTGCTACTCCGTGGCGGATCAACCGGGCAGTGCTGCCAATCGTGCAGGCGCTGTGGGCGTCCGGCGGCGCGTGTGCGGGCCTGCCCCGTGCCGGCAACCTGCCGATGCCCCCCCTCCCTGCCGACTGGAACGAGAACGAGGCGGCGAAGAAGCTGTGGAAGCGGGAGGCCGCGGGGATCCGCCGCCGCAACGCCCAGGAACAGGCTGAGCGGATCGTGTTCAAGCTCAAGCTCGACGTCGCCGAGCGATTTGCTGACCGACCGGCGATCTACTTTCCGCATCAACTGGATTTCCGCACGCGGGCGTACCCGATCCCCCTGTTCCTGCACCACCAAGGGGATGACATCTGCCGGGGCCTGCTGGAGTTCGCCGAGGCCCGGCCCATGGCAGCCGAGGGCCGGCAATGGCTCCTTGTGCACATGGCCAACTGCTGCGGCGTTGACAAGGCCAGCTTCGATGACCGCATAGCCTGGGCAACGTCGAGCTTGCCGGCGATCAAGGGCTGGGCCACTGCCCCCCTCGACAACACCGGCTGGATGGAACTCGACAAGCCGTGGCAGGCGCTCGCCGCCGCGATCGCCCTGAACAACCCGGAGGCCGCTACGCACCTGCCCGTTCAACTGGACGGGAGCAACAACGCCCTCCAGCACTACGGGGCGATGCTCCGCTGCGAGCAGACGGGGCGAATGGTGAACCTCCTGCCTGCCGATGCCCCGCAGGATGTGTACGCCAAGGTCGCCGCCCAAGTCGCTGCCATCGTCGAGCAGGAAGCGGCGGACGGCATCCCTGAGGCGAAGCTGCTGACCGGCTGGATTGACCGGAAGATCGTCAAGCAAACCGTGATGACCTCCGTGTACGGAGTAACGAAGGTTGGGGCTCGCCGCCAGGTGTACGCCCACCTGAAAGACGCCGGCTTCGACCAAGATGATCTCTACGCCGCCAGCCGGTACCTCGCCAACAAGTGCCTCGCGGCCAACAAGATCGTCTGCGTTGCTGCTCATGCGGCGATGGATTGGCTGGCGTGCTGCGGGAAGCTGATCGCTCGCACGGGGCAGCCGATCCGGTGGACGACGCCCTTGGGCGTTGTGGTCGAACAACCCTACCGCCGGGCTCGCGTCAAGGCGGTCGTCACCATGCTGCAATCCATTCACTTCAACGAGCGAGACGAGAAGTGCCCCATCAGCCCGCAACGCCAGGTCAACGGCTTCGCTCCGAACTGGGTACACGCCATGGACGCCTCGCACATGATGTGCACCGCCATCGCCTGCCGTGACGAGGGGCTCCGCTTCGCCGGCGTGCATGATTCCTACTGGACGCACGCCGCCGACGTGGGCCGCATGAACGAGATCCTACGCGAGCAATTCGTGCTCCTGCACGAGGAGCCGGCCCACCTTCGGTTATTCGACGAACTTATAGCTGAATACCCCGACATAAGTTTCCCTGAACCGCCCCAGGTTGGGAATCTGGACCTAAGAGCCGTCATGGCCAGCCGTTACTTCTTCTCGTGACCCATGATGCTATGCGTAGACAGACGAGTAACCCGCGCCGCAGCACTCACTTACGCGAAAGGGCCGACCTATGGACTGATTACGCTGGCGCTGTGTTCTTTGCGACCGCTCGCGTCGAAGCCGGCCGGTGGTACTACAGGTTCCTTTCCCGCCTGATCCGGGTACTGACTCACTCGGATATTGCTCACTGCACGGTTGGATTCGGCGGCGCGAGCGTGTTAGACCCTACCTTCGAGGGCAACGTCTACTGGCCCTTGGAGATGTTTCTCGACAGATACCCCACGCTGCATTCGGCCTTCCTCGTGCCCTTCACTCATGCCATTGATCTCGAGTTCTTCGGCTACGGCGTCGGCCAGCCGAAGCGGCATTGGCCCACGTTCTACCGCTGGCTTCGCCGCGGTGTTGCGCCGTGGACTGAGGATTGCCTCTGCATCACGCTGGCCTGCCTGATGGCCGGCGGCGTGGACGTCCCCGAGCGCATCTACACCCCCGTCCAACTGCACGACTGGCTGACGGATCAAGGATACCCCCATGTCAGAGCCTCAGACGCCGCAGATGCCCGACGGTTCCGAGATTCCGCAAGACGCCTTGTCGCTGGTGAAGTGGCTGGATGAGCACGTCACCGCCGACGTCACGGTGGCGGACATGGCCGAGGAGTTCACCCGCCTGCACCGGGCCTCGGACATCGGCAAGCGCGAGCTCGTCGACGTGCTCGTGGGCATCTACCGCGTCAAGTAAGGAGAACACCCTATGAAGTCGCTACTGCTTGCTGCTGCGCTGTTGCTGGCGATGTTCACCGCCGGCTGCGTCGTGGCGATCGAGAAGGACGGGGCCAACCGCTCCGTCAAGGCCGACATCGCGCAGCCGATCTTCCACCTGACCATCACGGAGAAGTAAGCCCATGGGATTCAGCGGCGGAAGTCCAAGCGTCCCAAAGCCACCCCCTCCTCCGCCCGAAGTTGACCCGATCGACGAGGAGGCCGAAGAGGAACTCGCCCGGCAACGCAAGAGCCTCGAGGCTCAGCGGGCAGGGCGGCAATCGCTCGTCATCAAGCCTATGTCCAATCCGGGCGTCGCAGCGGCGCCGACCGGCGGACTGCGGATCGGCGGGCCGGCGTGACCCTCAAGGCCGAATTCGAGGCCCAGGACGCCAAGCGGGCCAACGTCACCGAGAGGGTCCGCGAGTGCGCCGCCTTCACGATTCCGTGGGTCTTGCCGGAGGAGAACACCAAGGGCACGGACACGATCTTGCAGCCCTACCAATCGCTCGGGTCGAGCGGGATCGAGAACCTTGTCGGCAAGCTGGTCGGCTCACTGTTCCCGACCGGGACGCCCTGGTGGTCGACGGTTCCCTCGGCTCAGGCCCGCACGAGCGACCTCAGCCCGGAGGACATGGAGGCGTTCAAGGCCACGCTCCTCGCCCGCGACCTGCTGATCGAGTCTAAGCTTGACGACACGAACTACCGCATCGCCCAGCGAGCAGTCCTCGAGAACGTCATGGTGGCCGGCAACTCCCTGGCCTTCCTGACCCGCGACTACATGCTCAAGACCTTCCGCTTCGATCAGTACGTCCAGCGGCGTGCCGGGGGGCGGCTGTCCTGGGTGATCGCCTCCGAGCAGGTTGACGTCACGAGCCTGCCGGATGAGACCATCGCAGCGGCAGCCCTCGACCGGGAGAAGCTCATGGCCGGC
>JGI10211J34971_10002899_pt1 | contig 13812 bp, 10 predicted proteins | sample Etolagsediment_FD_34971 | JGI IMG/M metagenome (IMG submission 34971) | reverse complement strand
AAGAATATAGAAACATAAAACTTTTTTACAATTTAGATAATCGACTTTTTTTAATGCCAAACTTCTCAAGTGGAAACACACAGAGCATTCTAAAAAACCTTGGAATAAAAAAAGAAAATATATGTTTTGAAATTTCTGAAAGACACGAACTTGACTCCAATTGCCGATTTGAAGAGATTCTACAACATTACAAGGATGAAAATTTTTATATTGCTATTGATGATTTTGGTATTGGCTACTCTGGATACAAGCTTCTTTATGATTCAACACCAAACATTATAAAAATAGATAGGTTTTTTCTTCAAGATATAGAAAAAGATATCAAAAAACAGCTTATGTTAAGGAGTATCACCAACCTAGCTATCCAACTAGGTATTCAGGTTATTGCAGAAGGTGTTGAAACAAAAGCTGAACTTTTAATGTGTAAAGATATCGGCTGTCATTTAGTGCAGGGCTATTTTATACAAAGACCAACACAATCAACATATGAAATACTTCAAGAATACCCAAGCATCATCAAAGTTATAAAGTCTTCAAAACGCAACAATAGCTCTGCTGCAAAAATTGACTCTCATCTTGAAAAGATTGAACCACTTTATACAAACATGCACGTGAAAGAAGCGATTGCCTACTTTAAAAAATATACTCGCATAGAAGTTGTTCCAATTTTAAACTCAAGAGATGAACCGATAGGTGTTTTATATGAGAAACAGATAAAAGAGTATCTCTACTCTCCTTATGGAATTTCAATCTTGAACAATACTACATCTGAAAAATCTAAACTCACAAATTTTACTGTTAACTCTGTACTAATTGATATACATAGTGATATTACAAGAATAATTGAACTCTACACTTACAATCCAGATTCAGCAGGTATAATAGTGACAAAAAACTCTCTCTATGTCGGTTTTCTATCTGCTCGTGCCATTATTAGCATAATGAATGAAGAGAACATAATCATTGCTAGAGATCAAAACCCTCTGACTAAACTTCCTGGTAATAGAATTATCGAAAACTACATATCAGATATATGCATTAACCAATCAAACTACATGTTATGTTATTTTGATTTAGACAACTTCAAGGCCTATAATGATATTTATGGTTTTAGAAATGGAGATAGAGTTATTCAACTCTTTGCGGATATTTTAAGAACAAGTTTGCCTGCTATTTATTTTAAAGCCCATATTGGCGGTGATGACTTTTTTGTTGCAAATAAAATTGATAAAGACTCTCAAACATGTCTCTCTTACATCTCTGATGTAATTGATGATTTTTGTAATAATGTGAAAGAATTTTATAGTAAAGATGATAGACAAAGAGGTTGTATTATAGCAAAAGACAGAGAAAATCAAACAAAAAAATTCCCAATATTAAGTGTCAGTGCCTCTGTTGTTCTAACAAATAAAGAGAGTTTTTATGACACAAACATCTTAAATGAAGTTTTATCTTTACAAAAAAAAGTGGCAAAAATGGAGCCCAAACATATTGCTATTAGCAGTTTAATATAAGCACTCCTCCAAAGAGGATGAGAATTTAGTTACTCTCCCTCAACCTGATCGTCTATATAATGAGTGATAGCCTCTTTGATATTACTAAGTTTATTTGGATTCCCCTGAAGATTTTTAAAGTGAATTGATGGATCAGTATCTTTTTCAAGTTTTAAGTCTGCAATTTTTGAACAGACTTGTAAAAAGACTTCATAAGGAACATCATCTCCGCGTTTTAAAAAGTATATGGCACGCTGAAGTGATACAAAGGGATTGACACTGACTTTATGTAGATGGTTTACTCTTGTGTTTATATAACTTACAAACTCCTCTCGCATATCACAAGCTACTATACTAAAGAGTCTTTTTTTTGTATTGTAAACACACTCAAACGCTATCTTAGTAGAGTCAAAGTCAAAACCATCCACAAGCTCTTTTAAACTTGCATTATGAAATCTCTCTCTGTAAACTAATTGATAGATATCAGTTTTATATCTATATGTGTAAGAGTTGTTTTCATATTCAAAATAGTCTTGATTCATTGAGGAGTTTACTAATACTCTATCCTCTTCAAAAGGAAAAAACATATCTAAATCTCTAAAAGTATCTGCTTTTAAACAAGACCCTGCAAGATAGAACTTAATCTCAGGTTTTTTTATATGCCCAATGATGAGTCTTTGAAAAAAGATATTTATCTTTATAGCAATACTATCAAGTCTATAATCAAGAAGCGATGCTTGTTCATACGAAAGTAACTCTTCATAATCTTTAAAAAAATCATATATCATTAATGCTCCATTTTATACACTCAAGTTATAAAAATATTATAGCTTAAGATTGACTCGAAAAGTCCTAAAGAGTAGCAGAGTAGAAAATGATTAATTTTTAATCACTCTATTTAAGTAATCGTATATTGAAATTAGCTATACTTGTATAAATTATATTTCAGGAGAATTAAATGGGAAAATTTGTTAATAGTGTAGAAGAGTTTTTTACATTTTGTGAGGAGAATGATGTTCAATTTGTAGATTTTAGATTTACTGACATCAAGGGTGCTTGGCACCACATAAGTTACCGTATGAGTGCGGTAACAACAGGTCAACTTGAAGGTGGCCTTCCATTTGATGGTTCTTCAATCGAAGCTTGGCAACCAATCAACAAATCAGACATGTTACTTAAAGTTGATATAGGTACTGCGTTTTTAGATCCTTTTACTGCTGATCCTACTGTTGTAGTTTTTTGTGATGTTTATGATATTTACAAAAATCAAGCATATGAAAGATGTCCACGTTCAATCGCTAAAGCAGCACTTAAACATGCTGAAGATTTAGGTATTGCTGATGCAGCATACTTTGGTCCTGAAAATGAATTTTTTATGTTTGACTCTGTAACTTTTGTTGACAACATCAACGAAGCTGGCTACAAAGTAGACACTGAAGAGGGTGAATGGAACTCAAACAATCCTTATCCAGAAATGTACAACACAGGTCACAGACCAGGAACTAAAGGTGGTTACTTCCCAGTAGCTCCAACAGACTCTGCAGTTGACATGAGAGCTGAAATGATGCAAGTTTTAGAGCAAGTTGGTCTTGAAGTTGTTCTTGGTCACCACGAAGTTGCACAAGGTCAACATGAAATCGGTATCGTTTTCTCTGACATCATCGGTGCAGCAGATAATGTTCAAAAATACAAATATGTTGTAAAAATGGTTGCACACCTTAATGGTAAAACTGCTACATTTATGCCTAAACCACTTTATGGTGACAATGGTAATGGTATGCATGTTCACCAATCACTATGGAAAGATGGTAAAAACCTTTTCTATGCACCAGGTAACTATGCGAACCTTTCTGAAATGGCTCTTAACTATACAGCTGGTATCTTTAAACACGCTCGTGCAGTTGCTGCGTTTACAAACCCAACAACTAACTCATACAAGCGTTTACTTCCAGGTTTTGAAGCACCAAGTATCTTAACTTACTCTTCACAAAACCGTTCTGCTGCTTGTCGTATTCCATACGGTGCAGGTGAAAAAGCGACTCGTATTGAGATGCGTTTCCCAGACTCTACTGCTTGTCCTTACTTAGCGTTTGCTGTAATGATGATGGCTGGTCTTGATGGTATTGCTAACAAAGATGTTCCTGTTGGTCCAATGGATGAAGATTTATTTGAACTCTCTTTAAATGAGATTCGTGCGAAAAAAATCCCTCAAATGCCTCACACTCTTCGTGGTTCACTTGAAGCTCTTATTCGTGATAATGACTTCTTACAGCCAGTATTTACAAAAGAGTTCATTGATGCTTATCAAGAGTACAGATTTGAACGTGATGTTTTCCCTGATGAGGGACGTCCAACTGCTTATGAGTTTAAAACTACATACCAGTGCTAGTTTAGAAGTGGAGCATACTCCACCTCTAAAACCTTTCTCTTTTTAAAACCCTTTTTTTCTCCTATATAAAATAAAATTTGCTATAATATTTTTCATATGAAAAAGAATATTTTTGGCACTCCTATCATAGAAATCAAAAGTCGCAAAAATCCTATGGGTGAGTATGCACATCTGAGTACTCCAGCTCTTTTAGAAGCTGTTAAAAAAAGTGCACACTCTCCTCATCGTGCTGATCTAGATATGCTACTGAGTGTATTTTTAGAGCGTTATGATGAGAGACAAAAAGAGCTCGACACCCTAAATAAAGAGCTAGAGCATAGAATTGACAAAGAAGTAAAACTCGCCCAAGCCAATCATAAACGCTTTGAGCAACAAGCAAAAATGGCAGCTATGGGTGAGATGATGGATGCAGTTGCACACCAATGGAAGCAACCTCTAAATGCCATCTCTATGATGTCAGATATGCTTGTCGATGATTTTGAAAATGCTCGTGTAGATAAAAAGTATATTCAAGACCTTTCAGATGATACACAAGCTCAAATAGAACATCTCATAACTACACTCAATGAATTTAGAAACTTCTTTAGACCTAAAGAGACCAAAGAGAGTTTTGGCATTAAACGTTCTCTCTCCTCAGTCTTAGTTTTAATCAATGATGAATTCATTAAAAACAATATAAATATTCATATACAAAGCACTAAGGAGATTCTTATATATGGAATTGAAAATGAGTTTAAACATCTAGTACTAAACATCATCAACAATGCTAAAGATGCGTTTAACGAAAGAGAAATAGTGCATCGTGACATCTACATCACCTTCACTAAAGATGAACAAAATATATCTCTAGAGATTCGTGACACAGCAGGTGGAATTCCTCTGAGTGTAATAGACCATATCTTCCAGCCAGAAGTGACAACAAAAGTTGATGGCAAAGGAACAGGAATAGGTCTCTACATGAGCACACAAATAGCAAATAAACTTGGTGGAAAACTGAGTGTTAAAAATCTCCAAGATGGTGCTTCTTTCTCCCTTAAAATACCTCTCTAACCAAAAACATAACAACAAATTCGATATAATTTCAAAATTAATAGCAAATGTAAGAGTGTGTTATTAAAAATTTCAAGTTAAAGGATTCATTATGAATCATGTTCAAACAGGTAAGTACAGACCTTACCCTCAAATAGATTTGCCAAATAGACAGTGGCCAAACAAAATAATTACCCATGCTCCGAAATGGTGTAGTGTTGACTTAAGAGATGGAAATCAAGCTCTAATCAACCCTATGTCAATGGAGAAAAAACTTGAACTTTTTACACTCTTACTCAAACTTGGTTTCAAAGAAATAGAGGTGGGATTCCCCTCTGCTTCAAAAGTAGAATTTGACTTTTTACGCCGTTTAGTAGATGAGAAGCTTATTCCTGATGATGTTACTATTCAAGTGCTCGTTCAAGCTCGTGAGCACTTAATCGAGAAGACTTTTGAGTCACTTCGTGGTGTAAAAAAAGCAACAGTACATCTTTACAACTCAACTTCTGTTGCACAAAGAAAGATAGTATTTGGAAAAACACAAGATGAAATAATTGAACTTGCCTTAGAGGGCGTAGCACTTGTTAAAAAGTATGAAGCTATGCATGATGGTGAGATATTTTTAGAGTACTCGCCTGAGAGTTTTACTGGAACTGAGTTGGAGTTTGCAGCACGCATATCAAACGCTGTGACTGCAGCATGGGGTATAAGCCAAAGTAGAAAGGTCATCATAAATCTTCCTGCAACAGTAGAGATGGCAACACCAAATGTCTATGCAGACCAGATAGAGTGGATGGCACAGCACTTAGACAACCGTGAAAATGTCATCATCTCAACACATACTCATAACGATAGAGGAACGTCTATTGCGGCAACTGAACTTGCTCTTTTAGCAGGTGCAGATAGAGTTGAGGGAACACTTTTGAGTAATGGTGAGAGAACAGGAAATGTGGACATCATAACACTTGCTCTTAACATGACAACGCAGGGTGTAGACTCTGGACTTAATTTTAAAGATATTAGTGAAGTTTTAGATGTAGTAGAGCGTTGTACAGAAATGCCAACTCATCCTCGTCATCCTTATGTCGGAGAGCTTGTATATACTGCATTTTCAGGATCACACCAAGATGCTATAAATAAAGGTCTTGCTTACCAAAAAGTAAAAGAGGATTCGTTCTGGGAAGTTCCGTATCTTCCAATTGACCCTGCAGATGTTGGACGTAGCTACGAGAGTATTATCCGTATAAACTCTCAATCTGGTAAAGGTGGAGTAGCTTATATTTTAGAAAAAAACTATGGCTACCAACTTCCAAAAAATATGCATCCTGAGATTGGAAAAATTGTCCAAGCACAGACTGATATTGAGGGTAGAGAGTTGAGTAGCGACGAGATTTATGCCATCTTCAATGATACATATTTTAATATGCAAGAGCATATTAGTTTTGTGCATGTAAAACTCTCATCTAAAGATGGTGTCTCAAAATGCACTCTCACATATAAGTATAATGGTGAAGAGATTGTTGCCACAGGAAACGGAAATGGTCCAATAGACGCTTGCAAAAATGCTCTTATGAAAGACTATAAAAATGCATTTTCTATTAAGTCTTATGCAGAGCACTCTTGTGGAGACTCAAGTGAAGCAAAAGCTGTTGCCTACATAGAGATACAAACAAAAGAGAGCTACTCCTCTTATGGAGTTGGTGAGGACAACAACATCGCCACTGCTTCTATAAAAGCGATGTTTTGTGCACTCAATCGGACTTTTGCCTAAAGAACACTTTTAAAATGAGAGTGCGAAAATCACCTCTGGATAAGAGTTAGAACACTCTGATGCAAGTGGGCAGTTAGCATACTGCTCATAAGCATAACCAAAACTCACAAAAGAGTTTTTACTCATTACAACTGCAACTCCACCTCTTGCTCCATATGATTCAAAATCTCGCATATCACTTACAAAAATTTTCTTTGTAAAAACACCAGCATAGGGACGAATTTTTGCACTTAGAGGAACAAAGTAGTTTGTAGCTAAAGAGATTTCATTTTGAGTTGGAGTCGCTCCAAACCAACCACGATAAGAGACTCCAACATTTAAGTTCTCCATCACAAAGTAGTTGGCGTTTAGACCTACGATAGTATAAGTCTCTCCAAAAGAAGTTCCAGCTCCTAAAGAGACTCCTACATTTGAACACCCTTTATCAAAAATCTCTGCTTGCAGCATTGTACTTAAGAGCAAAACTACAAACGCCATCTTTTTTATCATCTTATCTTCTCCCTCTCGATTGATTTGCTCTGTTTCCTGCATTTGAGGTACTTCTTCCAGCATTTGCATTTCTACCTCCACCACGAGGCTTGTTTCTTGCTCCGCGGTTTCCGCCCATATTTATCGGTTCAGCTTTTATGGATGGATCTGGCTTAAAACCTTTGAGCCAAACTTTTGGTATATCTTTTTGTATCAGTTTTTCAATACCTCTTAAAAAATCATCTTCATCCACACAAACGAGTGAAATTGCTTCACCTTCATTTCCTGCACGTCCTGTTCGCCCAATCCGGTGAACATAATCTTCACTTACATTTGGAAGTTCAAAGTTTACTACATGAGGGAGTTGGTCTATGTCTATACCGCGTGCTGCAATGTCTGTTGCAACTAAAACTCTTACCTTTCCCTCTTTGAAATCTGCAAGTGCTTTTGTTCTGGCATTTTGACTCTTGTTACCATGGATTGCGGCTGAAGTTATACCGTCTTTTTCGAGTTGTCCACTTAGACGATTTGCTCCATGTTTTGTTCTTGTAAAGACGAGAACCTGTTGCCATTTTCCCTCATTTATAAGATGCGTAAGGAGTTCGCGTTTACGCTCTTTATCTACATGATAAACTGCTTGTTTTACTATCTCACTAGAGGTGTTTCTTCTTGCTACTTCTATAAGTGATGGAGATTTTAAAAACTTCGCAGAGAGTTTTTTAATCTCATCAGAATATGTCGCTGAAAAGAGTAGTGTTTGTCTCTGGTGTGGCAGACAGGCTATCACTTTTTTGATGTCATTAACAAAACCCATATCAAGCATTCTATCTGCTTCATCAAGAATGAGAAAATCAACCTTACTCAAATCAATCGTCTTTTGAGAGATATGATCTAGTAAACGCCCAGGTGTAGCCACGACTATGTCAACACCACGACGAAGTGCAACTATCTGAGGATTTATTTTTACACCTCCAAAGATAACTGCAGATTTAAAAGGAAGATGTGTCCCATAAATCCTTACACTCTCTTCTACCTGTGTTGCAAGTTCACGTGTTGGCGTAAGGATTAGAGCTTTAATATGATGAGTTTTGTCACCTTTTAATTGCTTCGCACGAGAGAGTAGTTCTAACATCGGAAGAGTAAATCCAGCTGTTTTTCCTGTACCTGTTTGAGCACCTGCTAATATATCTTTTCTTTGAAGTATTATTGGGATTGCTTGTTCTTGAATGGGTGTGGGTTTGTCATACCCTTGTTCTTTTATCGCTTTAAGTAGGTGTGCGTTTAAACCTAGTTTTTCAAATGACATTTTTTTCCTGTGTGTATTATATATCTTCATAATAGCATAATTTATGGCATTTATGGATATAATTACAAAAAATAATACTTAGGACTCTTTATGTCAAGCGAAGCTATCTCTATCAAGCCAAATAACCACCGAATTTACCAATGTCCAAGCGACAAAAAAGTAGCTCTTATAGAGGAACTCATAGCACAAAATGCGACGGCGGAGATTGTCATAGCTTGTTCAAGTGACGCAGACTCACTCAGAGAAAAAATCACCAACAAAGATATAAGAGTAATAGAAGATAAAGAGCTCGTCAAAGACAAAGAGCTAAAGTATGAACTCCTCATAAGCTATGATATTCCAATCAAAGCTATTGTCTACATGGCAAGAGTTACAAAGGCTACACAAAAAGCTTTTTTACTTTTAGATAAGAGTGAACAAAACGAACTATACTCTATAGAGATGCTTCTTGGTCGTGCTATCAAACAAGAGAGTTTAGTCGGTTATGAATATCCTACAGTTACCAAAGAGAGTCCTAAAAAACCAACATATAAAAAAATGTCCAAAGATGAGATAAAAGACGAGGCAAAAAAACGCTACGATGCAAAAACACAAGATGCACCAAAAAAAGAGTTTAAGCCAAAAAAAGATTTTAAAGATGGCGATGATAAGTGGGCTAAAAAGAAAAAAGCTCCAAACAAGTTTTTGGGTAAAGATGAAAATGGAAAAGCAATCTTCTCAGGAAAAGATGGAGAGCGCAATCATCGTTACGATGGAACACCAAGAGGTAAATATGATGCACCAAAAGCAGGTGGTCGCAAGATAAGCATTAAGGCTATCAAGCCTAAAGAGTCAAAAGAGAGTTAATCTCTCTTTACCAAAGTAATTCCGCTTGAGGATTTTCAACCTCTTCAATTCTTGGAGGTTTTGATATCTCACTAAAGTACTCTTTTTTCCCTGCGATATCAACCTCTATAACTCCCTCTGGAATTTCAAATTCTCTTTGAATTTGCGGATAGAGCTTTAAAACATTGTCATAGTACATTGAAAATGCCGGTCCTGCTATGCGCCCTCCTGTTTCTCTCTTATACATAGGAGTGTTATCATCATTTCCAAACCAAACGATTGTCTCTATAGTAGGTGAAAAACCTGCGAACCACCCATCTATATTTTTGTTTGTAGTACCTGTTTTTCCTGCTATCTCTATCCCTTTTACATTAGCAAGTCTCCCTGTTCCACGTGTTACAACATCCTTGAGTATGCTCATAAGTATGAAAGCCTGGGTCTCTTCACTTGTTCTTTTTGTGACTTCCTCTTTTTCATAGACTACCCTACTTCCTTGTTCTATGCTCAAGATAAGATTTGGCTCTACTTGCACACCCATGTTTGCAAAAGATGTATAAAGCTTTGCTAGTTCAAGTGGGGACATTGACATTGTTCCAAGCGAAATTGAGAGATCATTTGGTATATCTTTGATATTAAACTTTTTAAGTTCATTTATAAGCTGTGCAAGTCCTATATCATTTACAAGATTTATAGTTGCAAGATTTCTTGAGTGAATCAATGACTCTCTGAGTGTTATAAGTCCTTTATAGTTCTTCTCATAGTTCTTTGGCTGCCACCTCATCTCTTCACCATCTTTTTCATACTCGTATGTTTTGGCGATATCGACAAGATTTGTAGCACCTGAAAAACCCAAGTCAATCGCAACTTGGTATATGAAAGGTTTAAACGCAGAGCCTGGTTGGCGTCTTCCTTGTGTAGCACGATTGTAAGAACTCAGAGTATAGTCAACACTTCCAACAAGAGCTAAGATGTTTCCCGTTTGAGACTCAAGCGATACTAATGCACCATTGAGTTTTGATGTGTTTACATCTGCAGCTCTAAGCGAGTCATCATCTTCATCTGGTGGTGTTTTTGCAAATTTTTCTGCTTCATCGACCTTATACTTCTCAATACGCTCTAAAGATAAATCATAGGCATGCTTTAGTGATTCTCTCGCTGCATTTTGAAGTCTTACATCTATAGTTGTATAGACCTCATAGCCACCAGTTTTAAAATCATCAATTCCTAGATCATGAAATTTTCGAGCTACTTCATCAACTATAAAAGGTGCCTGATTTTGTGTGAGTGTGTCATCATAAACAGTAGGGTTTTCTGCTAGAGCCAACTCATACTCTTGATTGTCAATCCAACCTAAAACATGCATTCTTTTTACAACTCTATTTGCTCTTCCCATAGAAATTTCATAGTTTTTTGTAGGAGCATATGTACTTGGTGCTTTTGGCAGACCTACTAAGATTGCCATCTCTTTAAGTGTAAGTTCTGAGAGTTTTTTATGGAAGTAACCATCAGCTGCAGTTTTAATTCCATAATAACCATGTCCATAATATATCTCATTGAGATAACGCTCAAGTATCTGCTCTTTTGTTAGAGATTGCTCAATCTTTAGAGCATAAATCGCCTCTTTAATCTTACGAGAGAGTTTTTTCTCACGTGTTAAAAGAACATTTTTTACAAGTTGCTGCGTTATGGTACTTGCTCCCTCAACTGCTTTTCCAGCACGAACAACTTTTATTGCAGCACGAAAAATTGCATCTATATTTATACCAGGATGCTCAAAAAAAGTAGTATCTTCAATAGCAACAAGAGCTTCTATCACACGCGGAGGAATCTCTGTAAAACTTGCATAATATCTATGCTTTTTATCAAATATATTGGCAATTTTTTTTCCATCTTTATCATATATTCTACTTGTAACTGAGGGTTTATAATCTATTAGCTCAGATACATCATAGTCAACTTTAAAGTAGTAGTAACCAAAAAGTATAAAAGGAGAGAGTATTCCCAAAAGTAAAAGTGTTAAAAATATTTTTTTCATATTCTAAATTTCCTATTTGCAAAGTTTGCTTCTATGAGTGTTCGTGTGTACTCTTGCTTTGGTGTCTCTAAAACACTCTGCATTGTACCAGACTCAACTACTTTTCCATAACGAATCACACACATATCTTCACAAAGATTTTTTGCTGAGACTATGTCATGTGTAACAAAAAGCATTTTAAAGTTCTCTATCTTTTGTAGTTTTTTTAAAAGCTCTATTATCACTACACGTGTCTGGGGGTCAAGTGCTGTTGTAGGCTCATCCAGGAGTAGTAATTTTGGCTTGTTACTCAGTGCCATCGCTATAACAATCCGCTGAAGCTGTCCTCCAGAGAGTTCTGGAGCAAAGCGATCTAAAAGTTCAAGACTTAAGTTTAACTCTTCAAAAAGTTCTTTTATTCTACTATCTGAAACAAAAAACTGCTTTTTTATCTTTGCAAGAGGAGAGAGTGCAGTAAAAGGATTTTGCGGTACAAACGCCACACTCTTACCTGTCTCTAATCTAAATGTAGAGTTAAGTTCCAAATCAAGAGTCATGCTTTGAGGTAGCATATCCAGTAAGGCTTTTAATGTCAAACTCTTGCCGCTTCCACTCTCACCTACAAGGGCTAGAGAGGCATTAATTTTAAAATCTATATCTACTAAAGTTTCATCTTTATGAGTAATTTTTAATCTTTTTACCTCTATCACTTCAGCTCACTTATCATCTTAGAGACTTCTCTTAAACTCTTTGTGTCTTCACCAAGACGAGCGATTAGTCTTATTATAGCACGAGATACTGTAGGCTGACGAATAGCACCAACACTATAACCAGATGCATGAAGACTCTTTTTTATCTGTATAACTTTTTGATTGTCGTTGATGATAATAGGCGCAATGAGCCCTCCCATTGAGATACCTAACTCTTCATAAACAATTTTTTGTCGCAAGTGTATCTCCTCTTGGAGTTTTTCTCTGTTTTGTAAGATGAACTCAAGAGCATTGTGTGCTAAAAGTGTATCGTAGAGCGAGAGTGAAGTTGCATATATAAGAGGCTTAGCACGGTTTAAAAGATACTCTATGATGTGATATGAAGCGAGAATAAATGCACCAAAACTCCCATATGCTTTTCCCAGAGTTCCCATTTTGATATAGTTTGCTTTAATCTCAACATCATAATAATCAAAGACACCCATAAGATTTTTTCCTAAAACACCGCTACTGTGTGCCTCATCCACTATAAGTATGGCGTTTGCATTATCTGCTATCTCAAAAATCTCTTTAGAACAGATATCTCCATCCATAGAGTAGATTCCCTCTACTGCGACAATCTTTCGTTTTGCTTTTGAGTTTTCAAGAAGTAAACGCAACTCTTGCATATCATTGTGCTTAAAAAAAATTACATCTATATTTCCGATTTTTGAAGCTAAAACACCAGAAGCATGGTACAACTCATCCATAAAAAGAGTATCGCCACGTCTCACAAGTGCTTCTATAAGAGCAATATTTGCATTAAAGCCACTCCCTAGTACTACTCCATCTTCAAAACCATTTGCTCTACAAAGTGCTTCTTCAAAATCTTTGTGAATTTTATGGTAGCCATTTACAAGCATGGAAGCCTTAGAACTATGCACATCTAAGAGGCTGAGTGCTTGAGAAGTTTTTTCATGAAGTTTTTTACTATGAGCAAGTCCAAGATAATCATTTGATGCAAAGTCTTTGCATGAGTCGTCTACTAACTCTCTTGATCTATACCGACCTGCTTTTTTTAAAGCACTCAGTTCATTCTCATAAAACATCATCCAAGAACGACCTTGTTTCTCCCTGTCTCTTTAGCTTTATAAAGGACTGAATCCACACGCTTGAAAATCAACTGTGTATCATCGCCTTTTTGGTACTGTACTAAACCACTACTCATTGTAATAGCAGTTATGCCCCTGCTTCCCTCTACTAGTAATCTTAGTTTTTGTGCTAAGGTGTATGCCTTATCTTTCGTCGTAAGTGGGAGTAAAATCGCAAACTCCTCTCCACCAACACGAGCAAAAATATCACCCTCTCTTAAGTTGTTTTGGATGAGATTTGCAAAGTCAATCAGTACTTTATCCCCAAGGTCGTGTCCATGTCTATCATTTATTTTTTTAAAAAAGTCTATATCTAAAAGTATGAGTGAAAAAGGAGTATTGTAGCGTTCACTTAGGGTTATGTGCTCTTGAAGTTTTTGATCAAAGAAACGGCGATTTCCTATGTTTGTCAAAGTATCATTAAGAGACAAGAGCATAAGAGACTCTTTAGCTTTTACCTGTTCTGTTATATCTGCCAAAATCACTGCAAAAACATTGTGTTTTTCATCTATCTTAGAAGCAGATGCCAAGAAATAGTATATCTTACCCCCTATATTAAGTTTGGCCTTGTGTGTAGTGCCCTGATGTGTTACAAGAAAGTCTATCCACAACTCTCCATTTTCTGTTACATTTAAAAACCCCTCTTCCTCTTCAAAAAACTCACAGATACAGTTATG
>JGI10211J34971_10002895_pt1 | contig 13813 bp, 8 predicted proteins | sample Etolagsediment_FD_34971 | JGI IMG/M metagenome (IMG submission 34971) | reverse complement strand
TCCTCCGCCGACGTCCTCTTTCGACGCCAGCCGCCCGCCGTTCCGGTGGTACGACGGTCGGACGCTCGTCGTGCTGGCATCGAACGCAAAAAGACCTGACGCAGCCCCCCCGCCTGCAAACAGAGAACCCGGCGAAGCCCCGGCGGTCGTGGTGGCCCTGGACAACGGGCAACACAACGCGGTCTGGGCGGTCGATGTCGGCTCGGGCGAGACGCAACAGCTCGCCGTCGTGCCTGGGGACGTGTGGCGAACCCATGCCGGACTCAATCGGGACGACGTCACTCGACAGCTGTACCTGGACCTCACCACGGGCTTGCCGGCTGCGTGCGTGCAAATGCGATACCGCATCGACGTCATAAACGGGAAACTCGTGGAAGACGACTTCATCGGTGGTCGGTACCGGCTGTCCACGCGACACCCTCGGACGCTGTCCCACGGGGAGACCGAGCTGTGCAGGTGGGATCGAGGACAACCGCTCATCGTCGTTGCGCCGGATGGGCAACGGGCAGCGTGGATCACGGGGGGACGTCCGCGCCGGCTGCAGGTCCACGGAGTCGGCAGCGGCGAGGTACACGACGTCACCGATGCGTGGACTACGCGGTCGCTCTTCTGGGTGTCGGGTGCGGATATGCGGCGTCCTGCCGCCCCCGTGCCCGACGACTGGACGCCATTCTCGGAACTCCCGCCCCCCGCAGAGCTCCCGGGGCCCGAGCAGGAGGAACTGCGGAAGGACGAGCGAATCCCCGTGGAGGAGCATCTCGGCATCACGCTTTCGACGGGGCGGGAGCAGTATGCGCTGCATGAGCCGATCGACGTTTCCATCACGCTGACGAACACGGGCGCGACCGAGCTCAGAGTGTTGCGGCCGGTTGTGGTGGACTCGATTTTCAACCGTGTGTCGACACTGATCATGAAGTACCCGCGGGGCACCAAATTGGTGGACAGTGGTGCGGAACCGTACGGTCCCAAGGAGGAAGAGATCCAACTGAAGCCCGGGCAGAGCGTGACGACAGCGGAACAGATCGAAGTAGCGCGGGACGGCGACTACACGCTCGACTTCGAGTACAAGGGATTCCTGGTTGACGGCGGCTGGGGCAAGTGGCGTGGTCGCGTGCAGGCCGAGCCCACGACGTTCCGCGTTGCGAAGACCGCAGACGCGGCGAGGCTGGCGGACGCCAAGCTCAAGCGCCTGCTCGTGAAGCTGCGCCGGCAAGTCGAGTTGGCTCCCGACTGGGACGGGCACAACGAGATTGCGGTCGACGACACCCACGGGATACCTGGCCTGGGTGCGGAGTTCGCGCCGCGAGTTGCGGATGTCATTGTGACGACGGCCAAGGACGCCCCCGGACTCCGGCGCTTCCTTTTCCTGTCCCTCGCCCAGATGCCGCATCCGGACGCCATCCCGTTTCTGAGCGACCATCTCCTCGAAGGCCCGGCCGAGGACTGCGAACAGATTTGCCGCGCAATCATCGAGGTCTATCGCACCCACAGCAGCGCCAGATTAGGAGCAGTTGACGTTCTGGTAAAGGCCCTCGACCGTCCCGAGGAACAGGTCAGGAAAATCGTCATGAGGTACCTGACCGGGAAGAACGGCGAGGATGTGGCGGACGCGATGCGGGGCTTGCTCGAACACGGGGACGAGTCTGTCCGCCTGAAAGCTGCCCGCTATCTCACGGATCGTGCCGGCCTGGGGCTCGGCGAGTGGCTTGCGGGCGCTGCAGACCAGACCAACCTGGAACGCTATCTGGCTGCTCGCAGCGTCGTGACCGACTTGGAGAACTTCTCCCACGAGAAGCGCGGCGCACTGCCCGCCGAGCCCTATGCAGAGGCCCTCGGCACGGATGCCATGGACCAGTTCCGCGCCACACTTCGTGCGTGGAAGCAGTGGACCAGCGAGAACGCCGCATTCGCCGACGCGTTCTTCAGAAAGAACAGGTGACCCGTCCCGCCAGGCCGCCCTCTGCACTCGCGCCGGCCAGAAGCCCTGAACTCGCCGCTGTCAGCACGAAGCGATGACAAACAGAACGCCCATGCGGAGCGTGGGATATGACCCGCGACACGAGCCGTGGAGGCAGTCGCGCTGCGGCCGTTGGCGTTCCACTTGTCATCTCCGGTGAGTTCAACTCGTTCGCTTCGAGCGGACGCGCAGAGCGTCGTCAGTTCCCGGCAACGCAAACGCAACGCCCTCCGTGCGTCAGCGCGCCTTGAACACGGGGTCTCCGACCTCGTAGTTCGAACCGGCACGATTCACGAGGTTGCCGGCCAAGGCGTAGTCGGTGTTGCTCGTATTGCCGATCGTGAGCATGGTCAGGGCAGCGTCTGTAGCGGGTACGCCAAGACGGGCCAGCTGTAACCATCACGTTGGCGCCGGACACCGCGGTGCCGTCTCCCTCCAGCACGATCACCTCCAGAACAGCGTCGTCTTCCACTGCTCTCGCCGTGCCGGTCGTCGTGTTTCCTGAGCCGAACCGTACGGGACGGTCGGTCTGCTGGCTCACGCAGGTCAGGCAGGTCAGCAACGCACAGACGCGTGTGACGTGGGGCACTACCGCTTTCATATGTGATCTCCGAGACAACTCGCTACAGGGCATATACAAGACTGACGACCGAGACCGGGTGTTTTCCAGTCTATCCCGTCAGTCAGGATCCACTGAAGCCGACTCTCGGTGGAGTGTAACGACCCATGTATGCCAGAGCGACCCGTCTGTCGTTGCAGCGCCGCCGCGCAGGCGTCCCCGCGACTTGGGCCAACTGGCGTTTGCCTGGGTAAGAACTCACGACTCCGTTCGGGACATATTCAGGGTCACTTCGAACACGGCCCCGCCTCCTTTGCGGGGGCCGCACACCACGTCTCCACCCATGCCGCGCATGAGGCGGCGGGCAATTGTCAGACCCAACCCCGTACCGGGCAGACGTGACGTCAGAGAGTCGTCGGTTCGGTGGAACGTGTCGAAGACCTTCTCGCGCTGGCCCGCGGCCACCCCTGGCCCTCGATCCATGACGGCAATGCGGACTCCGTGCTCGTCGACAGCGAGCTCGACACGCAATTCCTCACCCCCCGCGGCGTATTTCACGGAGTTGTCCACCAGGTTCACCAGTACCTGCTCCAGAGCGTCCCGGTCGGTCCTCGCGATCAGACGCTCCTCGCCCAGATCCTTCTCGACCCGCATCCCCGCCTCGTGCAGGCGCACAGCCTGGTTCTCCAGCACGCGCTCGACCACGTCGACCACGTCCACATCGGTCATTTCGTATGACTTACGTCCCTGCTCAAGCCGACTGAAGTCGAGCACGTTACCGATCAGCCGCGACAGGCGCTGGCTTTCGTCCACGATCGTCCGCAGGTAACGTCTGCGTTTGCCGGCATCGGACACGCGGTCTTCGCCAAGCAGTTCGGCGTACATGCGGATGCTCGTGAGCGGCGTCTTCAACTCGTGAGATACATTCGACACGAAACTCGTCTTCTGCATCGCCTCGACCTGGCCTCGATGCGCTTCCCGCAACAGGAGCGTTCCGGCTGCCAGGATGACAAACACCGACGCCCCAACGAGCAGGCCTGCAACCACCAGGAACGCACTCCTGTTCCCTCCCGGTCCGTTGCTCGTATAAACGACAATCTCCCAGTGTGGCAGAGCAGGCCCGATCGGTGTCCGGACGAGTTGCCTGGACGTGTCATCGACGGATATCGCTCCCGTCTGGTGCAAGACGTTGCCACTGCCGTCAAGCAAAGCAAAGGCCGTGTTTTCGGGCACGCCGGTGGGCAGCACACTGATCAGGTGCGAGAGCAGTGCCATGGACTCGATCTCCACACCGCGCACGGGGGCATCGGGCGCGGGACGAGTCCAGCCCAGGAGGAATAGGGAATTGTCGGAGTACCAGGTGAGCCAATCCCGATCTCCGAGCGTACGGTCGATGATCGGGGCCGTGCTCCGCTGGAGCTGAATCCGGTTGGTCAGATAGGCGTTCGAAGAACTCGCCTCGTCGAGGCCGGTATCCGGCGTCGCCGGAACGAGAGAGACAGCCCCGGAGAACAGCAACTCGTATCGCCGGAGGAACCGCCCTTCCTCCGCCGTAGCCGGACGGTCGGGATTGGGCAGAACGACGCGTTCACCCGGGCGCCATATAAAGACGTTTCGCACCAACGGGGCCGTCTGCTGCCACATCCTCAATCCGTCCCTCAGACTCTCCTCGGGGATCGCGAGGAGGTGCGCCATGAACTCCGCTTTGACTTCATCGACCGCGAGCGCGATGTCAGCAGCGACGACGTCGGCGCGCTCTTGAATCGCGGCGCGCTGAAGCTGTTCGAGCCTTTCCTCTTCATGCGTCAGCAAGCGCAAGGCTGCCGCTCCGATCGCCACCGTGGGGATCAGGAGCAGCAGCCAGTAGACGATTAGCGCTTTGCGCTCGAGAATGCCGCTCATCGACGCTGCTACTGCTCTACCTGCTGCTGGTTGTAGATCTGGTAGTTTCTTGCACGGTAGTCCTTGCGCAGCGATTTGTCCATGCCGCGCTGCTGGAGTTCCTCGGCGTCTCGTCGGAGTTCCTCGCTCTGGGCCGCGAGGCTGCCGTTGTTGTAGTCCTGGCTCAGTTGTCTGAGGTCTGCACTGTTCTTCAACATCAGTTGCACCGCGGCTTCCTTCTCCCCTTTGTCCGCAAGCGCAATCGCCTCGTCACGAACGATGGCCATCTGGTTGCAGTTGTAGTCCGCCTGCACGTCCTTGTTTACCGACTCGATGACTTCCTTCTCGTCCTGGCTAAACCGGACACTGGCGCGTCCGCTCGATGAAGCGTCTTTCTGCGTCAGGGCGTCTTCATAGCTGCAACGGGCGACGGCGATCTCGCGCGACGTCTCCGCTTCGGTGGCGGGTACGGACACTTCGACCAGCGCAAATTTCTCCTGGCCGCCGTAGAGCTGGTTCAGGTACAGGCTCACCTTGTTGTCCTCGATCCGGCCATCGCGGCCGATAATGCGTATCGGACGTGCGCCGTTCGGACACTCGATCTCGATGATGACCTTGCGCGCAACAACACTGAGTACGTCGCCGAGCTCCGCCGCGAAGATCTTCGGCAGATCCTTGCTCGATTCCACAAAGTACGAGTTGCCGTCGCTGCGCTGCGAGAGCTGGGTCATCAGGTCTTCGTTGTAGTCCGTGCCCACGCCGACGGTACTCACGGAGATCCCTTCCTTGATGAGAGCCGCCCCCAGGCGTGCGAGATCCGCGGGCGAGCTGGGACCAACGTTCGCCAGACCGTCGGAGAGCAGGATAATCCGGTGCGTATACTTCTCGTCTTCGATGTGTTTGCGGACCTCCGCCGCTCCCTGGCTGACTCCGCCGAACAGCGCTGTGTTCCCGCCTGGCTGGATGCTCCGGATGCGTCCCTCGATCCACTCGGTGTTCGCCGCGCTCTGCACGGGGACGATCGTCTCGACCCGGTGGTCGTACATCACCAGCGAAAACAGGTCCCGCGATCCCAGCCGGCGCAGGGCGGCGATGGCCGCTTCCTTCGCCTTCTCGATCTTGGCCCCGCTCATTGACCCGGAACGGTCCAGCACGATGGCCAGGTTCACGGGCGGGCGTTCACCGTCCTTCGGGGCTTCCGGCGCGTCCAACAGCACTTTGATGATGGCTGTCTGTTCCTTTCCCGCGGGCAAGATCTCCCGCTCCAGTTCCACCCGGCAGATTACGTCTTTCGCCTGCGCGCCCACTGTCACCAGCATCGTCAATACACAGATCACCGTTCTCACAAACGTCCTCATTGTCCTTACTCCTTCTGTCAGCTTCAATCCTGATCCCAGATCCAAGCCTCATCTCCCTTCCTTCTACCAAACATACGTCCGACCGCCGACCGAGTTGTGACGGGCACGCAAAGCGGTTGTAAAAGAAATGTCAATGCGTTACGTTCGGTGGCTTCCAAGAGCACAATCACTGGGCACTGCCCGCCAGAATAAGGGAGAACCACCATGAGTCTGTACCTCGGTCTCGACAGCAGCACACAGGGCATCAAAGGCATCATCATCGACTCAGAGAAAGGCGACATCGTGGCGTCGGCTTCGGTCAACTACACGAGTGATCTGCCTCAGTACAAGTGCCCCGAGGGCGTTCTCGACAATGCCGATCCGCTGGTCAAACACGCGGACCCGATGATGTGGGTCGCGGCTCTCGATCTGGTCCTGCAACGGCTCAAGGACGCGGACGCCCCCATGGGCGGCGTCGTTGGCATCAGCGGGTCCGGTCAGCAACACGGGTCCGTCTACCTGAATACCAAGGCAACACTGATCCTCGCGGGGCTGGACCCGGCCAGGACACTGGCCGAACAGCTCGGCCCCGCGCTGTCGCGTAAGACGTCTCCGATCTGGATGGACAGCTCCACGAGCGCCGAGTGTGCGGAGATCGCGGCGGCGATCGGTCCGCGCCTACAGGACGACACCGGGTCGCCGGCGGTCGAACGCTTCACCGGCCCGCAGATCCGCAAGTTCTACAAGGACGATCCCGCTGGCTACGAAGCGACGTCGACCGTACACCTGGTAAGCTCGTTCCTCGCGTCGGTTCTCTGCGGCGCGCACGCCGGCATCGACTACGGCGACGGCGCCGGCATGAATCTGCTCAACCTGAAAACGCTGACATGGGACCCCGAGATCGCCGAGGCCACGGCGCCCGGTCTGATCACGCGTCTGCCCCCGGCGCGCCCGTCGGACAGCACGGCAGGAACGCTGCACGCCTACTTTGCCAAGTACGGACTGAAGGCCGGCACGCGAGTCGCCGTGTGGTCCGGGGACAACCCGAACAGCCTGATCGGCACCGGGGCCGGCGAACCGGGCACAGCCGTGATCAGCCTCGGCACGAGCGACACCTTCTTCGCCGCCATGACCAGCGCGCACGTGGACCCGCAAGGCTACGGCCACGTGTTCGGCAATCCTGCCGGTGGGTTCATGAGCCTGATTTGCTTCAAGAACGGTTCTCTGGCCCGCGACAAAGTTCGTGAGGAGTGCGGTGTGCCCTGGAAGGTATTCGACAACGACGCGTTTGCGGAGACCGCGCCGGGCAACGACGGCAACATGATGCTGCCGTACTTCGAGTCCGAGATCACGCCATTGGTGCTCAAGCCCGGCGTACGCTTGAGCGGCACCGACGCGTTCTGCGCCGGCGACGCGCCGGCCGCAGCCAAAATCCGCGCGGTTGTCGAAGGCCAGGCCTTGAGCATGCGTCTGCATGCCGAATGGATCGGCGCAGACTTCAACACCGTGCGCGTGACTGGCGGCGCGTCCAAGAGCCCTGGGTTGTGCCAGACGCTTGCGGATGTGTTCCAGGCTCGCCTCGAGAAGATTGCCGTTGCGGACTCCGCGGCATTGGGTGCCGCGCTCCGCGCCGCCAACGCGATCGGCGGCTGTGCGTGGTCCGACCTCTACGCGACGTTCGCAGCCGCCACCGAAGTCGTCGAGCCCAACCCAGCGAACGCGGCCGTCTACGACAAGGCACTGGAAGCGTTCCGCGCCTTTGAGGGGAGTGTGGTGAAGGGCGAGTAGCCGCCACCAACCGTGATGTGGTCAGGCTTGGTGTGCCGGACGGTGCGGCGACGGGGCAGAAGTCGTCAGTCGTTCGGGCTGTCGATCACCTTGATCTCGCGCCACTTCTGGCTGCGGAAGCGAAGCCAGAACACCAGCCCCATGGCGACCACAAGCAAGACGAACACGAACCAGACGCTGACTGGCTCCGCGTGCATGTGCTTGACCATGGCGAACGACACCAGGGCCATCAGCCAGTGAAGGCACACGGAGACACGCATCGCCCAGCGTGTGTCGCCCGCACCACGTAGGGCCCCTCCGAAGACGATCGCGGCAGCATCAGCGAACACGTACACTCCCGCGAGCCGCAGCAGTCTTGTGGCGATCGGCATTACGGCCGCGTATTCTGACTCTGGCCATCCAGCACTGAACGCGCTTACCAGCAAGCCCGGAGCGAAGAGGAAGAAGGCGACAAGCACGGCGTCGTAGAGAACGGCCGCCTTCAACGCCGAGTAGGCGGATCTCTCAGCGAAGTCCGGTTGCCCGGCTCCCATGTAGCGACCGACAAGGCTCGTCGTTGCAATGCCGAGGCCTATGGTGGGGAGGAACGCGATGAGGTCCCAGTTGAAGACAACGGTTACCGCGGCAGCCACTTCTCTGCCGTAGGAATGAAAGACCTGCACAAACAGGTTGAACGCTGCAAGGTTGAGGAAGAACTCCAGGCCGGATGGGAACCCGAAATGGAGCAGGCGTCGGAGCATGTCGACGTCCAGGCGCAGGCCCGACCACGTGCCGAACTCTCGCCTGTTGTGCCGGCTGAAGTAGGCGACTGCAACAAAGACCGTTCCCGTCCCGCTGCCGATGAGGGTGCCATACGCTGCGCCCGCAATTCCCAGCGCCGGGAAACCCAGTCTGCCGAATATGAGAACGTAGTTGGCAAAGACGTTCACGATCATGCACACGAACGAACCGAGCATCACGATGCGGGTTCGGCCAATGCCGGAGAAGAAACTGGAGAAGGACATCCGGACCAGCCCCAGAATGGCTCCCCAGATGAGGATTGTGTAGTACTGGACTTCGAGTGTGTGCTGGAGCGGGTCATGGTCGCCGATTGCCAGCATCCAGCGACCGATCGGGATTGCGGCCAGGATCAGCGGATAGGAAACCACGGCCATCAACAGTGCTTGTGTCACGGCTACGGCGCAGCGATCTCTGCGCTGAGCACCGAGATACTGCGCCACGAGCGCAGTCGTGTAGCCGATCGTGCCAATGAAGAACGTCATGCACATGAAGGCGGTCAGTCCACCAGTCATAGCCGCCGAGATGTACTCTGGCCCGAGGCGGGCGAGGAACAGGCGATCCACGAACATCATCAACGTCTCGGCCGCTTGCGACACGACCATGGGGAACGCGATGGGCAACAGCACACCAATGCTACCCGGTCCGGTGAAGTGCTGTTTGATCTGCGGCCGTTGCGCCACGGTCCTATCGTCCCGTGTACAGGTTGCCGAAATACGGTCGCCAGTTGGCGGGCGGGGGGGCGGTGTCCGAGGCACTGTAGGTTGCAGGAAACTCGTCCTGGCCCCCGGATTCGAGCCAGGCGACCAGGGCGGGGTCCAGACCGCGACGTGCGATCTCCGCACGACCGGCCGCGTGCAGGCGCTCGACGACCTCGGTGTATTCCGTTGCCACGTCCGTCGTGCTGCCGATGCGGAACAGATTGCACTGCGCCGTATCGGCTGCGAAACCGAGGTTCCAGTCACGGTCGAACACGGAGAACAGCAGGCCCTGTCCTTTGTGGCGCCTCCAACTGTCGACGGACCCGCCGGCCAACGCGATGGCACGGGGGGCTCGGCGGCTTCGGGCGGTAGCGAGGAGGCCGAACGACTCGGTGCCGTCGGGCATGGCATCGTCCACGCCCGCGGCCTCCGCAACGGTAGCGAACAGGTCCTGCGGCTGCACGATGGCGCTCGAACGTCCGGAGCCGGCTCCCGGGGCGCAGACCATGAACGGGACGTGGGCTTCCCACTGGAGCGGAGGGCCGGCTTTGCCGAAGTGATGATTCCCCCGGTCGCCGTCGAGATTCGTCCCGTGATCGGCCGTGAGAATGACGGCCGTGTGCTCCATCAGTCCCGTGTCCTCGAGCGTGTCCAGCATCTTGCCGAACCACTTGTCGACCAGAGACACCTTGGCCAGGTACGTCGCGCGGATGCGGGCAAGGGCTTCCGGACTAAGGTCGGGTGAGTTGCGGAGTCCGCCGAACGTGCGCGGATCGATCATGCCGTCGTAGCCGGGCGTCTTGTCATACATCTTGACGAATTCCGGCGGGGAATCCCACGGTTCGTGCGGATCGAAGCAGTCCACCCACAGGAAGAAGTTGTCGCGTGTTCGGTTGTCGCGGAGGAAGTCGGACACAGTCAGGAACAGGCGCGCCACATTCCAGTCGCGCTCTTTCCGGCGGTTGCGGTTGGTCGCGATGTAGCCGCGATTGGCGTTGTACTCGAGCATGGTGCCGACGGGATCTTCCGGGGGCGGGCCGAAAAGGGGATCGAAACGCCAGTTGTCGAACGGGCTCAAATCTTCGGTCAGCCACGCGCGGTCGACTTCGGCACCGCGCACAAACGTCCAGGCGTGGAACGGGTAGTCGAACCCGTGCGCGCCGTTGACGAGGTGGGGGGTGTCGTGGATCAGCTGCGTGCAGTAGCCGTGCCTGGCCAGGAACGTCGGGATTGTCGGACGGTCGAGGTCGAGTGGCTTCCACGGATGGAACGGGCCCCCGTAGCGTGCTGTGAGCGCATCGGTTCGGTGCGGGATAGTGGGGAAGCTGCCTGAGAACGCCCGATCGAACACCCACGACATTGAGGCGAGACGGTCTAGGTTTGGCGTGTGGATTTCACGCCGGCCATTGGCCGCGATGCAATCATACCGAAGCGTGTCGACAACAAGGACAATGATGTTCATGCGATGTGCTTCTCCATATAGTGGGGCGGACGTCCACGGCCGCCATTGCTCGTACAGTGGGGCGGACGTCCACGGCCGCCATTGCTCGTACAGTGGGGCGGACGTCCACGGCCGCCATTGCTCGTACAGTGGGGCGGACGTCCACGGCCGCCAGCTCTCCCGCTACATTCTCTCCTTGATCTCTGTCCACGGAATCTCGCCAGGCACCCGGTCGGTGCCGGCAGCCAGGGCGGCGGCTACGCCGGCTGCCTGGCCCATGGCCGCCGCGTCGCCGGTAACGCGGTAGCTCGAGTGCGCAATGAAATCGCCGCTGATACACCGACCGGCCAGCAACAGGCCGCTGACGTCCTTCGCCACCAGCGACCTGTAGGGGATGTCGTACGGCCGGGCCCGCACACCCGTGTGAGCGATGCCCTTGCCCTTCTCCGGGTTGGTCGCGTGCACGTCGACACCGAACCGACAGTTGCACACGGCATCGTCGAACCGTGCTCCTTTGATGAGGTCGTCGGTGCTGACCGTATACAGACCGTGGACGCGCCGGCCTTCGCGCACACCGATATGTTCGGCCGTGGCCACGATCCGGATGCCTTGCCATACGCCGCCCGACTCCCGGAGTGCATCGATCAGTTGGTGGTTCTCGGCGCGGGCCCGGATCGTTGCCGTCGTCGTCTCGTCCTCGTTGAAGCCGCACACGCCGTACTCGTGGTTGATCATAAAGCAGAACAGTCCCGGCGCGATGTGGAATATGGTGGGGGCACCGTAAGATGGCGTCACACCGGCGCGCTTCATTTCCTTGAGGAGATTGCCCTTTGGCGACCCGTGGCCGGCCGGTTCCGCAAGCCCGCGGACGAACGGCGTGACCGCTTCCGGGTCGATGCCGGTGACCAGGCAGATCATGCTCATCGGCTGTGCATCACCACTGTCGGGGTGACCGTAGTCGAACGAACATCCCGCCCGGGCTGCCAGATCACCGTCCCCGGTGGCATCGATGAAGACCCGCGCTGCCCAGGCTTCGCGCCCGCTCTTGGACTCGGTGATGGCGTGGGTCAGACGCCCGTCCGCGCCCTTGGCCGCGGCAGCAAGGAGCGTGTGCAAGCGGACGTCGACACCGGCCTCCAGGCACATCTCTTCCAGCACGAGCTTCATCAGTTCAGGCTCATACGCCACCGAGCCGCCAAAGGACTTCCCCGTGCCACGCTTGCGCAGACGGGAGATGAGCTCTCTGATCAAGCCCACCTTGTTCCCCGAATCCAGTATCCAGCTCAGCAGCCCGGCGGTCCATGTTCCGCCAAGGCATCCGGCACGGTCGATCAGGCGAACCTTCGCACCGGCACGAGCGGCTGCGATGGCCGCGATCACACCAGCCGGACCGGCTCCAGCCACGAGTACGTCGGTCCTCTCGACAACGGGAACGCTGCGGGCGGGTTCAGTGCACGTGGGCATGGGGACCTCGATGGGCGCACCGGCGGCGTCGGCGACTGTGGAAATCGCAACGCCTGTCGCCAGGCCGGCGGCGCTGGTTTGAAGGAATGTTCGGCGTGGGATGGGAGTGGGCATGGGCAGTTGCCCCGTCGGGCGGGGCGGGATTACAAGGGATAGCGAATCAATACCATTCATCGGACGGACAGGGGAGCCAGGCGCTCAAGGTGAAGCCGTCGTTCAGAGCGTCCAGGCGACTCATCTGCCTGGAGGAAAGTCCGACGTCGAACACGTCGGCATTTTCACAGATTCGTTCGGCGTGCGCGGACTTGGGGATGATGATGACACCGTGCTGCAGGTGCCAGCGCAGAAGCACCTGCGCCGGAGTCTTACCCGTCTCCCGGGCGATCTCCGCCAGAGTCGGATTTCCGAACTTCTCGGAGCGCGTCAGCGATCCCCAGCTCTCGATCCGGATGCCCTTGGTCACGCAATACTCCAACAGGTCCTTCTTGAACAGGAACGGGTGGAACTCGACCTGGTTCACGGCCGGCACTTCGTCCGTGTGCGGGAAGAACGCTTCCTCGAGTCTGCGCACCGAGAAGTTGCTGACCCCGATCGACCGGCACTTGCCTTGGTCGCGCAGCTTCTGCATGGCCTCCCACGCACCCATCATCGTATCGTCGACCGGCCAGTGGATCAGGTATAGATCCACGTAATCCAAGCCGAGACGCTGCAGACTGTCTTCACACGCCTGACGCGTGGCGTCGCGTCCGAACGCGTTGATCCAGACTTTGGTGGTGACGAACACCTCCTCGCGCGGTACGCCGCTGTCCGCCAACGCGCGCCCGACGGATTCCTCGTTACCGTAGACCGCGGCCGTGTCGATGTGCCGATAGCCGCTTTCCAGCGCGCAGCGCACGGCGTTTTCTGCTTCATCACCGTCGGCTAGTCGGAATGTGCCGAACCCGAACAAAGGCATCTTGTTACCGTCACACAGGTCGACGGTCGTCTCGATTGTCAGTTCGGGCATGGCAATCTCCTCAGGTTCGGAGGCCCGGTATCGCCCGGGCAGCGTTGATATGATAGAGTTTCTCGATCACGTTGTTGGGCAGGTCGAGCGCGTGGACGCGCCAGCGACTGCGGTTCCAGCGTCCAATGTAGTCGGGGGTCTCGAAGTATTCGTCGCGTGTTTCGAAGAAGCGGAAATGACACCGATAGATTTCCGGTGTGACAGGCATGTCGGTGCCGAACATCACGCGGTCCTGGTAACGGATCAGGAAATCGCGAGCGCTGTAAGGCTGACGCCCCAGTTCGTCGAGACGCGCCGAGATGTCGATGAGCACACTTGGGGACTCGTCGAGCAGGCGAGCCACGGCCTGCAGATCCTCCGGATGATTGGCCACGTGTGGCAAGATGAACGTCGTGCCGGGGTGATCACCGATTACGCGGTTGCGTTGATCGAGCAGTTCGGATTTCGAGTAGAACGAGTCCTGAAAACTCCACCCGGGGAACTCCTGCAGCACCGGCAGGTGTTCGTTGGTCGTGTCGGCCGGCAGAAAAAAGCCGACGGGATCGGACACGTGCATGAGCACCGGCAACCCCATCTCACCCGCGGCCCGCCAGATCGGATAGAGCCGCTTGTCATCAACGCGCAGCATACTGCCGTCGGCGTCGGTGAACTGAAGGCCAAGTTCCTTCGTGACCTTCAACCCGCACGCTCCCCGGGCCACATCGGCTTTCAGTGTTTCGATACAGCGCCCGGCAAAATCGTCGCCCTGTTTGATCAACACGAAATCTCCCCACTGTGCGAAATCCGCCATCGTGAACCCCGCAAACCGGCCCGGGTACCGGTCGATGTAATCGGCCGCAAACCGTTCGAAAGGCACGCGCGCGATGGTGTAGGTGTTGCTCTCGATCGGCAGCACCACGTTG
>JGI10211J34971_10002892_pt1 | contig 13817 bp, 9 predicted proteins | sample Etolagsediment_FD_34971 | JGI IMG/M metagenome (IMG submission 34971) | reverse complement strand
CCCTCATATATCTGGGTAATTTTGGCGTCTCGCATCATTCGTTCCACCGGGTATTCCTTGACGAAACCGTAGCCGCCCAGCAGCTGGACCGCATCAGTGGTCACTTTCATGGCGGTGTCACCGGCAAAAAGCTTGGCCATGGCGGATTGGCGCACCATTTCCTTGGGCAGACGGTCCAGGTTTCTGGGGAGTTTTTCAAAAACACTGGCCGCCTTGTAAGTGAGCTGGCGGGCGGCCTCCACCTGGGTGGTCATGTCGGCCATCATCCATTGAAGGCCCTGAAAAGAAAAGAGGGGTTTGCCGAACTGGGTCCGTTCCTTGGTGTAATTAATGGCATAATCCAGGGCGCCCTGAGCAATCCCCACAGCCTGGGCGGCCACGGGAATTCGAGTGATGTCAAGGGTCTTCATGAGGATGTGAAACCCCGAATTTTCCGCCCCCAGAAGGTTTGCAGCCGGCACCCGCACATCTTCCAGAATGATTTCTACGGTGGAAGATCCTCGAACCCCCATTTTGTCTTCATGCTTGCCGATGGAAAACCCCGGTGTCCCTTTTTCAACCACAAAAATACCGGTACCCTTTGGCCCCGGAACGGTGGCATCGGTTCTGGCCGCGATACAGACCACGTCGGCCACATCCGCGTGGCTGATGAAGATTTTGGTGCCGTTGATGACATAGTCGTCGCCGTCCCGAACCGCTTTGGTTTTAAGGCCTGACACATCGGAGCCCGCGTTGGGTTCTGTTAGGCCGAAAGCGACCAGATGTTCGCCGGTGGCCAGTTTGGGGAAATATCGTTTTTTTTGCTCATCATTGCCGGCCAGCATGATGGGGGTGGTGCCCAGTTCGTGAACCAGCAGGATCACGGAAGTGGAGGCGCAGGCCTTGGCAATTTCTTCAATAATGAGGCACATGGACAAAAGCCCCATTTCAGAGCCTCCGAATGCTTCCGGATAGTCAGCGCCGAACAACGCGTTTTCACGAAGCAGTTCCACCATATCCCAGGGGAATTGGGCTTTTTCATCTCTTTCCGCTGCTCCCGGGGCGATCTGCTCCCTGGCCATGCGGGCGATGGTTTCTTTCAGCATTTCCTGTTCTTCAGTAAGGTCGTATGACATGGGTTCCTCCTTAATGGCAAATGTTCCTTGAAAAGTTTCAATAGGGGTCCGTTAAAAATGATGACAGACATTGCTTTTTTAGGTTTGATACCATTGTGGTTCAGACAAAGTCAATATCCGCCAACGCTGCAATCGGTTGACACAAAACCGTTTCTATTCTATGTTCCCCTTGATCGCTAAATGAAGCATCATTCATTATTACATATTCCATCAGGGAGTTCAAATGTTAAAATTCATAGAACAAAGCCCTCTTTACCGAATCGCCAATGCTCGGAGCATGGCCTTTTTCGGTGCATCCAACCGTATGACGTCTATGGGAACTCACCTGTTTTCCGCGGCGCTGGCCGGCGGTTTTAAGGGAGCTCTTTATCCGGTTCATCCCAAGGAAGAAAACGTTTTGAATCTGAGGGCTTATGGAAGGGCCGAGGACCTGCCGGAAGTCCCTGATCTGGCGGTTATCGTACTGCCCACCCAGCTTGTCAATGAGACCCTTGAAGCGTGCGGGAAAAAGGGGATTCGGCAGGCGGTGGTGGTTTCAGGGGGATTCAACGAGGTGGGGGGTGGCGGCGGTGAACTGGAGTCAGAACTCAAACGGATTGCGAAAGTCTACCACATGAAAATCCTGGGACCCAACTGCCTGGGGGTTGCCAATCCGCACCAGAACATCAATACGACCTTCATCCCCAATGAGAGCCTTCCCGGTTTTGTGGGACTGGCATCTCAAAGCGGCAGTCTGGTGACCCAGATGTTTGAATACCTGTCCGGTTTCAACCTGGGGTTCAGCACGGCCTTTAGCGTCGGCAATGAAGCGGTTCTGGATATCGTCGACTGTATGGAATACCTGGGAGCATGCCCCCACACCAAAGTGATCGCCCTTTACATCGAGGGCATTCGAAAGGGCCGTGCTTTCATGAAGGCGGCCCGGAGCATTGCCCCCCACAAACCCATTGTGGCGTTCTATGCCGGGGGATCAAAGGCGGGAAGAGCGGCCGGTTTTTCTCACACCGGGGCACTGGCAGGTCCTGACGAACTTTACGACGGTATGTTTAGGCAGGCCGGTGTGATCCGGGCGGGATCCGTGGTGGAGCTGTTTGATGCCTGCTGGCTCCTCGGCTCAATGCCGGTTCCTCGGGGAAACCGGGTGGTGATCCAAACCCATTCGGGGGGGCCTGGCGCAGCAGCAGCAGACGCCTGCGGCAGGGTTGGCCTGGTGCTGTCAAAACTGTCGGACAAAACCCTTAAGAACCTTAGACCCTTTGTTCCGCCCACGGGAAGTGTTGGAAATCCGGTGGATTTAACTTTCAGCAAGGACCATAATGACTTTTTCTCTCATATCCCGGAGGTTCTTCTGGCGGAAGAAAATGCGGACATCCTTATGGTTTACCTGCTCAATCCATCTCTCGTGGTGGAAAGGGTTTTGAAAGGATTGGGCATTTCCGAAAAAGAAGCGGTGGTGCAGGGCCAAAAAATAATAGAGAGCAATGCCGAAGCCCTGTCAAAATTCTTGAAAACCCAGAAAAAGCCGGTGATCGCGTATTCATTTCATCGTCCTGATGCCCACGTTATGAAGGCAGCCATTGGCAAAGGCCTGCCGGTTTTTCAGGGGGCCGAAAGGGCGGCCCGTGCCATTGCCGCGCTGGTGGCTTATGGGGCGGTGAGGAAAAAATTGACCACTTAAGAAACAGAGATGTGCGGAACATGAGCCAAACTTGTGTAAACATCATGTCCGGTTGGCGATGATCTATTCCTTCCAGCCGTGAAGGCCGATGAGATTGACGAACCGGCACCCGCCCAGGTTTTCCTGGCGGTACTTTCCGTTTTTTTTCGTGATGCGTTTAAGGTCCTGGCTGGTTCTGTCACCGACGGGGATCACGAGCCTTCCTCCCTCGGCCAGTTGCTCCAGAAGGGGTTCGGGGATTCCGGGGGCGCCTGCTGTTACCATGATGGCGTCATAGGGGGCAAACTCCTGCCATCCCAGCGTGCCGTCGTAGGCTTTGAACAGTACATTGTTACATTCCAGTTCCGCTAAAATGGTGCGGGCCTTCACCATGAGGACCCGAATCCTTTCGACCGTGTAAACCTTTTCGGTCAACTGTGCCAGAACCGCTGTCTGATATCCGCTTCCCGTCCCGATTTCAAGCACCTTTTCAGTTCCCGTGAGATCCAGGGCTTCCGTCATGAGGGCGACCATGTAGGGTTGGGAAATGGTCTGCTTATGGCCGATGGGCAAGGGATGATCGCTATAGGCTTCCCCGGAAAGGGCTTCTTCCACAAACCGGTCTCTCGGAATTTTTGACATGGCATCCAGCACCCGCTGATCTTCGATGCCGCGTGAAATCAACTGACCCCTGACCATTTTTTCTCTGGCCAAGCGATAATCAGTGTTAAGGTTCATGGTCCTCTCTCTCGGATGCGGAAATTGATCTCAGTTGAAAATGCTATCATAAAATGAATTTAATTGTAAAATGCTTTTGATCCGAAAGCGTTTAAGAGCTTGTTGACAACCCATTTTTAAGGTGATACTTTCCAACTCTTTCCATGAACCAACATGTGTTTGAACTATAAGATAAAGTGAGGAATTTCATGAACTTTCAAGAACTGATAACGGACCTGCAGCGATATTGGGCCGACTATGGGTGCATTATTCAACAGCCCTACGACCTCGAGGTGGGTGCTGGGACCTTTAATCCCGCAACACTGTTGCGGGTCCTCGGACCTGAACCGTGGTCTGTTGCCTATGTGGAGCCTTCACGCAGGCCGACAGACGGCCGATACGGGGAGAACCCCAACCGTCTGGGGCATTATTACCAGTACCAGGTGATTATAAAGCCTTCCCCCATTGATATTCAGGAGGTTTACCTGGGGAGCCTTAAATCCCTGGGTATCGATCCACTGGATCATGATATCCGGTTCGTGGAAGATGATTGGGAATCTCCCACCCTTGGCGCATCGGGACTGGGATGGGAGGTCTGGCTCGACGGTATGGAGATCACCCAGTTTACCTATTTCCAACAGGCAGGCAGTATTCGGCTGGATCCCATCAGCGTGGAAGTGACCTATGGCCTTGAAAGAATTGCCATGTATATGCAGGAAAAGGAAAGTGTCTATGACCTCATGTGGAACGATCACCTGACCTACGGGGATGTGCATCAGAAAGGGGAATGGGAGCTTTCCGTTTACAATTTTGAAATGGCGGATGTGGACATGCTGCTGGAACTCTTTCACAAGTACGAACAGGAAGGCCAGCGGGTAGGGGCGGCCGGTTTGGTGCTGCCCGCTTATGATTATTGCCTGAAATGCTCCCACACCTTTAACCTGCTGGATGCCCGGGGCGCCATCAGCGTGACGGAACGGACCCGATACATTGATCGCATCAGACATCTGGCGCGGCTGAGCGCAAAGAACTATCTGGCCCAGCGAGAAGAAATGGGATATCCCCTTAACAATCGATAAGAACGGATGAAGACTATGACGGCAGAATTGCTTTTGGAGATCGGGACCGAGGAAATACCCGCAGGATACCTGGAAAACGGTTTGGCAGAATTGAAAAGACTGGCTGAGGAATGCCTCAAGGAGAACCGAATTGATTTGGCCGGCGGCCTCGAGGTCTACGGAACGCCGAGACGTCTGGTTCTGATGGGCAGAAGTGTTTCAACAAAACAGCAGGACTTGACCCAGGAGGTGACCGGTCCGCCCAAAAAAGTGGCCTATGACGAAAAGGGGACCCCTACCAAAGCGGCGGAAGGGTTTGCCAAAAAACAGGGCGTATCCATTGAGGAACTGCAAACCATTGAAACGCCCAAAGGTGAATATCTCTACGTGAAGCAGGAGATTCCCGGCAGGCCGACCTCGGAGATTTTATCTGAGCAGTTGCCCGGGATCATCGGGGCGATCCCCTGGCCCAAATCCATGCGGTGGGGGGAGGTGGGTTTTCCGTTTGTACGTCCCGTTCACTGGATTTTATGTCTTCTTGATGGCCGCGTAGTTCCTTTTGAAGCGGCCGGGGTTCAAAGCGGCAGCACCTCCTTTGGACATCGGTTCATGGCGCCGGAAGGGGTGAGCGTTTCAAACATTGCCGATTATCAAAAGGCGATGGAAAGCGCCTTTGTGATTCTTGATCCTCAGGAGCGGCAAAGGGTTGTGGTGACAGTGGCGCGCAATGCGGCCGCGGGTGTGGGGGGCGTTCCGGCGGATGATCCGGAATTGGTTCAGACGGTGGCCAATCTGACCGAGTATCCCACGGCGGTTTGTGGCAGTTTTGAAGAGGTCTTTCTGAATTTGCCCGATGCGGTTTTGATCACCGCCATGCGGGAGCACCAGAAATATTTTGCGGTTTACCACGAAAACGGTTCGCTCATGCCCAATTTTGTGGCGGTCAACAACACCAAAACCCGGGATGAATCCGTGGTGTGTCGAGGGCACGAACGGGTCCTGCGGGCCAGGCTTTCCGATGCGGATTTTTTTCTGAAGGAAGATCGAAAAAATCCGCTTCTGGATCGACTGGAGGATCTGAAACAGGTGATCTATCAGGCAAAGCTGGGGACCTCTTATGCCAAAGTCATGCGTGTTGAGGCCCTCGCTGAACATATCGCAGGCCAGGTGCTGCATGAGCAGGTAGATGACGCCAAACTGACGGCGCGTTTGGCCAAATGCGATCTTGTCACCCACATGGTCATCGAATTCCCCTCCCTTCAGGGGGCGGTGGGTAAAGCCTATGCGGCACTTGAAGGGTATGAAGCGGATATCTGTTCGGGAATCTATGAACACTACCTGCCCCTGAAAGCGGGTGGTGCGCTTCCCCAGTCCAAAATTGGCGCTGTTGTGGGGATAGCGGACCGGTTGGACACCATTTCGGGGTGTTTTTCAGTGGGTCTCGAACCCACGGGAAAAGCGGATCCTTTTGCCCTTCGAAGGCATGCGCTGGCCATTATCAGAATTATGGAGGAAATGGGCTGGGATTTGTCTTTTAGAGCGCTTGTGAAAAAAGCACTTTCCCTCCTGGCCGATGAAATCAGTTTCGATGTTGATGCAACCTTTGAGCGGATACTGGGGTTTATTCGCGACCGGTATAAAAATATGATGTTAAGGTCCGATTATGCGTCTGACCTTGTGGAGGCGGCCATCTCTGACGAATTCGACCGCATTCTGAGCCTTCGACCCAAAATGGCGCAGCTCAAAGATTTCACCTTGTCGTCTGAAGAATTTGCGCCGCTGGCCCTGACCTTTAAACGGGTGAACAATATTATTAAGAAGCAATCCCGGGTGTTTGAGGTCGTCCCCGAGCTCTTTAAAGAAGACGCTGAAAAAGATCTCTGGAAAGCCTATCAGAGCCTCAAGGACGATGTTGAAGCGTGCGTCGGAAAAAGCGCCTTTCTGGAAGCGCTGGGGATCATGGTTAGGCTCAGAACGCCCGTGGACCAGTTGTTTGATAATGTGGAGATTCTAACGGAAAACGATGCACTGAGGGAAAACCGGGTGGGTTTGTTACAGTTGATTTCAAGCTTTGTATTGACCATTGCCGATTTTTCTAAATTTTCCATATGAGTGAAAGGGAGGTTGCAATGAGAAGTCGCACTCTAATTGCCATCATTTTTCTAGGGTTGATCGGAGTTGTTTTCCACGGTTGTTACCCCAAACCCGTAGGCCCCGTCGGTCCTGAGGGAAAGCAGCTCACTTGGGCGGAAATGAACCTTGAACAGCGGAAAGCCCACATGAGTCAGGTCATCGTCCCTCGAGCGGGTGCCGTGTTTCGTTCTTGGCGGCCGGATCAGTATCAAACTATAAATTGTACCCTCTGCCATGGACAGAACGCTCTGAAGGGCAATTTCCACATGCCGACGGCGCATCTCCCGAGGCTCAGCGGTGAGTTGCTGCTGGGACCCGAATTTGAGAAATACCCAAAGACCACCCAGTTGAAACTGGACCAGTTGGTGCCCACCATGTCGGAAGCCCTGGGGGTCAAGAGTTTCAGCATCGTCACCCGTAGCGGTTTCGGCTGCTACTCCTGCCACCTGGGACCCAACGGGCCCATGTTTGGGAATTAGGGGCCTCGGCTTGAGAAAAGGGAAATTTCTCGATCCCGCTACAATCCCATGAACTTGGCGGCGATGCCCTTCATAATCTCGCTGGTTCCGGCAAAAATGGACAAGACCCTTGTGTCCCGCCAGGCCCTGGCAATGGGGTATTCCTCGCAGTAGCCGTATCCCCCGTGGAGTTGGACGCATGTATCGGCCACGCGCATGGCCATTTCCGATGTCCAGTATTTGCCCATGGAGACATTGACCACCACGTTGACCCCTTCCATGTGATCGACGATGAGTTTGTCCACGAAAGTGCGGCCCAGCCGAATCTCGGTGCTCATCTCAACAATCTTGAATTGTGTGTTCTGGAATTTGGAGAGGGGGCGGCCAAAGGCGGTCCGCTCTCGACAGTATTCGATGGTCATCTCCAGCATCCGCTCGGCAGCGGCGACTGCGATAATGCTGCATATGAGTCGCTCCTGTTGGAGTTTTTCCATGAGCATCATGAAACCGCCGCCTTTCTGCCCCAAGCGGTTTTTTTGGGGGATCCGGCAATCGCCAAAAAAAAGTTCGGCCGTATCCTGGCTGTGCCATCCCACCTTTTTGATCCTCTTGCCCTTTTCAAATCCCGGTGTACCCTCCTCCAGCAGATAAAGATCGATGGCCTGATAGGGATTTTCAATAGAAGGGTCTTTCGCCGCCAGGATCACCAGTCCGCAATTGAGGCCGTTGCTGATAAAAGTCTTCTGGCCGTTCAGTACCACATGGTTCCCATCCTCAACAGCCGTGGTTCGAATGGCGGCAAGATCGCTCCCGGTATTGGGTTCGGTCATGGCCAGGGCCGTGATCAACTCTCCCGATATGCACCGGGGAAGGTATTTTTTCTTTAGTTCTTCTGAAGCAAAGCTTGTGATGTACGGAACCACAATATCGCTGTGCAGGGGTGCGGCCAATCCCGTATTGCCGGTCCTGCCCAGTTCCTCGGTCAGAATTACGGAATAGAGGAAATCCGCCCCGAGTCCGCCATACGCCTCCGGTACATCCATACAAAGAAATCCCTGGTCCCCCATCTTGCGCCAGACACTCTTGGGTACCCTGCCGGCTTCTTCCCAGGCATCCATGTTGGGAATGACTTCCTTTTCGAAGAATTTCCTGGCCGCGGCTCTGAAAATCCGGTGTTCTTCAGTGTATTGAATAATTTCCATCAGACGGTAGCCCCGTATTTACGACCCTTTGAAGTTGCCCTTTCGTTTCTGCAGATAGGCGCCCATGGCTTCAAACATATCCTCCGATGGTAAAATCATGGATGATCTGGCCGCATTGTAGTGAAGTGACCGCTTCAAACCGATTTCGTCGTCGAAGAGGAAAACATCCTTCGCCCCCTGTACCGCAAATGGGGGGTTGGCTGCAATTTCTTCGGCCATTTCCAGGGCCTTTGTTTCCAGTTCATCCTGATTTTCATAGACATCATTCACCAACTGGATCCTTTTTGCACGGTCCGCATCAAACCGATGCCCTCGAAAGGAAATCTCCCGGGCATGGCCCCTTCCCACCACTCTGGGAAGACGCTGCAGCCCGCCCACATCCGTAATAATGGCCAGAGTGGCCTCGGGCAGGCCGAAGACCGCATCCGCCGTACAGATACGGATATCGCAGCAGAGAACCAGTTCCAAACCGGCACCGAGGCAATGGCTGTGGATGGCCGCAATGGTTGGCTTGGGAAGGCTCTCCAGGCGGTTGTGGATACCCTGGATCAATTTGATTTCCTGGAAAAGCGTCACCTTTTGCACCGCACCCGGCTTACCACCGATGGTCGATATGAGGTCGTTATCAGGGCTGAGATCGATTCCCGCGCAAAAGGATTTACCCTCGCCACTGAGAATCACGGCCCGCACCTCCGGATCTTCGGCTGCTGCCGTAACCGCTTTGTCGATGGCTTTCCAGAGGACCAGGTTCATGGCGTTGCGTTTTTCCGGCCGGTTCAGGATAATCCGGCCCACATGTCCAGTTTTCTCAAATCTTACCAGGTCGGTACCCCCAGGTGTTTTTTCGCTCATGTAAAATATCTCCTCTCTTTTGTAGATGCCTTTTCGGTTTATGGTAAGCCTCTTCTACCGAATCCCTTTCCCTTGAATCAGTTTTCGTACTTTCCCACAATGGCAATACTGCACACATTCATGAAGGGGACCCCGCCCAGGTTGTGGGTCAGGCCGAAACGGGGGTCCTCGATCTGCCGCTCACCGGCCCTGCCGTGAAACTGCAGATACATCTCGTAGAGCATTCTGAGGCCTGAGGCCCCGATGGGATGGCCGAAACATTTTAGCCCCCCGTCCACCTGGCAGGGGACACCCCCGCCCTCCCGATCATAGAATCCATCCATCACATCTTTCACCGCCTCACCCCGTGAGGATATATGGAGGTCTTCATAGGTCACCAGTTCGGTGATGGAGAAACAGTCGTGTAACTCCATCATGCTGATCTCTTCCCTGGGATTTTTGATCCCGGCTTCTTCATAGGCTCGGGTGCTGCATTGGTCGGTTGTCATGAAGTGGTCTCCGTCCCACCGGTTGAACCCCATTTCCTCGCCGCTGCTCAGGGCCAGCTGCAGGGCCTTCACCGTCACAAAATCCTTTTTACCCATAGCCAAGGCGTTTTCCACTGTGGTCACAATGGCACATGCCGAACCGTCACTGACGCCGCAGCAGTCAAAGAGCCCCAGGGGGTGGGCTATAATGGGCGCCCCCATCACCTGCTCATCCGAGATTTCCTTTCTCAGGTGGGCCTTGGGATTGAGAATACCGTTGGCGTGGCTTTTGGCGGAGACGTGGGCCATGGCCCGTTTCAGGTCTTGATCCGGAATTTTGTGTTTTGCCGCATAGGCGGAGGCCAGTTGGGCAAATGCACCGGGGGCGGTGATATTGGGCCACCACAACCAGCTCAGCGACCCCCAATTGGATCCGGGATTGGGGAGCCCGCCGTATCCGGAATCTTTGAGTTTTTCAACCCCCAGGGCCAGGGCGACATCATAGGCTCCGGAAGCCACCGCATAGACGGCCCCCCTGAACGCCTCTGTTCCGCTGGCGCAGAAATTCTCCGTCCGGGTGACCGGGATGAAAGGAAGCCTGAGCGTCGTGGAGAGCGGCAGGGCGCTCTTTCCCACATTGATTTCTTCCAGACAGGTGCCGAGCCAGGCGGCCTGGATATCGTTTTTTCCGATCCCCGCGTCCTCTATGCATTCGGAAAACGCTTCGACCATGAGCTCTTCAGCACCCACGTCCCATCGTTCGCCGAATCGCGTACACCCCATGCCGATAATCGCTACCTTGTCTCTGATTCCTGTGGCCATGATCCCTATCTCCTCTCGAACTTGAACAACTTCTCGATGAGCTGCGATTTCATGAGATCCCCTTCTTGGATTTGAAGGCATCCAGCATGGGGCCCAGGGAAGCCGTTGCATTGGGAAACGCCTCCGCCCCCTCAAGACTGTTGATGGCATCCCAGTTTTTATGAATATCCTCCAGGGCGGGCGGTTCGGCTCCGCTTCCAACGGCCGTCCCGGCGCCGGTCAGTATGGCGGCCCGGTTGAAGTAGCCCATGCCCGCATTGATGACAAGGCCCGTGTCGTTACATTGATCGGAGGAGAAGAAAAGCACCAGCGGGGAGACGAATTCGGATTTCAGTTTTTTCAGGAGATCCGGGGGAAGAATGCCTTCCGTGAGCCGTGTCGCCGCTACAGGTGCCACCGTGTTGACCCGGATGTCGTGTTTCTCACCTTCCAGCTTCAAGGTGTTCATGAACCCGACCAATCCCATTTTGGCCGCCGAGTAGTTGGTCTGGCCGAAGTTCCCGTAGAGCCCCGCGGCGGACGTGGTAAAAATAATCCGCCCGTAGCGATTCTCGCGCATGTTTACAAAGGCCGGCCGGGTCACGTTGTAGGCGCCTTTCAAGTGCACATCCATCACCGCATCCCAGTTTTCCGACGTCATCTTCACCAGTGTTTTGTCCCTCAGGATGCCCGCGTTATTGATCAAAATGTCCACTTTGCCGAACGCCTCTATGGCCGCATTCACTATGGCCTTTCCGCCTTCCGCGGTCGATACCGTATCATAACTGGCCACCGCTTCCCCGCCGGCTTCCCGGATCTCCTCTACCACCCGGTCCGCGGGGGTTTTGGCACCTTCCCCCGAACCGTCGGCGGGACCGCCCAGATCGTTCACCACGACCTTTGCGCCGCGTTTTGCCAGCTCAAGGGCGTAATCGCGGCCTAAGCCCCCCCCGGCTCCGGTCACGATGGCCACCCGGCCGTCAAAGCGTATCCCCTGCTTTTCATCCCTTGAAGGGGTTGTGCCGGGTAAGGGCACGGCTTTCCAGAAGTAACCCGTAAATCCCCGTTCCCGGTCCACATGCCGCCTTCTGAAAACCAGGGCAATTTTTTGGCCCACGCTTACATCATCGAGCGCACAGTCCGTAAAGTCCGCCATGAACCGGCCCCCGTTTTCAAACTGGATCATGCCGTATACGGCCGGCGGATCCACGGATACGGCCAGCATATCCCCGGTAAAGCTCTTGATAAATGCCGGTTCATCCTGGAACCCATAGTCCTCCTGAGTGTTAAAGGCCCCACAGTCCGGGTTCACACAAATCTCCATTCTCGGAAACTGAGGGGTCCCGCACGCCGTGCACCTGCCACCCACCAGGCCCAGCAGCATCTTGCGCTTCCGCCACAGTACCGTCATGGCCGTCTGGTTAGGCGCTTCGGCCCGTATCCCCATTTCCGTTTTGATCAGGTCCCTGAATTTAAGGAATTTGGTGTAATTTTTCTCGGTTTTTTTATTGGCAAGACTCCCTTTGATGCCCCTTCTGGAGGCGAGATTGAGTATGTGCTCGGTCACTTGGAAGCAGAGGGCGTCACAGCCCTGGCCGAAGCCCGCCACCACAATCCGGTCTCCAGGTTTGGCTTTTTCGAGAGCGGATATGAGCATAACAAAGGGGTGCGCTGCGCCGGTCTCGCCGCAGGCCTCGTGAAAATTGTCCACCACGCTGTCCGGTGAGGCCCCCAGCTTCTTGGCAATTTTCCGGTGTTCGGCTTTGAAAAAGCAGGGGAAGACCAAAGTATCGATATCATCCATGGAGATGGAGAGCTTGCCCAACAGTCCCGTTACCGCTTCGGGGATGATTCTGGAATATCCCTCATCTCTGACCCATCGCTCCTCCCACATGTAGTCATAGTCGTTCCACGATCCGCGATAGTGGTCAACGAAATCATAGGACACGGAGTAGCTCCCCTTGAATTCCGCAATCACGTCCGTATCCCCTAGCAGCAACGATCCGGCCCCGTCACCGAGCCACATCTCATAGAAGTAGGCGGCCCGCGCCTCCCGTTTGTCCGATGCCGTCACGAGGATGTTATGACGCTCGCCGCCTTTAATGGCCTCCAGGGCCGTGACCAGGGCGCTGGTGCCGCATTTGAGCGATGTCGTAAAATCTCCCGTTAGGATGTCGTCTCTCAGGTTCAGGGCGGTTTTCACCACTCCCGCGCAGGAGCGATCCGAAAAGGGGAGGGTGGTGGAACAGAGGTAGTGCCCGTCCACCAGGGATCTGTCCATCCCTTTGAGACAGTCTCTTGAGGCCTCCACGGCCATGGATAGAGCATCTTCATCCCAGTTGCAGAAGGAGCGTTCCCCCTGAGCCACCAGGACGATGGCAGGGGCAAACCATCCCATACTCTGATAAATGCTCATACGGTTAAGCCTCAACCTTGGGATATACCCGCCGTACGATTTGATGCCGATCATCGGTTATCCTCCTAGCGTGCTCGCCTAGAATTTGAAGAGCTTTTCGATGAGCTGAGATTTTATCAGATCCCCGCCGATCTTTATTTTCCCACCGGTGTAAAGGGACATGGCACTCTTTTCCCCTGATATCATCTTTACGAAATCATCATCCCCCATTTCGATGAAGGTGGTGGGGGAATTGTGCGATCCCTTTGCCACCTGGCAGGCCGCCTCTTTCACGATCACGTGCCAGGAACCCCCCTTGGTGCCCGAAATATCAAACTGAAAGACCACATCGACCCCTTTGGCCTCGTCCTTCTGAAACGCTCCGGGCAGTCCTTCAAATATCGTCTGGACTGTCAGTCCGGCATCCGTTTCCCCGGCCTCTTCCGCCTTTTTGGGGCTAAAAGCGTCCAACATGGGGCCAAAGGCAGCGGTTGCGTTGGGATATTCTTCTGCATGATCCAGGGATTTAATTTTTTGGAAACTCTCCGCCACGGCTTCCGGTCCCGGGGGCAACTTGCCGTCGCCCACCACGGCACCCGGCCCCGTTAAAATGGCCACCCGGTTGAAGTATCCCATGCCCGCATTGTAGGCTGCGCCCGATACCGGACACTGCTCTGAACAGAGATAGAGTACCAGGGGGGCAACGAATTCCGGTTTCAGTTTCTCCAGTAGGTCCGGCGGCATAACGTCCTCTGTGAGCCTTGTGGCTGCAACGGGCGCGATGGTGTTTGCCTTAATTTGATGCTTGTCCCCTTCCAGCTTCAAGGTGTTCATGAACCCGATCAATCCCATTTTGGCCGCCGAGTAGTTGGTCTGGCCGAAGTTCCCGTAGAGCCCCGCGGCGGACGTGGTAAAAATGATCCGCCCGTAGCGGTTCTCGCGCATTTTCAGAAAGGCCGGCC
>JGI10211J34971_10002891_pt1 | contig 13818 bp, 12 predicted proteins | sample Etolagsediment_FD_34971 | JGI IMG/M metagenome (IMG submission 34971) | reverse complement strand
CGGATCGTCGTCGTCCGCATGCCGGCGGCAGCCGGTGGAACGATCCGGATCGAATCGGAGCCCGGCGGAGCGGAGGTCTATCACGGTGTCGAATGGGCGGGTTCCACGCCGCTGGAGATTCCCCGGCCGGACACCGTTGTCCAGTATGCGTTGCGTTCCGACGGGTACCTCGAGAGCCGATTCGTCGCCGGTCCGGATACGCCGGGGATGGTAACCAGAACGCTCGTCGGGGATGCGTACGACTGGGAAGCGGATTTTACCCGGAACCGGAACCGGTTTTACCGGTCACTCGGGTTTTTNCTGGGCTCGCTCGCCGGGCCCGTTATTCTGAACGGCCTCTATCAGGACCTTTCCGGGCTCTTTCCCACCGGGAGCGTTCGGGACGATCTTACCGAAGAAGAGAAGTTCGCCTACGCCGACCACGCAAATACGATCTATTACGGCTACTATTCCAGCCTCGCCTTGAGCGGGGCGTTCTTTGGCAATATGATATGGCGCCTGACGCAATACATTCGGGTAGGACAGGGGTATCACGAACGATGAAAAAAACACTCGGCGCGCGCATCAGAAACCTCTTTGGTCTGTCGGCCGGAAGCGATGAGTTTTTCGAGGAACTCGAAGATGTACTGATAGAAGCCGATCTTGGAGCCGCGCTTACGATGGAACTCACGGATTCTCTGCGGTCGAGCGGCAGATTTCGTACCCGGGAACAGCTTGTTGAGGCGTTGCAGGCCCTCCTGCTGGGTACAATCANCCGGNCGGAACTCGCACTGGACCCCGATCGACTCAACGTATTCCTCCTTCTTGGTGTCAACGGGGTGGGAAAGACCACCAATCTCGCGAAGCTGGCACGACACTACAGTCCGACCGTCGGCGGGGAACGCATCGTCTTGGCAGCGGGTGATACCTTTCGGGCGGCGGCCGTCGAGCAGCTTTCCACCCATGCTCAGCGGCTTGGAATGCGGATCGTGAAGCAGAAAAGCGGATCGGACGCGGCAGCGGTCGTCTTTGACGCGGTGGAGAGCGCCCGTGCCCGCGGGGATGCGCTGGTCCTGGCCGACACGGCGGGTAGAATGCACAACCGCACCGATCTGGTCGCCGAGCTGGAGAAGATACACGCGGTGGTCCGAAGGCTTGTGGACGATGCGCACTACCGGAAGATCCTCGTCATCGATGCGACCACCGGGCAAAACGCACTGCGGCAGGCAGAGATGTTCCATCGTGCGGTGGGCGTGGATGCGGTACTGCTCGCGAAGTACGATTCGGGAGCCCGGGGCGGCATCCTTATTCCCGTCGCACGGGAACTGGGTATCGGGTGCGCGTTTCTGGGTACCGGCGAGGGGTACGACGACCTCAGGCCGTTTGACCCGCAGCGCTACGTGGAGGAACTGCTTGCTCCGTGATCGGTGCGATACTCAGCGACGGGGCGGACTGTTGCCGCGTATCCTCTTACTCGCCTCACTGTTCGCAGTGACCGCATCGGCGTCTGAACCTCCGGGCTGGTACGTATCCAATCGCGATTTCATGATACTCGAACCGGTGTCCGGACGCGTCCCCGATCTCGCCGATTCGCGGGGATACGTGTTGCGGATAACCGACGGTGAAGATTTGCCGCAGACGCAGTTGCAGGAGCTCTTCCTGGACGGGGAACCGGCCGGAACCCGTCGGGAACGCTTCGGCACCTCGGGCCCGATCGAATTGCAGGAGTTTGATCCCGACGGGGAGATCCGTTTCACCGAGCGGTACCGGTATCGGCCCGATGGCAGCCTGCGATCGGTCATCCGGTGTCCGTCCGATGTCGATTGCATCGACCTTCGGTACGGTGAACAACCCGGCGGCGAATCGACCGAAACCCTTCTGAAGGGTACCGAACCGCTGCTGGCGTTGTACTACGACGGCGCCGCGCGCCTGGTTCGCCGCGTTTCCGCCGACGATATCTCTACCGAGTACACGTATGCGGGTGACGAACTCATTCGGGAGACGATCACCTCGCCCGCACGGATTGAAACGCTCCAGTACCGGGACGCGCTCGTTCTGCACCGAAGCGTGACCGAATCGGGCCGACTCATTGAGGACGAAACGCGTACTTACGACTCGCAGGATCGTCTGGTGTCCCGGACCGTCGTATTCCGGCGATCCACGACCGAAGAGCGATACCGTTACGACCCGGACGGCTCGACGGAATGGGAAGAGTACCGGGACGGAATCCTTGCAAGAAGTGTCGTTACCGCTGCAGGCGGGTCCGAAGTGGAAACGACATACGCGGATGGCCGAGCGATCCTCATCGTCTATCGGCGGAATGGGGTTCGCTACCGGGAAGAGACGCTCCGCGACGGAACGGTTATCCGGACGCGCAGTTTTGACCTGGACTCTTCCGAGGCGGCCGGCGAATGAACTGGGTACCCTTCGTCGCGCAACGCCTCCTCTCCCGTCGCGGTCGGGGAACCGGGATATCGGTGCTCTCGGCACTTGGAATCGGAGCCGGGGTGATGACGCTGATTTCGGTTCTCGGCGTAATGAACGGGTTTCAGATGACGACAATCGAGAGCATCCTCGAACTCGGATCATACCATATCCGGGTAGAGACTCCGCCGGAAATCGAAACGGGACCCCTTCTGGCGCAATTGCGGGAGAGTGAACTGGTAATGACCGCGGTACCGTTTTTTGAGGTACAGACGCTCGCGCATGGATTCTGGCCCGATCCACAAGGCGTCGTGATCCGCGCGGTCTCACCCGGATGGCCGGCAGGCGATCCCGGAGCGGCGCAGCGACTCGCCGTGGAGAGCGGAACCTTTGACCTCTCGCGTCCGGGCACGGTTGTGCTGGGGACGGAGCTCGCACGTGCGCTGGGTTTACGCGTGGGCGACCCCGTCCAGGTCATGCACCTGAGCAGCTCCGGCGGCGCACCTCGCGACGCGGAACTGTACGTCACCGGAATCGTCCGCAGCGGGTACCTCGACTACGACCGCAACTGGGCGTTTACCTCCATCGCCACGGCTCGTTCGCAACTGGACGCATCTGATCCGGAAATCGTGGGGATAAAGCTCCACAATCGCTTCGAAATCGATCGGGCGACCGCCGATATCCGGCAAATCCTGCGGCAAAACGCGGAAAACGTGGGGACGGAGGAACAGATTGTGAGCTGGCGGGAGTTCAACGCCGGCATATTCGGTGCGCTTCGGGTTGAGAAGACGATGATGATCCTGCTTATCGGTCTCATTTTTGTCGTTGTGGGGACAAACATCTTTCAGTCCCTTCGGCGGGGGATTTTCGAACGCGCCGAGGATATCGCAATTCTCCACGCGCTGGGTGCGCCGTCGGCAGATGTCCGGCTCGTATTTGTGCTCGAAGGAGCGATTATCGGAATGACGGGGGCGGTCCTGGGTACGGTGAGCGGCCTTTTCATCGCCTACAACATCAACGAGGTTTTTCGGGTTGCCGAGTTTGTGGTGAATATCGTTCTGTCGATCGCAGCATTCCTGCGTGGAGGATCGGCGTCCCGGATGAGTATTTTTTCGCCGGCGTATTTCTATCTTACCGATGTCCCCGTGACGGTATTCGCGGGGGAGGCGGTCGGTATCGCGACGGCGGCAGTCGCTACATCCCTTGCGGCGGCGTACGGAGCCGTCCGGCGGATCGGGCGGTACCGACCCAGCGAGATTCTGCGAGATGAGTAAATCGTGGCAAACGAGGAGCGGATAGATGGCTGATCTGGAAGTACAAGGGCTCAAACGCAGTTTCCCCAACGGCACCGATACGCTTCACGTGCTCGCCGGCGTCTCATTTACCGTGGCTGCAGGTACCATGGTTGCGATTCGCGGTGAAAGCGGGTCGGGGAAGAGTACGCTCCTGAGCGTGATTGCCGGACTGGACCGGCCCGACGAAGGAACCGTGCTGATTGGCGGAGAGGATCTCACCCGGATGACCGAAGACGCTCTTACCGCCTTCAGGGCACGGCACATCGGACTGATTTTTCAGTTCCATTACCTCCTGCGTGATTTCAATGCGCTCGAAAACGTGATGCTCCCCGCGTTCATGGCCGGAGAGACCCGGAAGAAGGCGACCGCCAAGGCGCGCGCGCTTATTGCAGATATGGGTTTGTCGGAGCGGGAGGATCATCTGCCCGCGCAACTCTCCGGGGGAGAACGCCAGCGTATCGCGTGTGCCCGTGCGCTCATGAATGACCCCGATTTTATCTTTGCGGATGAGCCTACCGGGAATCTGGACGAAGCGAACTCCGAACAGGTGGCGCGGTTGCTCTTCGATCTCGTTGCCGGATACCGGAAAACACTCCTGCTGGTAACGCACAGCAACGATCTTGCACATCGTGCCGGACGCATCCTTCAGCTTGAGGGAGGCCTGTTACGGGACGAAGTATAATCCTCGGATTCCGGTTCATTCGGGGACTGGGAAAACGAAACCGGGGGCGTCTGATCGGCGCAATTCTCGGTGTGGGGTTGAGTCTGGTACCGCTCGTCGTCGTCCAGCAGATATCCGAGTCGATGATCCGCGGCATTGTCGAACGGTTTGTCGAACTCGGGTCGTACCATCTGCAGGCGATTTCCCGGTATCCGGTGACAACCGACGATATTGACGCCCAGGTCGAGCAGATACGGTTGCTTCCGGGAGTGACGATCGTCGCCGCGGAACGCCACGGGTTCGCACTCCTGTACTCGGATACCGGGCGGAGCGGGGTTACCGTTCGCGCGCTCGATGAAGAGTTCTGGCACGATGACCCGGCGTTTGCGCGGATGCTTTCGGTATCCGAAGGCGCCCTTGACCTTGGAGCAGACGATCGGATTGTACTGGGTGTTGCGGTCGCGCAGCAGTTGAAGGTACATCCCGGCGACGAAGTACGCCTTCTCACGGTGCGCAGCCTGGGCGAGGGACGGTATCTTCCGCGTATCAGCCGCTTTACCGTAACGGGCGTCGTCTCGACCGGATACCGCGATCTGGACCGTTTGTGGACGCTGGTTTCACTCGACCGCGGTCGCCGCGTGCTCTCGGACGACAGTTCGCGGGAGGTAATCGGGGTAAAGATCGACGACCCGTTCGCTCTGCCGAACCCGCTCTTTCATCGGGGACTTCGCGGAGTCCAGCGGCGGGCACAGACGATCGAGGCACTGCGCGTGCAACATGACGTGGCGAGTGTTCTTGCGCCGGAATGGTACCTTACCGACTGGTACAGCGCCGAACGGTCGCGATACGTATCGTTTCAGACGACGGGAAACCTCCTCGTGTTCATCATGATCATGATTCTCGTCGTCGCGGCAATCAATATTTCATCGAGTCTGATCATGCTCGTCCTGGAAAAAGAGACGGAGATCGCGATTCTCCGCGCAACCGGGACTCCGCGGCGGATTATCACCGGCGCGTTCGTCTGGTCGGGGTTGATCGTTGGGGTCGCCGGTGCCGCCATCGGTGCGGGCGCCGGTATCGCAATCTCCGTCTACGTCAACGCGATTCTGGCGGGGATCGAATCGGCCCTTTCGTTTTTCGGAGGGACAACCAGACTCTTCAATGCCGATTTCTATCTCGAATCGATCCCGGTCGACATTGCGTTTCTGCCGCTCGCCGCGTCGGTGATGCTCGCGGTCGGCGTGGCGCTTGTTTCGAGTATTATTCCGGCACTCCGGGCGTCAAACGTGCGGCCTGACCGTATTCTGCGCCGTCACGGGTAAGCGATTATCGTTTTGAGACTTCGCAGGATATGCGCCAATGCTCGTCGGTTTGAGAATTTCTGGTCACGGGTAGCACGGGAGTTTCAGGGGTGATAGAATCCAGGGAATGAAACGAATCCGTGTCATACAGGTCCGGGGGACGACGCGTACCGAATACGAGTTTACGCCGACTTTGGCAAGAGAGCTGGGAATTACCTCGAATGACAGCCGGCGGATTACCGTTGCGTATCTCATGGATGGTATTTTTGCGTGGGAACAGCCCGTCGCCGGGGCGGAAGTCTGTCCGTCGTGCGGAACGACTCACCGGGAACTCCTTCTCCATCATCGCGTTGGATGCGAAACGTGCTACGCAGTTTTTGCTCCAACCATAGAGCGCATTCGCCGCCGGACCGTGAACGAACCGCTCTTTTCCGGCAGAATCCCGCCTCGACTGGAGCGGTACCGGAGGCTCTTTGTGCAACGGGCACAATTGATGGACCGTCTTGACGTGGCCGTCGATTCGGAGGATTACGAGGCGGCTGCCGCGTTCCGCGACCAGTTGAACCGGCTCGCGTCGGAGGATGATGGTTAGCCACACACATGCGGCGCAACCCGATAGTTGGTTCAGCCTTTCCGGCTCCGAGACGGATGTAGTACTTTCCAGTCGAATCCGGCTGGAACGGAATATCGGCGGGGTCGTTTTTCTTCATCGTATGTCCAACACACAGATCGTCGATCTCAGGAAGCGGCTGGAGCACGCGTTTTCGGCTATGGACGAGGAGTTTTTTCTCATCGACGGCGAGGCGTTGCAACCGGATCTCCAGCGGTTCTATCAGGAGAGAGGCATTCTGGAAGCCGGGGACCTTCCGCCGATCGCATTTGTTTCCCGAAACGAAGACGTAATTGTCCGTATCGGACCGGTGGAACACGTAACCCAGGACACGTTTGCCGGCGGCCTTGATATCGCCGGTGCATTTGAACGAGCCGCGCTTCTGGATGAGCGTCTGGAGGAGGCGCTGAGTTTCGCGGTGAACCTCCAGCAGGGGTATCTGTCGGCGAATGTCGACACCGCGGGAAGCGGGCTTACCGCCAGCGTTATGGTGCATCTTCCGGGATTATCGCGCTCCGGAGGGCTCGCGTTTGTCGCCGCCGACCTCTCCCGGGAACACATTTCCCTTCGCGGATTCGGCGACGGAGAGTTTTCGGTCGCGCATCTGTTTACGGCGTCGGTTCACGGGGAAGCGGGAAAAAGTGAGACCGATATCATTTCAGAGCTTGAAGGGTATACGCAGGCGTTAGTACATTATGAGCGAGCCGCACGAGGTGATCTTCTCACCGATTTCCGGGAGGATGTTCGCGAAGCGGCGTTCCGGGCATTGGGTACGCTGAGATATGCGCGCTCTCTGAGCCTGGAAGAGGCGCTGGATCTGCTTACGCTGGTCCGGCTCGCACTGGCATCGGGTGAATCGATGAACGGACTTACGCTTGGGCGGATTGACCCCCTCCTGTTTCTGGTACAACCGGCACAGGTGGATGCGTTGTACCGGGAGCGTGGTACCACCCATGAAACGGAAGACGAGAAGCGAGCGGCCTTCGTCCGCGATACGATGGAGTACGCTCTTGCGCAGGGGGATTAATGTTTAAAGGCCTTACACAACGGGCACAGCGGGTACTTCAGATATTGGCGCAGGATGAAGCGAAGCGGTTTCATTCCGATCAGTTATTGCCCGAACACATCATGCTTGCGCTGTTAAAGGAAGGGGGCGGTCTGGGCTACAAAGCGCTCGAAAAGCTCTCGATCGACCCGGCCCGTATGCAGATAGAGCTGGAAAACGCCATCCCCCGGAAGCGCGGCGGGTTTATTCTGGGTGACGTTCCCCCCTCTCCGCGCGGGAGGAAGGTTCTTGAAGACTCGGCGGAAGAGGCGCGGACGATGAACCACGAGTATATCGGTACCGAGCACCTTCTCCTCGCGTGCAGCAAGGAAGACGGCGGCGAAACGGCGGCTTTTCTGCAAAAACATAACGTGACCGCAGATATGCTCCGCGACGTAATCGCGGATCTCAGCGGGTCGGTGAGAGAAAACGGCGCCACGACGGCGATGGCGGGAAGTGCCGGTGGTTCGTCCCAGGGACAGACACGGCGCCGCATTACCGCGACGCAACCGGGGAAGAAAACTACCCCGACGCTGGACGAATATTCCCGCGATCTTACCGCGATGGCGAGAGAGAACAAGCTCGATCCGGTTGTGGGACGGCAGAAGGAGATCGAACGGGTTATCCAGATCCTCGCCCGTCGTACCAAGAATAATCCCGTGCTGATCGGGGAACCCGGGGTGGGGAAGACCGCTATCGTGGAAGGGCTTTCCCAGCGAATCGTCGATGGTTCGGCGCCCGAAGTGCTGATGGGCAAGCGCCTTCTGACGCTGGATCTTGCGGCACTCATCGCCGGCACCAAGTACCGGGGCGAGTTTGAAGAGCGGCTCAAGCGCGTAATGCGCGAAATTACCAATAACGGGAACGTGATTCTCTTTATCGACGAGCTCCACACCATCATCGGGGCCGGCGGTGCCGAGGGTGCAATTGACGCGAGCAATATGCTCAAGCCGGCGCTCTCCCGTGGAGAAATCCAGTGCATTGGCGCGACGACGTTAAACGAGTACAAAAAATATATCGAGAAAGACGCGGCTCTTGAGCGGCGGTTTCAACCGATCATGGTCGAAGAACCCTCCGTGGACGATACGATCGAGATCCTCAAGGGTATTCAGGACCGGTACGAGGAGTTTCACAACGTCTCCTACACACCCGGAGCAATCGAAATGGCGGCAATACTTTCCCGTCGATACGTTTCGGACCGGTTCCTTCCGGATAAGGCAATTGACCTCATCGATGAAGCGGGAAGCCGCAAGCGGATCAGTAACAGCGTCCGCCCCACCGAAGTAGCGGAACTGGAGCGCGAAATAGAACGGCTCAACGGTGACAAGCTCGCACTGGTAAACAGTCAGAACTACGAACGCGCCGCGGCCGTCCGCGATGAAGTCCGGAAGCTCAAGGGCAGGGTCGAAGAGCTGAAAAAACAGTGGAAAGTGACGCTCAAGACGGAGCAGTCGATCGTAGATGCCGACGACATCAATTTTATCCTCAGCGAAATGACCGGAATACCCCTCGTCAGGCTCGTACAAAGCGAAAGCGACCGACTGCTCAATATCGAAGAGGAGCTGCACCGGACGGTAATCGGGCAGGATGACGCCATCAAGGCGATTGCCGGTTCCATCCGCCGTTCCCGTACGGGGTTGAGCGCTCCCGAACGACCGATGGGGTCGTTTATCTTCCTTGGCCCCACGGGAGTGGGGAAGAGCCTTCTGGCAAAAACGCTCGCGCTCTACCTCTTCGGGAGTGAAGATTCCCTGATTCGTATCGATATGTCCGACTATATGGAAAAGCATAACGTCTCGCGGCTGGTCGGCGCCCCGCCCGGCTACGTCGGATACGATGAGGGCGGTATACTGACCGAGAAAATCCGGCGAAAACCGTACAGTGTCGTTCTGCTCGACGAGATCGAAAAGGCGCACCCTGACGTGTTCAACCTCCTTCTGCAGGTACTCGAAGAGGGTGAATTGCAGGATAACCTGGGACACCGGGTGAGTTTCCGGAATACCGTTCTGATCATGACGTCGAATGCCGGTGCTCGAGAGATAACCCGCGATGCGGCTGTAGGGTTCCGTTCCAACGACGGTGTTCTGGAGTACAACGAGATTCGTGCGTCGGCGATGAATGAACTCAAGCGCCGGTTTCGACCCGAGTTTATCAATCGCGTGGACGAGATTGTCGTTTTTCATAGCCTTACCGATCCGCAGGTGCGGAATATTCTCGAAATTCTGCTGGGAGAACTCCAGACCCGACTCGCACAGAAGGAGATCATTCTGGATGTGAACCGGCCGGCCCGGGAGCGACTGATCGAGATCGGGTACGATCCCAAATTCGGCGCGCGTCCGTTACGACGGACGATCCAGCGGGAGATTGAAGATCCCCTTTCAATGGAGATCCTCAAAGGTCGCTTCGGTGAAGGAAGCCGGATCATCGTCGGCGTAAAACAGGGGTCAATCGCCTTCCGGAAAGGGTAGACCGGCTTCCTTACAGCATACCCGTCTCCAGATAGCTGTAATGGCCCCGAACCGAGAAAATAATGTGATCAAGGACGCGGACGCCGACGATCTCACCGGCTTCCACCAGATTTCTGGTGACCGCGTGATCCTCCTGACTCGGTTCCACGTTGCCGCTGGGGTGGTTATGGGCGATGATGACCGCAGCGGCCCTCTCGGTAAGGGCGTGTACAAAGACTTCGCGCGGGTGAACGAGCGTGCGGTTTACCAGCCCGACCGACACGATGTGTATTCCCAGAACCTCGTGTGCGCCGTTGAGACTGATACACAGGAAGTGCTCCTGGCTTCGATCCGCGTAGTGCTGCAGAAGCGGAATCACATCAACCGGATAACGGATGCGGTACTCACGCGGCGCGACAATTCGACGTCCAAGTTCGATTGCCGCAGTCACCAGCGCCGATTTCGCGACTCCCATACCGGAGATTTCCAGCAGATTCTCAAAAGACGGCCGGAAGTTGTGCTCTTCCAGTACGGCGAGGACGCGGTCCGAGAGGGCGTAGACACTCCCCGAGCTGTTTCCCGACCCCAGGATCGCTGCAAGCAGATCGCGATCAGAGAGGGTTGTCACTCCCCGGGAAATCATCCGCTCCCGTGGGCGGTCACCATTGGCGTCAATGTCAATATTCGGGTAATCTTCGTTTACTGTCATACACTACAGTCGGAAAAATCGCGGCTGGTGATGGTTCTGGTATAGAATTAACAGGGAGGATTCTACGGCGATGGGAGAAATTAAATCTGCGCTTGAGCTGGCATTGGAGCGGACATCACAGATCAAGAGTGATCCTGGTGCCGTTCGCGCATACGAAGCAAAGAATCGGGGGAAACGTCTGTTTGCCGCCTTGCGGGAGGACCCGAAACTCGATCTGGGAAAAGCGATCAAATCAGAACCGAAGGACGAGCGCCGGTGGGTTCAGGAAGGGCTCTTTGAGGTGATTGATGCAAACCTCACCCTCCCGTCATCGGAGAGGGACCTCGCGACGGTGGATCTGGTTGTGACCGGGCTTTCGGCGGTAATCAATGACCGCGGCACGGTAAAGACCCTGGGCGATCAGATACGGCAGTTTTTTTCCCAGTATCTCGATGACCGGAAACAGCTGATAGAGGGTCTTCAAAAGCAATACGCTCCCCGACTGCGGGAACGGGAGCAGCAGATGGCAAAGCAGTACGGCCGCCCGGTCAGGATCGATCCCGCAACCGACCCGGAGTTCGGGAAAGCGCTGCAGGACAATCTGGGGAGGCTTCAGAGCAGCTATGCATCTGCGTTTGTGCAGGTGCACGAACAGCTTCGTGGAATGTTCGAGCGAAGCCGGTAAGAGACGGTGGCCGGCAGAAGGAAACGGGATGCAGTCTGGATTCTCTCGGTAGACGGCGGGGGTATCCGGGGACTTCTTCCGGCGCTGTTCATTCAGGATTTATTCCGTCGTGTCCGATTTCTGGAAGACCGGGGCGCACGCCGATCGTTTGGACGTACGCGAAAACCTCGCACCGTTGCCGATTACTTTGACCTGATTGCCGGTACCTCGACCGGAGCCCTGATTTCTCTGGGTCTGGCGATGCCGAACCCCGTCGCTTCCGACGCGCTACCGGAAATCTATCGCCGGTACGGGAACGTGATATTCCCGCAGGACCGGTTCAATCTGGTGCGTACGGTACGCCACGCGTTCCTGGAGAAGTACGATGCCGCTCCCCTGGAAGCGGTACTTTCCGCCATTTTTGGTGACGCGTATTTACATGAGTGCCGGACGAACGTCCTTATTACCGCGTACGACACGTACCACCGCGAACCGTTCTTCTTCAAACACCGGCCGAAAAGCGCCGCAACCGCAAACCTCGCAGACGAGCCTGCGGAAGATTTTCTTCTGCGGGACGTCGCACGCGCGACATCGGCCGCTCCTACGTATTTCGCTCCGGCGCGAATCCAATCCCGCTCCGGTGCGTGGTACACCCTGGTGGACGGCGGGCTGGTCGCGAATAACCCGGCAATGAGCGCAATGATCGAGGCGATCAAGATCTTTCCCCAAGCCCGGAAGTTCGTTCTGGTTTCGTTCGGGACCGGAACCAACGGTCGTGCGTACGAATACAATCAGATTCGCAAGTGGGGCTATTTTGACTGGGTCTCACCGGTGAACGGGACGCCGCTGTTGAACATGCTCTATGACGCACAGACCAAATCGGTAAATCACTACCTGGAAAAGCTTCCGAATCTGGAATATTACCGGTTCGATACGCCGCTTGATGAGGTGTCAGACGAACTCGACGACGCCGGTGAAGAGAATATGGCGAATATGGCGACGCTCGCGCGCCGGGCAATCGGGAAAAACCGTATCCGGCTGCACCGGTTGGCCCGACGTCTGGCGGGGTATCCGGTACTCGGTCAGCGTCGCGGCGCGAAAAAACGCCGCCACGAATCGGGTACGATGTCGACCGGCACAATGTAAGCGAGCTGGCCGCCGTCTGCACCGACGACCTGCGTGGGCAACCCTACCAGCTCGAACGCATCGTTGAGTGCCGCTCCTCCCGAGTTTCCTTCGTTGATCTCACCGTCGGTCTTGATCAGATACCCGTACGGCATCGCCTGGTACCCGGAGATAACGCCGCGCGTATAGGTTACCGAGGCGCGGGAGCCGGTCCCGCCGATCCACGGGTAACCGATAAACCGGAGAGGGTCCCCGATCGTCATCGTCGTTGTATCGGCGAGCTCGACGTACGGGAATATCGTGCCTTCCGGTAACGCGGTACCATATCGACTTTCGGAAATGTGAAGCAGCGCAAGGTCGCGTTCCCGATCGAATTCCACGACCCTCGCGGTATAGCTCTCAACGGGCGGATGACGGAGATCGGTCGAAAGACCGACCGTTATCGATTGAGCCGACGCGCCGGAATCATCGCGTACTACGTGAAAATTCGTGAGCACGTATCCGTCGGGAGAGACGATGCATCCCGAACCGCCCGAGTTCTCGGTCAGGATTTCCACGGTAGCCAGAATTGCCCGATCCATTTCCGTAACGGGAACCGGAAGCGGCGGAACGCCGGTAATAGCCGATGGCGCATCGGAAGTATCGCTCACCGTCAGAGTGAACGGGATTTCGTAATCGTCGGCGATCTGATCGATTACCAGCGCGTAGTACGTTCCCGGCCGCAGCGAAGGCACGCTCGATCGATCCAGAACGAGTACTTCGGTCGACCGCACGCTTTGCGCCCGAAAATCGGCTTCGAACGGATCGGCGAGGAGGCGATCGCGGGTTACGAAAAGGTCGACGTCCCCATCGGTATCCGAAATGTCCAGCCGCAATACGGGAGTCCCGGTCGGCACATCGATCTCATACGCTTCGACCATTCCGTTCTCCGGACGCAGAACTCCGCGTACCGAATCTCCGGGTGACAGTCGCCCGGCGGACCGGACTTCCGACAGCGTCACCGTCAACGTGAACGGAATCTCGGTCAGCTGCCGGTTTGCGACGATCGGCGGAGTGCTGAACTGATAGACGATTTCAACCGTGTATCTCGCCGGTTCAAGCGGGGGATCGCCAATCCGTGAGAGCGAAAGACGCTCATTATAATCGGAGAGTTCCGAATACGCGATGAGTTCTCCCTGAGAATCGTGGATAAAAATATCGAGGTCGGCGGGGCTGTCGGCGAGCGTGATATCGAGGTAGAACGCGTTTTCCGGTACGGTAAGCGAAAACTCAAGCGATCCTCCGTCCCTGCCCACAACCGGCAATCGTGCCTGAATCGATTCTCCAGGGACAAGTTCGGGTACGCGGGGGCGGGATAAGGGCTTTGCCGGTACGATCGTGGCGACGAACGTAAGCACGACAAGAACGGCAAATCTGCTGGGACGTTTGGTCATGATTCTTCCTGGTTGAACCGGAGTGAATGGAGCCGGTCTATTTTTTCGAACAGGTCGTCCACCCCGACATATCGCGCTTCGCGGATCGTTTCTTTTCCGTCTACGAAGAGAAGGATTCCCGGAAGCGTAAAGATCGAATACTCGCC
>JGI10211J34971_10002890_pt1 | contig 13828 bp, 8 predicted proteins | sample Etolagsediment_FD_34971 | JGI IMG/M metagenome (IMG submission 34971) | reverse complement strand
GGGACCATCGATGTGGCGAGCCGGCCCGGCGCCGGCACGACCTTTACCATTTGCCTTCCCAAAAAAGGCCGACAGACCTTCGCGAAGGCTGTCGACAAGGAGACCTGATGCAGGGAGTTCTGATAGCTTCGTCCGACGTGGCGGTCAGGAAATCGCTGACGACTGTGCTTCAGGAGGGCCGCACCGTGTACGAGTGCGGCACTATCTCGGAGTGCCTGGCTCTGGCGGTCGCGCATACCATGGACTACATCTTCATCGACGACGTATTCGAAGACGGCAGCGGTGAGGGACTCGTGCGCAAACTGCATGCGCTGGGCTACAGCGTGGAGTTGATCCCGATCGTCGTGTCGACCGATGGGGCCAGCACCAAGCTGTTCCATACCTACGGCGTCCGACACTGCGTCGTCAAGCCTTTCGACGTGAAGCAGGTCAACGACGTGTTGGAGCACATCGAGGAGGTGCTGTCCGTTCATCGACCCGCGGGGGCCGCGGATGCGACCGCACCGGTCGCGGACACCGCGTTTGTGCCGCCGCCGGACGATGTCGGTGAGCTTGTGAGCAGTGTCGACGTACGAGAGATCTCCCAGCGTTTCCGCCGCATGCTGGCCCGTTCCCTGAGCCGCGACGAACTGGTCCGGGCATTCGTGGACTGTATGCAGGAGCAGTTTGATCTGGACAATGTGGTCGTGATGGTCCCGGCGGACGGGGAGCCCGTGTTCCGGGTCGCTGCCGGAGATGTCAGCAGCGAAGTCGTCGAGCAGTTTTTCATCCCGCTGGACGAGCCGCTGCTGTCGGCGCTGATCCGCTTCGGCGAGCCAGTCTGGGTAAACGACCGCGACCGGTTGGGGCGCGCCAATATGCTGACCGCGATGCGCTACGGTGAACGGCTTGGCGTGCAGGTCTTGTGCCCTGTCCTCTCCCGTGGGCGCGTGCTCGCAATCGTCGCCATGAGCCGGTTCCATCGCTACGCCAACAGCCCGGTTCTTGTCAGTCTTGTGCGTCTGTTCGTTACCTTCTTCTCCAAAGCTCTGGAGAACGCCGATCTGTACGACAACGCGGCGGCTGCGCGCGAGAGCTATCAGGCCATGGTCGACGGTTTGCCGTTCGGGGCCATCGCTGTCTCCAGCGCCGGACGTATTACGCACGTCAATCCGCAGGCGGGACGGTGTCTTGGTATTGAGGCCGACGAACTCAAGGGCCAGTCCATCGAGAAAGCCGGCTCCCTGGTCGCGGATTTGGCCCGGCAGGTCCTTACAGGACATGCTCCTTCCATTGTGGAAATCGTGTCCCTGAAAGGCAAAGCCCTGGAAGTGACGGCATCGGTGATGCCAACCACGGCCGAGCCCGGCGTGGTCCTTTCACTCCGGCCGGCCCCCGTCGCCCCTGTGCGCGAAGACAGACCGGTCGTCCCCGTGCAGAACAGCGAAGATCTGTGGCGGAATATGTCCGGCGTGTTGGCGCACAATTTCAAGAACGCTCTTGTGCCGGTGCAGACCTGCGCCGAGCTGTTGCCTACACGGTATCAGTTCGAGGGGTTCCGCCAGTCGTTCTTCGACGTGGTCAAAGACAGCGTCCGCCGGATGGACCGCTGGGTCGAGCAACTCCTCCGGTTCAGCAACGTGTCGGCGGACAGGCGGTCGTGGACTATGGTCTCCGTGCAGGACTGCATCGAGGCTGCGGTCGAGAAGGCCCAGCGTACACGCCCCGACTTGGGCGTCGAACTGGTCAGAGAGTCTGACTCGGAGCTCCGTATCCATGCAAACCGCGAGCTGGTTGTCGACGCCCTGGCCGAAGTCATTGGCAACGCTCTGGAGGCGGCGCAGGACGTCGGCGCTCCGCGCGTCCGGATCCGTGCGGCGCAGGACGGCGATGGCGTGGCGATCGAGGTCGAGGACAATGGAAAAGGCATCGACAAGGAGATCGAGGACACCGTCTTGCAGCCGTTCGCGACCAAGAAGCTCCAGGGGCTTGGTCTTGGTCTGGCGTTCGCACAGAAGGTGGCCGCCGCCAACGGCGGCGAGCTGACGCTTTCGCCCGCTCAAGACGGCGGTACCTGCGTGCGGCTTGCCTTCCCGCTCAAGACTCCCGCATCCGCTGGCGCATGAGCGAGTAGCGAATAGCGAGTGCCCGGGAACGGCGAGTAGCAGGTAGCAGATAGCGAGTCCGGCTTCACGTTTCACTCTTCACAAGGCACCACCATGGCATTCATTCAGTGCGATTTCTTCAGCGAAGTGTTGGGGCTGTCATGCTCCATGAACGTCGTGCTGCCGCAACAGACGACGAGACAGGTAGGCATGGAGGGCAAAGCCACGCGTGAGTGGCAGCCCACTCTCTATTTGCTGCACGGTTGGTCCGATGATCACACCATCTGGATGCGTCGGACGTCGGTCGAGCGCTATGCGGCCGCCTACGGGTTGGCGATCGTGATGCCCGCCGTCAACAAGAGCTGCTACACGAACATGAAGTACGGGCCGAACTACTGGGAGTTCATCAGCGAGGAAGTTCCGGCCGTGGCCAGCCAGTTCTTCCGGCTCTCGGACAAGCGCGAGGACAACTTCGTTGCCGGTTTGAGCATGGGGGGGCATGGGGCCTTCAAGCTTGCCCTGACCTGTCCGGAGCAGTTCTCCGCCGCGGGGAGTTTCTCCGGTGCGCTCAAGAGCGACTGGGGTCGAGAAGAGAGGTCCCCGGAGTGGTTCCACATCTTCGGCGACGAACCGTCGGAGGGGACGGCAGACGATATGTTCCACTTGGCCAGCGAACTCAAGAAGAGCGGCAAGCCCATCCCCAGGCTCTACCAGTCGTGCGGCACCGAGGACTTCCTGTACAGCGACAACGTTGCTTTCCGCAGGCACGTCGACGAGCTCGGGATCGAGATGACCACGGATTTCCGCCCCGGCACCCACGAGTGGGGGTTCTGGGATACCGATATCCGCAAGTTCCTGGAATGGCTCGGCGTTCCGGCGTAACTCGTCCCCGTGCGTATGCGGAGCCCGGGATGTCACGACCACCATCCAGCCTTGTCCCTCCCTTCTGCCAATACAGCCAGTTTCTGATCGACAGGTACGGTGAACAGCTCCACCGCATTCCCATCGACTTCGGGTTTGGGTGCCCCAACCGCGCTGCGGACGGTTCGGGTGGCTGCGCCTTCTGTCCCGAGCACGGAGCCCGGGCGCGCCAGACGCTACGCGCCGATACGGTCGAGGAACAGGTCCTGGCCGGCATCGAGTTCGCGCGTCGGCGGTACGGTGCGCGCCATTTCATGGCCTACATCCAGGCGTTCACCGGGACCTTTGCGGCGGAAGACGCGCGGACGGAGGTCTATCGCGAGCTCCTGTCGATGGCGGATTTTCGTGCTGTGAGCATCGGCACACGTCCGGACTGTCTGGACGCGTCCACGATGGCGTTCCTTGGCGAGCTTTCCCGCGAACTGGACGTGTGGGTGGAACTGGGCGTCCAGACGGTCCACGACGACACGCTGGCCCGCATCGGACGTGGCCACGACTGGGAGGCGAGTCGCCGCGCGATTCTAGCGCTCCACGACGCCGGCATCAACGTCGCCGTACACGTGATTCTCGCGTTGCCCGGTGAGGGCAGGGAGGAGGTCCTCCGGACGGCCGAAACGCTGGCCTCTCTGCCAGTCGACGGGATCAAGATCCACAACCTGCACGTTGTGCGCGGGACACCTCTGGCCGCGGAGTTCGCCGAAGCTCCGTTCCCGGTCTTGAACGAGCATCACTACGCTGATTTGCTCATCGAGTTTCTTCGGCGACTCCCTCCGGATCTGCCGATCATGCGCGTGCAAACGGATACGCCTGAGGAGGAACTCGTGGCTCCGCGTTGGAGCATGGACAAAGGCCAGTTCCTGAGCATGTTGATATCCCGGATGGTCTTCGCTGACGTGCGGCAGGGCGACCTGAGCAGACCGCCGGCCGGATCTACTCTGTGTCGGCGTGGGCCAGACTGGGCTCCGGTCTCCGGCGCGGACGGCAGCGTCACGTTCTGGTCACCCGAGTTCCGGGAGCACTTCCATCCGCCGGCCGGGGCACGGGCCACGGCCAGGGCGCAGTTCGTCGATGCCTGCGATCTCCGCGGCCGACTGGCTGCGGGAGATGTGCGACTACTCGATGTCGGGTTCGGGCTCGGCTACAACACGCTCTCCGCCTGTAACATGGCCGCCGAGTCCGCAACAGGACGGCTCCACGCAACGGTGCTGGACTTGGACAGGCGTGCCGTGCTCGCGTCCGCCCGGGCGATGATCGGTTGTGACGTCGACATGTTCGACTGGGCTGACGCTCTGAGTCTCCTTTACGACACCGGCAACGTGGTCGCGGCCAGGTTCGACATCCGGGCTTTGTGGGGCGACGCGCGGCATACCGTGACCTTGCTCCGTGGGCGGCCCGTCTTCGATATTGTGTTTCTGGACCCCTTCTCGGTTCAGCGCAACACCGAACTGTGGACGCTCGACTTTTTCCGGGCCATCCGGGAAGTGATGGCGCCCCACGGCGTGCTTGTCACCCGTTGCACAGCGATTTCCGTGCGTGCCGCATTGATGCAGGCGGGGCTGTGCGTCGGCGCATCACAGGGGAGGGGGAGTATTCGAGGGGCGACCGTCGCGGCCGTCCATGCCGAGGATATCCCGTCCACTCTGTCGGCGGCGCATCTGGCCGCGTTGCGCGATCCCGTGCGCGGCGCGCCGTACCGCGATCCCCCCGGAACGTGGGATAATCGCCAGATCCTGCGAGACCGCGAGCAACGGCTTCGTTCGTGAGTCCGGCGCGCCGCCAAGCCGCATACGGAGACGCGGTGTCGGTACGGCGCCGGCAACTGCGTCATCAGGGTTGATTTGCGGGTCTCCTTACGCTACTCTAAGCGACTCAGCTTTCCGGTTTCCGTGCGAGGTCGCACGAACTCCGTGGTTTCTGCCGTGCAGGGCATGCTGTTGCTCCGGTGGGGACCAGAGGTTACACCCATATTCAGCCCAGCGCGATGCGCTGGGTAAACCGTGTTGTGTCATTGCGCTCTGAGACGAGCTCTGCCCGGGGCAGGGCGAGACGGGCTACCTGCAAGGCAGCAGCGAAGCGGCAACGAGCGCGTCAACCGACGCTCGAGTCGCTTGTGGCGCTCCTTCAGAGCGCAACCAATACCGCCTCTCACCCAGCGCGTTGCACTGGGCTGAATATGGGTGCGACCTTGGGCCGCTCGCCCAGGCGACGTGAAACCTGAAAGCTGACTAAGCGAGAATCCGGGAACACAGGAGACAACACGATGAGCAAGGACACGGCGCAACTCTACGCGGAACGCTTTGGACGTTACACCACGGCAATGCGGAACGGAAGGCCGGACAAAGTGCCGATCCGGCCGTTCGTGGCCGAGTTTACCGCGGACTATGCCGGGTACGATTGCCAGCAGGTCACACACGACTACAACCTGGCATTCGATGCCGCCCTGAAGTGCGCCGCCGATTTCGACTGGGACGCGGTCGTGGCCAACATGGTGTACGTGTGGACCGGGCTGTCCGAGGCAATCGGGCTCAAGTACTACGCCGCGCCCGGGATACACATCCCGCGGAGCACCGGATTCCAGTACATCGAGCCACCCGAAGACGACGCCCACATGCGGCCGGAGGAATACGATCACCTGATCGAGGACCCCACCGGCTACCTCTACAACGTCTGGTTGCCTCGAGTGTCGCGCGATGTCTGTGGACCGGGCCAGCCCAATACGTTTCGCAACAACCTGTCGTTTCTCAAGGGCGGCATGGCCATGCTGCAGTACTTCTACGCATTCGGGCCGCAGATCGAGGCTCTACAGACCCGGTGCGGAACGGCCTCGGCCATAGCCGGCATTCTCAAAGCTCCTCTCGACATCCTTGCCGACAAGCTCCGTGGTTACTTCGGACTGTGCACCGACCTGCAGGAGCGACCGGAGAAAGTGCGCGCGGCGTGCGAAGCGTTGGCTCCCCATCTTGCGCACATCGCAATCTCGACCGCCGATCCTGCCTGTCAGGTCCCGATCGGTTTCTGGATGCACCGCGCCTGCGTCCCCTTTATCTCGCACGAACATTTCGACACTATCCACTGGCCGACCCTCAAGCCCATCATCGAGGCGATCTGGGCGAGCGGCCATCAGACGTTGTTCTACGCAGAGGGAAAGTGGGGGGCGCACTTGGAATCGTTCGCGGAGCTGCCCGATGGCAGCATCGTCTACCACATCGACCAGGACGACATCCGTGAGGTCAACCGCGTCCTCGGGCGCAAGTTCTGCCTCAGCGGCGGCGTCCCGAATGCCATGCTCGCATTCAGCACGCCGGAGACGGTGAAGGCCCGGTGCAAAGAGGTGATCGACGAGCTCGCAGGAGACGGCGGTTACATCATGGACGCCAGCGCCATCATGCAGAACGCCGCCAGGATCGAGAACGTCCGGGCCATGACCGATTTCACACGGGACTACGGCGTCTACTCCGGTTCACCTGATCCCGTCCCCGAAGCTCCCGATCCGGTCTGTCCCAAGTCCCTGCCGTGCAACACCAAGTTGCCTCCCGGCGTATGTATCCCTTGGGCCGAGAAGCTCGCCGAACTTCCTGAGATACAGGGCGATACGGGTATCGTCAAACGCATATGGGAAGATCTAGACGCCCTCGGCTACATGTACGTCTGGCAGTGCCTGCTGTCATTCTGAGGCGCGGCAAGATCGTATCTCGTCCGGGGCGTTGTGGGGTCGCCCGCGCATTTCCGAGTCGTTGCGTGGGCAGACGTCAAAAGAGCTTCCGGTAACCGTGGCAGTATGGCTGGCTGCCCTTCCGGACGTAGTAGTCCTGGTGGTACTCCTCGGCCGGCCAGAACCGTTGGGCCGGCAACACCTTCGTGGCGACGTTCAGGCCTTTCTCCTGCAAGAGGACGATGAGTCTCTCCGCTGTCCGTTTCTGTTCCTCGCTGACGTAGTAGATCACGGAGTAATACTGCGAGCCGATGTCGGGGCCTTGCCCGTTCGTCTGGGTCGGATCATGTGTTTCGAAGAAGAGCCGGGCGAGGGTTTCGTAGTCCGTCCTGGTCGTGTCGTAGAAGACTTCCACAGCTTCGACGTGGCCTGTGCTATCCCCGCACACCTCGCGGTAGGTCGGCTCCTGCTTGTGGCCCCCTGTATACCCGCAGGTGGTGGCGATGACGCCCGTGGCGCGTTGCAGGGCGTGTTCCGTTCCCCAGAAACACCCTGATGCGAAAACGGCGCGCGCGGTCTGCACCTTCGTCAGTTCGGTTCCGGCCGGGATGAAATCGAGCGAGACCGAGTTAACACAGTGACGCATGTTCTTGTCCGTGAAGCCCTCTCCCGCAAAGACGTGGCCCAAGTGTCCGGCGCAGTTCGTGCAGACGATTTCGGTCCGGCGTCCGTCAGGATCGGGGCGTCTCTCTACCGCGCCTTCGAGTTCGTCGTCGAAGCTGGGCCACCCGCAGTGTGACTTGAATTTGTCGTCGGACCTGTAGAGTGGGGCGTTGCACTGACGGCAGACGTAGGTCCCTTTCTCGGCGTGGTCAGTGTACTTCCCGGTGAATGGACGCTCCGTGCCACTGTGTATGATGACCTGTTTCTCCGCGGGTGTGAGTTGGTTGTATTTCATGACTGCTCCGGTCTTCTCGTCCTCGTTGTCGATCCGGCGGGAGGGTGCCCCGCGCACGAACCACGCCATTGCGGCCACAGCCGCTCCGGCACACAATACAGACAGATGTCGTTTCTTCATGGCGTGTCTCCATGCTTGCTCTGTGCAATACTGAAGACAACCCACTTTGACAGGAAGTTCCGCGGTTCGTGCAGTGTCGGTCGAGGACGACGGAGAGCGGGCGGCACGGATCGGGCGTAGGCTACTTCAGTTGGTCGAGCCAGGCGAGGATGCTGGCGACACTGCCGCGCTCCAGGCAGCCACCGGCGATCTCACCACGTAGACTTTCGGGCGTTAACGTGGCCAGGCAGGGAGCATCGTCATCGACGCTCAGCCAGACCACGACGGCGCCGTTCATGCACAACGTGCCATCGGCGACGGCTTCGGGAACGACGGCTTCGTAGGCGCCAACGAGCATGTTGGTGGCCGTGCCCTTGGCCAGTTGCGTGTCCGCGAAATCCAGCGCTTCGCGTGTGTCGGGCGTGCCGAAGTAGACCATGTGCGGGCCGCCGAACTCGAACTCGATGGCGGCCAGGTTGCCGGCCGTATTCGAGTAGCCGTGCGGGAACAGCAGCGGACTGGCGAAGCGGGGGCCTTTCTGGATGAACTGTTGGTAGAACCGGTACCCCGACAGGGGCGCACCGTATTCGGTGACCGACGCGATGCCCGCCATCTGCCCGGTTTCGCCTTTCAGCTTGTCGCGCCAGTCGCCCAGCGCAAGTGCGGAGGCAGCAAGGAAGTAGCCGCCGGCGGGATCCAGGTAGCCCTTGACCGCGGTCAGATACTCCTTGGGCTTGAAGCCGTCGAGCCCCGAGTTGTCCACGGTGCAGCAGCAGTACGGCGTGGTGTCCCCGATGATCTCGGCCCCGCTGCCGACACCGGCAGGAAGTACCCAGCCGATGCCGCTGATTTTCACGTTGCTCAGTGCCAGAGGGGACTTGTCGCCTGCCGCGACGCCGTGTTCGGACACCAACACCAGGGAGGAGTTGTTCCCGCCAATTCCCGCCGAGTTGGTCACGGCACAGTGGAACGTGCGTTTTCGCGCAACGTCCGGCACGCAATCCACGTCGCACTCGGGATCGGGTTCGTCGCGGTTGATGGTGGGCGGGATGGTGCCAGCGGCCATGGCTTTGATCGTGATGATCGCTTCGGCGGCGCCGGCGCCGCCCATGAGATGGCCGAACTGCGCCTTGTGCGCTGAGACCGTCATCGCTGCAAGCCGGTCGCCGAACAGGTTCCTGAAGGCTGCCGTTTCCGTCACGTCGTTGGCAGTGGTGCCCGTGGCGTGAGCACAGATGTGGTCTACGGCGTCGGACGCGATTCCGCCGTCTGCCAGTGCCGAGGCCATGACGCGGCGCGATCCGTCCGCTTCCTTGGCGGGAGCGGTCATGTGAAACGCGTTGTTGTTCGTGGCGGCTCCTGCCAGCCACGCGATGGGGGAACGTCCGGCGCTTTCGCGGGTTTGGCGCTTCTCGAGAAGAAGAGCTCCGGCGCCCTCGCCGAAGATGGTCCCGGCGCGACGTCTGTCGAACGGCCGCAATTTGTCCGTCGTGATGGTGTGCAGATTCGTCAGGCCGGCCCAACAGAACTCGGTCAACGCATCGTAGCCGACCGCCAACACACGGTCGGCGCGTCCCGTGTCGATCCAGTCTTTGCCCATTGCGACCGTTGCAGCGCCGGACGCGCACGAGAGCGAGATCTGCACGTACGGCCCGCCGCAGCCGAAGAAGGTTGCGAGACCCGCAACGAAGTTCTTCCACGTGCCGAATGTGTCGGCATCCATGGTGCCAACGTCGATACGCTCGCGCCAGCACCACTCCAGCGTCTCCATCGGGCCGAAATTGGTGGCGATCACCAGTCCCATACGGGGATCGGGAGCCGACCCGCGCGACAGTCCGGCCTGTTGCATGGCTTCCAGGCCAGCCGCCTTCACCATGGCCGCGGCAATGTCCTCGTCGGGATACTCCTCGCGGAGGCGTTCCTCAACGTCCTCGGGCAGTTGCCCTCCGGCCGGTTGAGGGTAGTGGTCGGACGGGAATCGGTCGATCGTGCGCATTCCGCATTCACCGCGGCACATGGCTTCGAACACAGTGTCCACGTCGCCGCCGAGGCAACATACGAGTCCTGTGCCGATGATATCGACGTCTGGTCTACTCATCTGCTGTTTTGCCTTTCGTCAGATCACAGACAGGGAGGTCGTGCATTGTGCGTCTCCTCCGTAAGCTCGAACGCGTCAGTTGCCGGTGTGATTTGTGAGCACACCGTTTTCGAGCGTGAGCACCCGTTGCATGCGCGCCGCCATTGTCACGTCGTGCGTGACCACGACCAGGATGCTGTTCGCTTCGCGATGCAGTTCCAGGAAAAGGTCCACAACCTGTGTGCCCGTGTCTCTGTCCAAGTTGCCTGTCGGCTCGTCGCAGAGAAGCAGTTCCGGCTTGTTGATGAGCGCGCGGGCAATAGCGACACGTTGACGTTGCCCGCCGGACAGTTGGTCCGGGAATGCCCGTGCGCGATCTGCGAGCCCAACGCGTTCCAGCACGCAGAGCGCCCGTTTCGGGGCATCCGGATCGCGGCGTGTGAGAGTCGGGATGAGCACGTTCTCCAGAATCGTGCATTGCGGCAACAGGTGCGGTTCCTGGAACACAAAGCCGACGCGGTCGCGCCGGTAGCCCGCCAGTCCCGTGTCGTCCAGGGCAGTGACATCGGTCTCACCTAGGTGGACCGTGCCGGCATCGGGTCTGTCCAGTGACCCGAGGATGTTCAGGATCGTGCTCTTCCCGGATCCGGACGGCCCCACGATCGCAACACTGTCGCCCCGGTCCAGTGAGATGGCAACGCCCGAGAGAACATGGATCGTGTCCGCTCCGGAGTCATAGGTCTTGACCAGTCCGTCTGCCCGCAGGTGGGCTGCGTTGGTTGTGTCTGTATCGCTCATAAAGTGGGTCTGCCTGGTTTTCGGTTCGCTGCGTGGCGCGCGAGGATCGCGAGTGCGCCCAGCCCGTAGTACGTATATTCCACGTCCGTGTCGGAATCAAGGAGGGACGGTCGGAAGCCGCCGGCTGGAAGTGCCAGCGCCCGCACATAGCGTGCGGTGTCGGCAATGCTGATGGCTGCAAGTCTGTCGGCTGTCGACAGTACGGACAGCACCGTGAAGGTGGACAGCAGGTCCGAGCACGGCGCCGATGCGTGCGTGCGGAATCCGCCGTCTTCTCCCTGCAGTGACACGAAGAACTCGAACGCCCGTTCCGCAGCTTGGCGGACGCGCAGGGCACGGCCCGACAGGGCGGTCGTCAGAATCGTGGCCAAGCTGGCCGTGTTTCCCCGCAAGGTGGCCGAAAGAACAACGAGGGCGGCGCACGTCGGGTTGACCGCCGACGGCGCGGGGGGTGCGGACTCCGCAAAGCCGCCGTCAGCGGTCTGTCGAGCCAACACGGCATCGGCGACTTGGGCCAGACCGGGCACTCGCTTCCCGAGAAGTTCGCAGGCGAGCAGCACGATGAACGTTTGGTACACGCTGAACTCAGCTCCCTGTCCCAGGGCATAGCCGTTCCCGGTACGGGAAGCCCTCAAACACGCTGTCAACCGGTTCTCGTCGATCTCAGAGGTCGCCGCCCCATGCCGGTTGAGAATACGGTGGCATTCCAGGAGCGAGAGGACGTCGACCGGTTCTGTCACCACAGGACACGATGTGTCCGCAAAGCTATCGAGGCGCTTCCATGCGCTTGCGTCCTGGCAACCGGTCAACTCCATGAGGCGTGCCCCGAAGGCGGTGTAGTACACATCCGACTGCCCCCGCCGTCCCGTGAAGCCGCCATCGGGAGCCTGCTGCGTGCGGACGAGCGTCGCCTGCGTCTCGACAAACCGCTTCGGCAGGGATGCCACGCCCTCCGCGAGCAGTTGCTCCAAGCTGGCGAGGAATGTACGGTCGGTGTGCATGTTAGCCGTGGGTAGAGGCGACGTGGGGGCACAGCAGGTGAGGGGACAGGCTCAGGGCTTTTTCCCGATGTTCATCTTGCGGAACATCGAGCCCTTGCCTTTGCCGGGCACTGCCTGCCATTGCTCGAACGTGATGGCAGTGCTGTCAGGGGCGACGAAGACGGCATCGTGGGTGGGATGAATCCACCGGTTCGCCGCGAACGTTGCGCTATCGACGAACTCCCTGGCGGCGACGGGGGGGAAGCAGCGCAGGAAGAGCTCATAGCCCGGGGACTCGTAGCGCAGAGCCGGCGGGATCACGTTTGCTCCTGCGATGAGGATTTGCGGGTTCTCCCGAGCAATGAAACGGCAGTCTTTGAATACCCAGCCTTCCGGCGTGGCGCGTTTCCCCTTGTTCGGCCCCGGGCCTTGCCAGGGGCGTGGATCGACGGTGCAGGTGACGGCCACTGCGTGGTCGTCGAATGTGCTGTCGGCCACCGTGACATCGGCCGATCCCTGGATGCGCAGACCTTCCACGTTGCGCCGGAACGTCGCGGAACGGACTGCGCAATGCCTCGTCTGCCGCAACGTGAGCCCGTGCAGATTGCCGTCGATCCGCAGGCGTTCGAACAGGACATGGCTCGAAGACGCATCCGCTGCTACAGCCGGACACGCGTTACTGAACGCGGACAAGCCCCGCACGACGCTGTCGCTCGACCGGTACAGCTTGACTCCGGCCACTACGGTATCGATCAGGTTCCCCATCGCGCCCCGCCAGTTGTTGTCCGACGCTTCGTTGTCCTCGAACAGCATGTTGCGGACCCCGCCGATGTTGAAACCCGACCCGCCATTGTGTTCCGCCCGGCAACCGCGGATCGTCACGTCGGCTGCATTGGCGACGTTCAGCCCGGTCCAGTTGTTGTGGCGGAACTCGCACTTCTCGATGACGACGTTCTCGACCCGTGTCCCCCGCCAGTCCCCAATGCTGAGGGCTGCCATCCCCATGCGGCAGTTGGCATGCTCGAACACGAGATTGCGCAGTACCAGATTGCTCTTGCCACGGATGTCGAACATGGAGTCCACACCCGGCGGCGAGACTACTGTCCCGGGGCCGTCGCCGTCGGCGGGGACAACGTCCTGCTTTGCCGGATGGAAGCTGATCTCAGTCTTGGCCGCGTCGAGGTCGACTCCGGCGGGAGGGATCACGACCAGGAAGCCATCCGGCTTCAGCGGATCGCGCTCGTCGACCCAGAAACAACCGGGGGTCAGGAGCTTGGCCCCGGCGACCTGCTTCAGAGGTTGGCCGTCGATGAACACCATCTCTCGTCGCTTCGCGAGCGGGCCGACATTCTCTCCGAGCTTGCCCCAGTTCGAATACATGCCCAGATTCTTGGGCCATCGACGAATGGACTGGCCTTCGTCGAACTGCCGCCATCCACCTTCCATCAGAATCGATCCACTGATGATAACCGTTCCGGCTTCGGCACCCTCCACGACGAGAAGCGTCTCCCGCGATCTGTCATCCGGCGCCGTCCATTCGCCACCTTGTTCGCGATACGTTCCCGGAAAGACACGCACCCGTGTCGCTTTGCCCTCTCCCAACAACGCAGCCGCGAGCCCCAGTCCCTTGCTCAGAGTCTTGACAGGCCGGTCCTCCGCGAGTCCGTCGTTCGCATCGTCTGCCTTGGCGGCCGCCCCGTTGACGTAGACGGTCACCTGTATCTGCGACTCGTCGATCCTGGCTCCACCAACCATGATACGCGGGCCGCGCACTGTGTCGTCAGCATCGGGCACTGCTCCACCGTTGTCTTCTGCACCCGTTGCCGTCTCGGCAGGCGGAGGGGGTGGGACAGGCGTGGCCTCTTGCGGGGGCGGGTCCTCCGGCGGCATCGGGACGGGACGGACCGGAACAGGCGTCGGCGCAACGGGCGTCGGAATCTGTGCCACTGTTCCGGTCCCCGGAAGGTCGCCGGGAACACCCCTGGGGTTCGCCGGGTCGGCTTCGGTCACGTCCACGCGGATCGAATCCACATCGAGCGTCCCTTTGGCTCCTCGAGGAAGGCCCGGTTCTATGAGAAGCACTTCCGCCTCGGCGGGCAAGTCGACGTCTACGCTCAGATCCACCCAGTCGGAGTCTTTGGACAACGAGGGCACGGGTGGCCACTTCGGGATGCGTTGGTCATCCGCCCCACGGAAAGTCAGGCCGACGCGCGCGGTCAACCATGGCCGGGGGCCGGGCACAACTCCCGTGGCTCGCAT
>JGI10211J34971_10002889_pt1 | contig 13840 bp, 3 predicted proteins | sample Etolagsediment_FD_34971 | JGI IMG/M metagenome (IMG submission 34971) | reverse complement strand
ACCGTGTTTATCAGCGAGAACAGCCCTGTTGTCGTTGAAGTTTCGATGCCGGAGGAGGACATTGGCGATTACGTTGTTGATAACGGCGGGTTGGGGGCCCCCATGGACTGCGGCAGTGGTGATATAGAGGCAGACCATGTAATTCTTGCTGCCGGCGATATCTGGTCGTCTGCAATCGATAATGTTGAGACCTTAAGGGCCGAGGCAAAAGGAAACGCTTACCTCAACAGCATTTCTGCCTATGCAGAGGCTGCTTCAGATGCCGTTGCAGATGTTACGATTATAACCGGCGGTGACCTTTATATTGAAGACGACATAGAAGCTGTGGCTGTCGGTGATGGTGTATTTGACGCCATTGCTGGAGTTACGATTGAAGCCGGTGGTAATATTGAGATAAGTTCAGATGGCTCTTCTACAACTGAGATAAAAGCTGAAGCTTACGATGGCGTGGAAAACTATGCCGATGTTATCATTGAAGCTGTTGGCGACGTCGATGTATTAGCCCAAAATGGCGATGTCAGAATAAAAGCTCTGGCTTATGATGCCGATGACGAGGACGAGATTGATACCGCCCTGAACCAGGCTAATATTGAGATTACAGGTGACAATGTTAATGTAAAAAGCGAAGACTACGGTGGATGGTTTGATATATTCTCACCGGACGATGCTTTAGTGTACGCTTATGCTCACGATGGCGGCCAGAACAAAGCAAATGTTTCGATTACCGCCAATGGTGAAGATGAAGGTCCTGGTGAGGTTAAGATCGAAAGCGACACCCAAAAGGGCGACGATGTTTTAGTAAAAGCTGAGGCTAAAAATGGCGAAGATAACCTCGCTACCGTCGGTATTTCCGCCGCCGGTGATGTTGAGGTAAAAGCTTACGGCATATTCGACGAAGCCCTGGTACAAGCTGAGGCCTGGAATGAGCTTGAGCTTGACCCAGCTCCATTGCCCGATCAAATTGAAGACGAGGTAGTTGTGTTAGATTTAGCCATCGATGGCCTTACGAACACCGCCACCGTTGATATTACTGCTGGTCAAAATGTTAGCATAGAAGGCAGCGGCAGCGGCGATGCCGCAGTAAAGGCTCTCGCACACAATAAAATGAGGGTTGATATTGATAACTTCGTAGATGATGAAGCTCCTGAAGCTGTCGTAAATATAGATGTAACCGACATCGAGAACACCGCCGGTGTTACGATTACCGCCGATGGTGAAGGTGTGTTTGTAGAAGCCGACGGTGCCTCCAGCAAAGTTGGAATAGCAGCCCAGGCTTATAATGAGATGGTGATTGAGCACAAAGGTTCTTGGACAGGCTATTGTTTTCATAAAAAATACCATCCAGTTGAGCCGGCTACTGTGAATTTAACAGTCGAAGGTCTTGTTAACACCGCCGATATTGGTATTACCGCCGACAATGGTAATGTTGAGGTGGGAACTGATGAGGATTGGTTTAGTTCCGAAGCTGTAATATACGCTGATGCATGGAACGACTTTGAGATGGACTTCAGCGAAGCCACTACCGCTAATTTAGACTTCGATGGCATTGCGAACAACGCCGATATTGGCATTACAGCCGGTTACGATGTTGAGGTGATAGCTAAAGATGGCGGCGAATCTGGAATAGCAGCGAGTGCCTGGAATGAGATGGATACGGACGGTGATGCTATTTGGACTACCACCGCAGACAACATTACCAATGACGCTGGTGTTATAGTTGATGCTGTTGAGGGCAGTGTTATTGTAAAGGCCGAATGTGAGGGCGACTGCAGCGATGCTTACATATATGCTGATGCTTTCAATGAGGCTGACCGCCTGTTGGATGAGCCTGAGCCTGAGGATGACATCCCGGAGAATATTACCAACACCGCCAGTGTAGATATTACCACCGGTGAAGATGTTAAGGTCATTGCCAAAGATTGCGGCGATGCCAGAATAGTAGCTTTGACTCATGACGGCATAGATAACACCTCCACCGTTACGATCGACGCCGATGGTGATGTTCTTGTACACGGTATAGGCGGAAAGTACTCCACATGGAGCGGTTTCACACCAAGCTCGGCTTCAATCGAAGCTATAGCTGAGGATGCTGGGAATAAAAACACCGCCGATATTGCGATTACCACCGGTACCGAAGAAGACACCGGCGATGTTAAGGTAATAGCCGTAAAAGGCGGCTTAGCTTTCATAGAAGCTACGGCTCAGGATGCCTGGAGCGAGGACTCTGAGAACGAAGCCACGGTTGATATTGACGCCCATGGCGATGTTGAGGTGATAGCCGATGGATATGGCAGCGGACCTCCCAGCGAAGCTTGGATAATCGCTGGAGCTGAAGACGCCGGCAACAAAAACACCGCCGATGTTACGATTGACGCCACTGCCGTAGCGGTAACATACGAAGAGGAAATATGCGATGAGGTATTTGAATACACTGAAATGGAAGGTGGTAATGTTGAGGTGATGGGCATAGATAGCGGCATTGCTGGAATAGGAGCTTATGCTGCTTGGGCTAATGACTCTGAGAACACCGCCGGTGTTACGATTACTGCCGTTGGCGGCGATGTCCTGGTACACGCCATAGGCGGAAGGCACTCCAGAAACCCTGGTTTCACACCAAGCCAAGCTTCAATAGAAGCTGAGGCTGAGGGAGCTTATGGTGATTGTGACGAAGACTCTGGGAAGAACACCGCCAATGTTACGATTAAAACAACTGCCGTAGAGGTAACCAATTTGGTGCCAGTATTCACCGATTTGGTGACAGCGGCACCGGAACCACCGGTATTTGAAGAAGAAGTTGAAGTATATGGCGGCGATGTTAAGGTAATAGCCGTAGAAGGCGGCGAGGCTGAAATAAAAGCTATAGCTAAGGATGCTAAGGGTTTCGTGGAGAAAGGAGATGATGGTCTTCCCGTAGAGGGACCTGAGAACCCTTCTAACACCGCCGATATTAAGATTTGCGCTGATGGCGATGTTAAAGTAAAAGGCCTGGGATGGGGCAGCGGACCTGACAGCAAAGCTTCAATAAAAGCTGAAACTAAAGACGGCCTTTCTAATGACTCCGATGTTTTGATTTGTGCCGAAAATGTTGAGGTAGTTGGTGGCACAGGATGTAAGCCAAGAGGCGAAGCTGAAATATTAGCTTTGGCTAAAGATGGTCACTTTAACGATGCCTATCTTGGGATTAATGCCAGAGGAGTTCTTGATGTATTAGCCTGGCGTGGCGACGCTAAAATAGAAGCTATAGCTAAGAACGGCTTTTCTAACACCGCCTATACTCATATATGCGCCGAAGATGTTCTGTTAGAGGCCTTAAGGGGAAGCGAAGCTAAAATAGCAGCTAAAGCAATAGATGGCAAATTGAACACCGCCGATATTGATATTGTCTCCAGAGGTGATGTTATGGTAGTAGGCAGAAATAGCGAAGCTAAAATAGAAGCTAAAGCTGAGGATGGCAAGGAAGAGAACAATGCCCATGTTGGGATTTGGGCCGATGATGATGTTATTGTACGCGGCGTCGAAGGCGGCGAAGCTAAAATAGAAGCTAGGGCTTTGAATGACTGTGAAGGCACTGATAACACCGCCGAAGCTACAGTTGTTGCCGGTGGAGATATTAGGGTAACAGCCGTATTCGAAGGCGAAGCCAGAATACAAGCTAAAGCTGAGTATGGCAGTAATCTGAACAATGCCTATGTCGGTCTTTGGACAGATGGTGCGATTCAGGTAGCTGGCTACGAAGGCGGCGATGCCAAAATAGAAGCTGTGGCTAAAGACGGCGTTGATAACGACGCCAAAGTCGCCGTTTGTGCCGAAGATGATGTTATAGTAGCCTCTGGCTTCAACCCTAAGAACTTAGACGGCCCCTTTGGTACGGGCGGAACAGCTACGATAAAAGCAGAAGCTGAGGCTGATAGCGAGTGGGAGACAGTTCTGGTCTGGAATGAAGATACCAAGAAATTTGATGGAGTCAGAGTCGAGACATCTGCTGATGCCGGGGTTAAGGTTGTCTCTCATGGCGGCGGCGTTGCTGTAATAGATGTAACAGGCGAAGGCCAGCCGGCAGATACAGCTAAAATAGAGGCTGAGGCTTCTGATGCCTATTATAACGACGCTTATGTTGGTGTTGCAGCTTATGGCGATCTTGCCGATGAAGAGCATCCTTTCTATGAAGAGGGACTAAGTGTTCTCGTCGCAAGCTATGGAGAAGACAGCGAAGCTTACATATCAGCTCATGCTCACGATGGCAAGGAGAACACAGCGGATACCGTAGTTTGTACCCCTGGTGAGGTTGTTGTAGAAACTGACGGCGGAGAAGCTGAGATACAAGCTTGGGCCCACGGAGGAGAAGCGGATAACAGCGCTACTACTCAGATTTACGCCACTGGCGTTTATGTAAGCGAGGACGCTTACATAGCGGCGGACGGAGGAACTCCCGGGGATTGGGTACATGTTACTGATTTTGAGTGGAGTTCAGGCGATGGAGCATATTTGGACAGCGAGGGCGTTGCCACTTTAATAATTGACGATTACGGCCAGCGTAAAGACTGTCCGGAGTGTGACCCACGTCCACTTCCTCCAGACTGTCCCCTATGCGAAGTAGTAGAAGCTTTCCTTGCTGCACCACCTCTCCCTCAGTTCGCAATTCCGACGATAGAGGGCTGTCCTGAGCTCACGCTGGCAGCAGCTATGGAACTTGGAATTACGGCAGAGACTATTCAAGTTGGTATAGGAAACGCTCTTGCCCTTAGTCCGACCATACAACCTTGCGAGGCTTGTGCGACACTCATAGATGCCGCCAGCATTTTAAGGGATGAAGACGGTTCCCGGATGGCTGCTATGGTTCAGACGTTCAACGCACTGGCACCGGCTGATGCACCGTTTACACCAGCGACAGCTGCCTCGGTTGCTATGGCATTCGAAGGTGCCGCTGAAGGAAGCCAGTATGCCTCGGCGATGGAGTATATTGACGCTTTCGTTCAGTATGCTGCCGTTCTGGATGTTGATCTGGGTGCACCGGTAGGCGACTCTGTGGCCTTTGTTATGGATAAATATGGTGCAGGGATAACAGAAACTGATAACGCTAATATCGCAGCTTTTGTTGCAATGCGTTTAGAAGCTATCGGTGGATAATAAGCGAATCTGAAGTTTAATTGGTTGTTAGAAAAACAAGCCTGCTCCAGAAAGGGAGCAGGCTTGTTATTTAACAGTGTTCTGCAAAATTAACAGTCTTGTTATTCGATGGCTCTTGCAACCGGTGCATAAGCGACCAGTTTGCTTACACGGATTTCTTTTGCATCTTGCTGCAATTTTGCGAATGCTCCGACGTTTACACCCTAACTTTTTTTTCAGATACTCAACCTCCAACCTCCATCGTTAATTGGCCAATCTGCTGATATAGTTTTGCCTCTTGCCGGGCTTGGTCTTCGTTGTTTTTTGAGCGTCGATCCGCCAGAATTTCGGGCAGGAGTTCCAACACCTTTTTCTTCCACTTGGAGATTTGATTCTGGTGGACGCCATAGATGCTGGAAAGCTCATTCAATGTCTTTTCTCCCTTGATTGCTTTGGGGGCGACCTTTGCCTTGAACTTACTGCCAAATTTCCTTCGCTGTGCCATAATTGCCTCCATTACAGATTTCATTATACCACAGCTTCCACCTTATATACTGGTCTGAAAAACCGGGAGTATCATACCATTTGCGGTTCAGCGATTGCTGGGGCATGCTAATCTGAAGATGGCTGCAAGATATGTACAGGATGTTTCTGCACAAACGGATAGAGTGGTTGAAAATAATAGACAGTATGTAATTCAGGGAAAAACTTGAATTTGTTGTAAGCTGTAGAAGGCGGAGTAAAATCACGGCGGGCGGTCTGCTTGCAACACAGAGAGATTGGAACTTGCTGCCTCGCTAATCTTCCAGCCCTACAAAAAAAATTTCTGTCTTCGAGGGCGAAAAAGGCAAAAAACGGGCCTTAGGGGCTGGCAAAATAGGTAATTTAGCTAATTATGGGAGAGGGGTCTTGACATTTACTTAGTTAATTTGCTAAAATAGGGCAATATTTAGTACGTGCGTTCTTCTGGGGGGACGGAGGTCAAGTTTGTCCAAGTGCGTTTTTGAAGGAAAAGTAAGAATATTAATGGTTTGCGAAAAAGAAAATAGCTTTGGTATAATGCTTTTGGTGTAATGCGTTTGATTTCAAAAAAGTGTTTTATTTGGTTTGTTTAATAAAGGCATTTAACCAAAGATTATTTAAGGAGACTAAAATTATGGATAGCACGACAAGGATGACAAGGATGACAAGAATGACAAGAATGATGAGGATGATGAGTTGTTTTCTTTTATGTATTGTCTTTTGTGTTGCAGCAGGCAATGCAATGGCTCAGACTGTTGGAGAACCTACTAAAACCGAGGCTCAATTGAAGCTCGAAGAAAAAATGCGGCAGGACGAAAAAATTAGAGAAAAGAAGGAGGCTGCTGCTAAGGCCAAACGGGAAGCTGCCGAAAAAGCCAAGGCTAAAGTTGAGGAGGAAATCGCGAAACTAAGTTTACCGGAAGACAGCAGTCTTCGCTTGGCCGTAAAAGAAGTGCGCATTAGTGGCAATACTTTAATATCAACAGATAAATTGTTGAAGAACATACCTGCAGTTTACAACGCATCAGACAAGCCGCTGTTCGAGGCAGAGAGTGACTATCTTTTTGACTTCAGAGTTTTACAGGATATCGTTGAACAACCCGGCCAGCCGCGAGTTGTTTCCAAAAGAACCATCCAGGGTTTCACTCAGTATCTTTTGTCGGTTTACCAGGACAAGAATTACGGGGGAATATATGTGTATGTTCCGTCAGAAGCATTTAAAGAAGACAGGAAATTGCAGGATGACATTCTGCTTGTAAGGGTTTTAGAAGCATCGGTCAGTAAAGTTGGAATAACTCATTACAATCCTGAAAATGAGGAAGTGGAGAAAGGATATCTTAGAGACTCGGCAGTTAAGGCATGGTCACCTGTAAAAACTGGAGATGTAGCAAATCGGAAAGAACTGGACAATTTCGTAAATCTGCTGAACCTGAATCCGGACAGATACGTTTCTGCAGTTGTATCGAAAGGCATTGAGCCAAATTCCATTGCCGTAGGGTACAATATTTACGAGGCGAACCCCTGGCACTGGTTTTTGCAGATAGACAACTCCGGCACCAAAGACAGGCAATGGACTCCCAGAGTTGGTCTAATCAATACAAATCTTTTGGGCATAGATGATACGTTTACTGTGATGTATCAGGCTCCGTGGCCATGGGAATCAGACGTAGATGAAAATTATTCGTTGTATGGCAGTTATGATTTCCCGCTTTTAGGCCCTCGGCTGCGCCTTAACCTTTTTGGCGGGTACAGCGAGTTTGATATAAGCGGAGGTGGTGGTATCGACTTTCTTGGGAATGGAGCATTCTACGGCGGTACGCTGCGATATAATGTTTTCCAGAAAAACAAATGGTTCTTTGATGTTACAGGCACGCTAAGCCACGAAGAAAGCAAGGTTACTCCTTCGTTGTTCCCGGAGTTTTTGGGGACCGACATCGAAATGGACCTTTGGGGCTATGGAATCGATATTCATCACCACGACGATATGTCGGATACGTCTTTGACATTTAACAGAGTTGATAGTTTTGGTGGTTCCGACGCCGATGAATTTATGCTCGCACGGACAAATGCAGACCGTAATTTCAGTATTTTAACAACGACAGCTAATCACAGCCAATATCTGGACGAGGATAAGATTCAGCGACTCAGTGGTTCCTTTCGGTGGATAACTTCCGACGAGAGATTGGCTCCTGCAAAAATGACTGCCTTCGGAGGGATGTATACGGTCAGAGGCTACGACGAATACGAAATTGTCGCTGATGGCGGGATACTTGCGTCAGCTCAATACGAGTTTGACCTGGTAGCATCTGAGAATTCACAGGATATTTATGAAACTGAATCGGAGCAAATAAGCGAGAAGAAACCATTCCTTAGAAAACTAGCGCCCTTAACTTTTCTTGATTATGGTTTGGCAAAGATGGAAGACGCACTCACAACTGAGCACGAAGACCAGGAACTCTGCTCTGTTGGTGTAGGTATGCTCGTAGAGCTTGGTGATAATTTCAGTGGAGCTGTGTACTACGGGTATCCGCTTATAGCAACCGAGAACACAAGAACAGGTAAAGGCCGATTGAATGTTGGTTTAATGATGAGATGGTAAAAAGAGATTATGTCCGACAATGTCGTCGGACTGGAGATATGAAAATTGGAGACGGAGCTATAAGCAAAAAAGTTGTTTTAATGTAAGGGGAAAGCTATGGAGAAGGTAAGAAAAATTTCAAAAAAGTATTATTTAAAGCAGATTGTGGTCTGGTGGCTGGTATGTTGGATGACCTTCGGCCTGCCGGTTCAGATTGCACAGGCAACACCAAACAACCCTAATGTTGTGGCTGGTACAGCCGGAGTTGGCCAGAGCGGCAATACCACCACAGTGAATATGGGTTCGGCCCAGGCTGTGATAAACTGGGACAGTTTAAATACCAGCTCGAACGAGATTTTGCAGTTTCTCAAGGCCGGTGGCAGCTTTGCCGTGTTGAACAGAGTAGTTCAGGGAGGTTCAACGCAATTTGATGGCTCACTTTTTGGTAATCAGGGCCACATCATTATTGTCAATCCTCACGGTATCGTTTTTGGTCCTACGGCTCTCGTTCAGGCCTATAAATTCACTGCTTCAGCACTGGATATATCAAACACGGACTTTATGAACGGCACCTATAATTTTGCCGGCGGTGGAATAGGACAGGTGGCAAATTACGGCGATATTTCCGCCGAGCAGGTTGCTCTTATCGGCAAAAAGGTCCTTAATGCCGGCACTATAAGAAGCCCGGGCGGCTACACGATAATGGCTGCCGGCGATAGTGTCTTTCTTGGCAACGAGGGCAGTGATGTCGTTGTCGAAGTAGCAGGTGTTACGGCCTCCCAGGACCCCACAGACCCTGCATTCGCAGATGGCGACGTAATCAACGAAGGAATAATCGAGGCAGCAGGCGGAAAGATTGTTCTGGCCGCGGGCGATACATTCTCAAGGGCTATCGAAGGACTTGACGGCCTGTCGGTCGCAGTTGAGAGTGGTACCGGCCGGGTAGGCCAGTTCGGCACGCTCAATGCAGATGGCGTCGATGGCGACGGCGGAAGTATCACACTGACCGCTGGTGATGTGGTTGCTCTCGGTAGCGATAGCGTTACAACCGCAAATGCCGGAGCTAACGGCGACGGCGGCGACGTTATCGTTTACTCACCTGATACGGCACTATTTCACCCTGGGGCATTAGTTGAGGCCAAAGGCGGAAGCGAGTCAGGCGATGGCGGCTTCTTTGAACTGTCCGGAAAGGAGTATGTTGACGTACTTGGACAAGTTGACATGACAGCATCAAACGGCCAGACGGGCAACTTCCTTATCGACCCAAGGAATATCATAATAGACAACACTAATAATGAAGAGGGGTGGTTCCAGAATAGTACTGACACGTGGCATCCTTCCCAGAACTACTCATCACTTGATGTAGATAAACTTGAGGATTACCTTGATTGGACACATATAACTGTCTCAACTGCCGGTGGCGGTAGCAGTTCCGGCTGGATTAGACTTGATGCGGGCAAAGACCTTGATTACTCTGATGATGACGGCAACAAGTACCACAACCTTACCCTAAGAGCCGATAACTACATCTGGATAATAAGCGGAATTGATTTCGGCAAAGGCAGCGGAGACGTCACTCTCAATGCAAAAAACGGCATTTATGTGGACGCTACAGGCACCAGCGGCAGTACTTACGGAATTGATCTGGATAGAGGTACTTTGACCATGGACTCTGATCGCAATGGTGGTTCAGATGGAATCACCCTCCGCGATGATATCAGAGCTGGCCGCATAGTACTTAAGGATGATGTGGTTCTTGGCGGCTCCGGCAGTGACCAGGAGATAATAGCAACGAGGGCAAGCGGTAATGGCGACCTTGTAATCGAAGGCAACCTCACGAAAACAAACAATGAGGATAAGGTCATACTATCTGCCGCTGATGATATGAGGTTATATGGCCAAGTTAGCGTTCTCGGCGACTTTGAAGCAAAATCCGGCCAGGAATCTTATATTGGATCCGAGTCGGACATGGAGCTTTATGGTAATGTTACTGCCAAAGACGTTTCTCTTAGAGCTGGAAATGGTGATGTTGACGGCAGCAATTGGGATAACATATGGACCGACACCGGAGTTAAAGTCGAAAGCCTTAATGGTGATGTTAAAATTGTCGCCGATGACCATGTCACACTTGGCGGTGATGTCATATCTGATGATTACTTGTTAATAAGCGCTAACAGAGATTATGATAATGGTGGCAATGCCGGTGATGTCATCACCAAGAATCTTACAGCCGATAAAGGTGATGGCGGAGTAGGTATCGAAATTTTGGGCAACGACATCCAGATTGGCGGTGATGTAGCCGCAAATCGGGACGATTTGATAATAACCGGCCGAAGAAAAGCCAGCATAACAGGGAACGAAGGAAATATTGATGTTGCTGCGAACAAAACGCTCAGCTCTGAAAGCGATGTGATTATCACAAATGACAAGCCCGCCAGCGATATGACATTGACCGGACACGATACATTGACTATCCAAGCTGGGGATGATCCGACAGACCACATTGAAACTCACGATACTATCATCCAGGTACTTGGCAGTTCGCTGACTGTGCATCAGGGCGCATCAATAGATACGAAGGATTATGCGTTTGCGAACCAGGGTAGTACAGACCTGACACTGATAAGCGACACCGGCTCAGTAACGTCGGACATGGCGAAATGGCAAAATGCTGCCGATGAGTGGCTGTCTATCGGAGCACAAGCCGACGATGACATCACCCTTGAGGGTAACGGCACCATCACATTGACCGAATTGGAAGCGATGAACGGTGACATTGATGTGGAAGCGACAGTGGATGATGTGGTAGGTACCGAGGAGATAATGGCTCACCAGGGCAAAGTAACCATTGTTGCAGAGGATGACGTTGAGCTCGGCTCGTTAAGTGCTATGATTGAAGTCTTAGCCGGCGATGACCTCACGTTAAAGGCCGGCGGAGGCAATGCAGACGACGTTCAGGTCTATGGCACGCTTACCACAAAAGCAGGTTCCGGCGGCGATATCGAGGCCGAAGCCGGTGACGACATTATACTCTACGGCGATGTGACTTCCGATGGAGCTATAAAGCTTACTGCTGATAAGGCTGCATTAAACGGCAACGTAGAGGCACACGGCAAATTGACTGCAAACGGTGGAGATGTCGATATTACAGCGTCGGACAATACTATCAAATTGTATAAGGATGTAACGGCATCTGATGATATCTGGTTGCACAATAACACCTGGGCGGAGGATAATGTTGAGCTCGATGCCGGTGATGATATCGAGATTTGGGGGACGGTGACCGGTGAGGGTAAGTTGACTCTCGAAGCAGGAACCATCGGATCTGGCAGCGCTGCAGACCAGGCCGACATTACCCTCCATAAGACCGTTACAGTCGAAGGGAATCTTGAAATAGCGGCCGGCGATGATGTCTGGGCTAAGGATACACTGACGACAACCGGAACTAACGGTGATGGAGATATGACCATTAATGCCGGTGATGATATCTACCTTGACGGAACGACTGTCAGCGCAGATGCTGCTGGCACATTAACTATTGAAGCAGATCTGGACCCCCTCAATGGAGAGGGAGTCGTTGATGCCGCTGGTGACCTTATCGGCAATATGACTCTTACCGGTACAGATGTAATTGTCTATGGTGATGTGACGTCTAACGGCACTTTGGATGTTACGGTGGACAGGGATATTCTTCTGAAGAAAAACGTCTCCTCTGCGGATGATATGACGATGTCAGCCGGAGACGATATCAGACTGAACCAAAATGGCGGTTCTACAACTTCAGATGCAAAAATGTCCCTGACTGCTACGGATGACCTCCATCTCCACGGCGATGCCACGGCTGCTGGTGACATGACGCTTAAGACCAACGGTGACAACAGCAATCAGGGTGATTTCGGCAATGAATATGACTATGACATTTGGACCCAGAAACTGACCACGACGAATGGTGGTGATATCGATGTTGAAGTTACAATGAATGAAGATGGCGGACCGAACTACAAGGATGATGTCCAGTTTAATGATGATGTTGATTCTGATGGAAAATTGACCGTCAAAACCGGTGATGATATCTTTGCTAAGGGTAAGCTCACAAGCGAGGGCAAGATGGAACTGCGAGCTGGCGATGATATTATCCTTGATGAGGATGTGACCGCGAAGGATGATATCTGGATGTCCGCCGAAGATTCAATGTACGGCGTAGATCCGACACCATCAGGTGATATCGAAGCTCACGGCAAGATTACCAGCGAGAACGGTAAGATTGAGCTTTCCGCGGCGGACGATACCATTTATCTGTGGGATGATGTAACAGCTTATGGTGATGTATTCCTGAATAACGATACAGAGGTTAAAGCCTCAGGAAAGACTATCAAGTCAGAGACGGATGACGTTATCTTGGCTGCTGACAAGACCCTTGACAGCGATTACGATCTGACAATCTGTAACAGCCGAGGACGACTTGACTATTACTGCAGGCGATGATATTTACGCCCACGGCACGCTCACGTCCAACAGCGGCAATATTTCACTTACATCTGCAGACACCACGACACACTTGTGGGATGATGTGAAAGCTAAATATGATGTATTCCTGAACAATAACACCAGAGTCAAGGCAGCTGGCGTTACCATTGAGTCTACCCACGACGATGTAACACTCAGACAGGACAAGACCCTCATCAGTGAGTACGACCTGACAATCCTGGCCGGCGATGATGTCAAGCTTGGTGTTCCCGACAACGATGGTATGGATGGTTCTGGCGGTGATGTAACGACGGAGAATAATCTTAAGATCGACGCTGGTGATGAGATTTATGCACACGGCACATTAACCTCCAACTCCGGTAAAATCGACCTCTACTCAGGTGATAGCACAACCCTCCTCTGGGATGATGTAACCGCCTGGGGCGATGTCACAATGCATAACAACACCGTCGTCAAAGCAGCCGGAAAGACCATCGAATCGAAAAACGATGACGTTCAACTTAACTCCGGTAAATCGCTTGACAGCGAATATGATTTGACCATTGTTGCCAAAGACGATGTTAAACTCGGTGGAGCGACAAGTGGCTCTGCCGGTAACGTTGAGGCTGTTGGTGATCTGATTATCACCGCTGGTGATGACCTCTATGCTCACGGAACGCTGATTTCGACCGAAGGCATCATCTCACTGTCTTCAGGTGACACAACGACTTTCCTTTGGGATGATGTTACCGCTTTTGGTGATGTGTTCCTTAACAATAATACAGAGGTTAAAGCCTCAGGAAAGACTATCAAGTCAGAGACGGATGACGTTATCTTGGCTGCTGACAAGACCCTTGACAGCGATTACGATCTGACAATCGAAGCCGGTGATGATGTCAAGCTGGGTATGGATGACCAGTTTGACCCGATGAATGGCTCCGGCGGCGATGTAACAGCCGAGGACGACTTGACTATTACTGCAGGCGATGATATTTACGCCCACGGCACGCTCACGTCCAACAGCGGCAATATTTCACTTACATCTTCTGACACGACAACCTTCCTCTGGGATGATGTAACCGCCGATGTGGATATCATAATGAACAATAACACCTGGATTGCAGGCGGCAAGAAGCTTGATGCCGGCCAGGACATCCAGGGCTACGG
>JGI10211J34971_10002885_pt1 | contig 13859 bp, 11 predicted proteins | sample Etolagsediment_FD_34971 | JGI IMG/M metagenome (IMG submission 34971) | reverse complement strand
TCTCTTTTTAGATGAGATACAAAATATCCCAAACTGGGAAAAGTGGGTAAATAAAGAGTATGAACTAAAAAAATCATATTTAACTATCACAGGATCAAATTCATCTATGCTAAGCTCTGAGATAGCTACAGTTTTAAGTGGAAGATACATTAGTATAGATCTATATCCACTTAGTTTTAAAGAGTTTGTTGATTTTAATGACTTAAAGATAAATACCAAACTTGATCTAGTAGATAAAAAACTAGAATTAAACAGATATTTAGAACAGTTTATAAAATATGGCGGATTTCCCAAATCACTTGAGTATGAAGAAAATGAGATAAAAGAGTTGCTTATAACCTATAAAGATTCAATACTGTTAAAAGATATAGTTGCTAGATTTCAACTAAAGAACTTTCATATATTAGAAGATATATCTGCATTTTTACTAAGTAATACAGGTATCATACAAAGTATAAGTAAGTTAAAAAATAATTTTGGTATATCTTTTGATATGGCAAGAGACTATGTAGAGTATCTTAAAAAAGCATATATGTTATATGAAATAAAAAAGTTTGACTATTCAATAAAAAAACAAAATGTAAATGATAAAAAATACTATTCATGTGATTTAGGACTTTCAAATATTTTTAGAGTACCAAACTTACAAACAAGAGGTGATGACCTTGAAACAATAGTTTTAATAGAGCTAAAAAGAAGAGGATATACTATACATTATTATAAAACATCAAATGATCTTGAGATTGATTTTATAATCAGTAGTGATAATGCTATAGTAGAGTTAATACAAGTTTGTAAGTCACTTAAAGGTGAAAAAACATTTAATCGCGAAATAGCACCATTTTATAAAGCTATAGATGAGTTAAACTTAGCACAAGATATTAAATGTACTATTATCACTGAAGATAATAGTACTGAATATGAAAATATTGAAATAATAAATATTCAAGAGTTTTTATTGCAATAGCTATTTAAATAGAACAATCCCGTGTTAAGGTAATTTTTAATCTACACTACAAGGGCTTAAACCAGTTTTAAAAAACATCGCTGTTACTGTATCCATAGTTTTTATATGGTGGATTAGCCATTGTGGTAGCTCCTCTATTAGATATACTTTGAGAATCGATATATCATCAGTCTCTTGCCAAGAATTAAAAACTTCATCCATTCGCTTAAGACCATACTCATGTTCACCTTTATGTACAGGGTAGGGTGGGAATTTTTTTTCCTCCATCATCACCTCTTCACCTTTGAAGTGTTCAACTGTATGTTCGTACCAACTCTTATATAAAGAGATCAGTTTCTCCCTATCTTCACTATTTTGTGATTGCTCATATTTTAGAAGTTGTTCAAAAAGTTGATTTATTATATCTATATCTTCCGCATGAACATCATTCATAAACTCCATTGCAACTAATGGCAGTTGTTTTTTATCTAGTAACATTTTTAACCTTTTAATTATTATATTTTAAATTTATCCACCAAGATATTTTTTCTTTATCTCATCACTTTTTATAAGTGTTCTTCCATCATCTTCTAAAACTATCTTACCATTTTCTAGTACATATGCATAGTCGCTTATATTTAGTGCAGCATAAGCATTTTGCTCAACTAGCAGTATAGTTATCCCCTCATCTTTTAACTTCTGTATTGTATCTAAAACTTCTCCAACTATTTTAGGAGCAAGTCCCAAAGAGGGTTCATCTAACATCAAAAGCTTTGGTTGGCTCATAAGTGCCCTTGCTATTGCTAACATCTGTTGCTCCCCACCACTCATACTACCTGCTAGTTGACCCCACTTTTGTTTTAGACGTGGAAACATATCTAACATCTTATACTCTAACTTATCATAGTTTTCAGTGTTGTTAAATCCACCCATACGGAGGTTTTCTTCAATTGTTAGATTTATAAATACACGTCTACCCTCAGGAACTAGAGCTAAACCTTTTTGTATTATCTTATGGGTTGGTTTGTTTGATATATCTATATCATCAAAAATTATTTTAGCCTCTTTTTTAACATCATTTACTATAGCTTTTAAAGTTGATGTTTTACCAGCACCATTTGAGCCTATAAGTGATACTATATCACCTTTTGGTACATTAAAACTAATACCTTTTACACCATTTATAAGTCCGTAGTAAACGTTTAGGTTATCAACTTTAAGCATGTTTAAAATCCCCCAAATAAGCTTTGATCACCTCTTGATCTTTTATAGCATCTTCTGTAAGTCCTTCAAATATTGTCTTACCATAGTCAAGTACCATAACTCTATCACATAGATGATTTACAAATTTCATATCGTGCTCTATTAGCAAAATAGTGATATCAAAATGGTCACGTATCTTAAATAGTAGCTTTGCTAACTCATCTGTTTCATTTGGATTCATACCTGCTGCTGGTTCATCTAAAAGTAGAAGTTTTGGATCTGTAGCAATCGCACGTGCTATCTCCACTTTTCTTTGAATACCGTAACTTAAGCTTGTAGCTATCTCATCTTTATATTTTTCTAACTCTAAAAACTCTAAAATCTCATCTGCTCTTTTTGATATCTTTCTCTCTTGCAAAAAATATCTAGGTAATCTAAACATAGCTTCAAGATATGTATATGATGTAGAGTTTTCAAGTCCTATTAAGATATTTTCTTTTACACTCATAGATGAGAATAATCTTATATTTTGAAAGGTTCTAGCTATCCCATCTTTTACAATTTTGTAGTTTTTTTTATTTGTGATATTTTTACCATCTAGTGTTACTGTTCCACTACACGGCTTATAGTTTCCAGTTATGATATTAAAAAGTGTAGTTTTCCCTGCACCATTTGGACCAATTAGCCCAAATATCTCTCTTTTTTCTATACTAAAACTAGTGTCGTTTATAGCTGTAACTCCACCAAAACTTTTAGTTATATTTTTTAGTTCTAGTATACTCATCTTTTCTTCCTAAAAATATCACTAAATTCACGTTTACCCATGATACCCTCTCTTGCAAACAACATCACTATTATCAGTATAAGGGAAAATACAACCATTCTTGTCCCAGGATGAGCATCTGTTTGTATCCCAAAGATATCTATAGGTCCATCTAAAAATCTTAGCCATTCACTCCCACCAATAACTAGAAAACTCCCTATAATAGCCCCAGATGTAGAACCAAGACCACCTAAAACTATGATAATAAGAAGTTGAAATGTTAAGAAAAATGTAAATAGATCTGGACTTATAGTTGTAAGTAGCACAGCTAGCATACCACCACCAATCCCTTCAAAAAACGCACTTGTAACAAACGCTAAAGTTTTTATCTTAAATGTATCTATCCCTATAGCACTTGCTGCATCCTCATCATCTCTTACAGCTTTCATCGCCCGTCCAAACTTAGAATAGATGATGTTTAGTATAAGTATCACAACAACTATAGCTATAAAGCCAATAGTGTAGCTATCAAGAACAGATGGGATCTCATTTAGACCTATAGAGCCATTTGTTATTTCAGGGGAATTTATAGCAAAAACTTTTATGATAAAACCAAATCCAAGGGTTACAATAGCTAGATAATCACCCCTTACTCTAAAAACAGGAACGGCAAGTATAAATGCCACAATAGATGCTACAACACCACTTAAAAGAAGTGCAGGAAAGATATCAAAACTCAAAGCTAACACCCAAGGTGCAGGATCCTCAAGCTGGAAAAGATCCCACTTTAGATCTTCACTTAGTAAACTAAGTGCAGTTACATAAGCCCCAATTGCTACAAATCCATTTGGTTCAAGTGATAGTTGACCTGTTACACCATTTATAAGGTTATATGAAACTGCAAGGATGATAAATATAAAGATATTGTTTAGTATCCTTATCCCATAATCTTCAAAAAGATATGGTGAAAATGATACAAAAGCTATAGAGATTAAAAGGTAAAGGATAAAGTTTTTATTTATAGATCTTATCATATTAAAACCTACTCTTTTCAAAGTCTATCCCCATGATACCAGTTGGTTTTATCACAAGTACAAGTATAAGAAATATAAAAGCTATAGCATCTTTATAAGCACCAAGCTCAGGGAAAAATGCAACAACTGCAACCTCAGTAAATCCAAGTATAAATCCACCTAAAACTGCACCACTAACACTTCCAATACCACCTAAGACAGCTGCTGCAAATGCTTTTAGACCTATCATAAGACCCATATATGGAGTAAGAACTGGATAGTTTATAGCCCAAAATATCCCACCAACTGCAGCTAAACTAGAACCTATGATAAAAACTATCATGATGATTTTATTTGCATCTACTCCCATAAGTGATACTGTTTTTACATCAAAAGCTAAGGCTCGTATAGCCATACCATATTTTGTTTTGTAAAGTATAAATAGAAGAAGAGATAAAAGTATAAGGGTAACTACTGGTACTATTATCACGGTTGGAGTTAGGATAGTTGAGCCTACATTTATAATAGTATCAAAAAACTCTGGCACACTAAAAGACTTTGGAGTTCCACCAAAGGTTACATTTACTATATTTTCCAAAAAAAACGACACCCCAATAGCGGTTATAAGAAGTGAGATACGAGGGGAGTGGCGAAGTGGTTTGTAGGCAACTTTGTCTGTTAGTACACCTATAAGTATAGAGAAAATTATAGCAAAAAAAGTAGCAACTACAAAACCACTTTGTAAGCTATCCATAGCAAAAAAAGTGGCAAATGCACCAACCATCATAATATCAGCATGGGCAAAGTTTATAAGTCTAAGCACCCCATAAACCATAGTGTATCCTATGGCTATAAGTGCATACATACTACCTAAACTTATCCCATTTATTAGTTGTTGTAAAAGTGTAGCTATATCCATAAAGTTTTAAAACCTTATGGATTTACAGTTGTAAGATATTTCTCTGCACCATTTTGGATCTTATTTATCACTGCACTTCTAATAGCATCACCATTTTCAAGTGTGATGATACCTGAAGCCCCTTTGAAGTTTTTAGTTGCTCTTATATTTTTATTTACACATACACTATTGCTTGGGTCTTTACATCTATTCATAGCTGCTACTATTACATTGTAAGCATCTGCAGTTAAAACACCAAATGGATGAACTTTCTCTTTATGGATCTCTGTATATCTTGTATCAAATATTTTTGATAGTTTTGTAGCTTTTGGAGCGTCTGAACTAAATAGGTTTGTCCCATAAAATCCCTCAACAGCATCTCCACCTGTTTGGTAAAATACTTTATCAGCAGTCATACCATCTGTTCCTAAAAACTTAGCAGTTATCCCTAACTGTTTTGCTTGTTTTGCTATAAGTCCAGCTTCACTTGAGTATATTGGCATAAATATTAAACTTGGATTTAAAGATTTTATACTAGAAAGTAGGGCTTTAAAGTCACTATCACCTTGATTTATATCTAAAGTTTTTATAACTTTACCACCAAGTTTTCTGTACTCTTTTTTAAATATCTTTGCAATCCCTATAGAGTAGTCAAGTTTAACATCTCTTATAAGTATAGCTTTTTTCTCTTTTAGTTCATTTACAGCAAAGTTGGCTGCAACTGCACCTTGAAATGCATCAGAAAAACATACACGACTTACAAAATCTTTCCTTTTTGTTACAAGTATATTTGTAGCAACTGGAGCAACTACAGGGATCTTTGCATCTTCGGCTATTTTTGTCATAGCCATAGTGTTAGTTGAAGTTAATGCTCCAATGATAGCTGTCACTTTTTCACTCGATACAAGCTTTGAAGCTGCATTTGCTGATTCTATCTTGTCTGACTTATTGTCCATTAGAACTAGTTTGACTGTATCTCCATTATCTAAAGTACTATTCATAGTGTACATTATCTCTAAACCTTTGTTGGCACTTTGACCATATCCACCAACAGGTCCAGACATAGGCATAATAACACCTATTTTTACCTCTTTTGCTATTAATGAAGTTGAGCCCAAAAGTGTGGCTGCTGCTAAACTTAGTATTTTTTTTGATATTTTCATATGGTTTCCTTTAAAATAAAATATAGATTATTATATCAAATGTAGCTTATTTTACAAATGTATGGTAAAATATTTTTATACAATTTTAAAAGGGGTATATTTTGAAACACCTTATTGGAAAAGATTGGCATAGTATTGGTAATGATAAGCTTTTAGAGCTTTTTGATACAGATGCTACAGATGGTTTAGGTACACTTAGTATAAAACACAAAGAGGATTTTTTTGGTAAAAATATTTTAACCCAAAAAAAGCAAGATACACTTTTAAAAAAGTTTTTTCTACAGTTTCACAATGCACTTATATATATTCTTCTTAGTGCATCTATTGTTACTTTTTTACTTCATGAGTATGTTGATAGTGCTGTTATTTTTACTGTTGTTATTATAAATGTTATTATGGGATTTGTCCAAGAGGTAAAAGCACAAAATGCAATCGATTCTTTAAAGCAGATGATGGTAACACAAGCTATAGTTGTAAGAGATGGGAAAAAACTAACAATCTCATCTGCAGATATAGTCCCTGGAGATATAGTACTTTTAGAGTCAGGTTCTAAAGTTCCAGCAGACATAAGACTTTTAGAAGTAAGAGATCTAAAAGTGGATGAGTCTATGTTGACAGGTGAATCACTCCCTTCAAATAAGATAGCAACAGATCTTGATAAAGATATGATATTAAACGATAGAAAAAATATGGCATATTCAGGTACTTTTGTTACATATGGGCGAGCTAAAGGCTTGGTTGTAGCAACTGGTGACTTTACAGAGATAGGTAAAATATCACAGTTAATTGATGATGCAACAGTTTTAGAGACACCATTGACACAAAAAATATCCTCATTTAGTAAAGTTTTATTGTATATTATTTTAGCTCTTGCTGCATTTACTTTTGTTGTTGGGGTTTTAAGAGATAATAGTGCAGTTGAAACATTTATGGCATCTGTTGCCTTAGCTGTAGGAGCTATTCCAGAGGGGCTTCCAGCTGCTGTTACTATTACACTTGCTGTTGGGGTAAGTAGGATGGCAAAGAAAAATGCGATCATTCGAAAACTACCTGCAGTTGAAACACTTGGTAGTGTAACTACAATATGTTCAGATAAAACAGGGACACTAACTCAAAACCGTATGAGTGTTACTGATATATATACAAAAGATGGTTTTTTTAAAGTAACAGGGGCAGGGTATATCCCGCAAGGTGATTTTATACAAGATGGTAAAAAAATAAAGAAAATACCACAAAGTTTAGATGAGATATTAAAAGGGGGCTACTTATGTAATGAATCTTATCTTGTACAAAACAATGGTGTGTATGATATAAAAGGTGACCCAACAGAGGGTGCTATCATCGTAGCAACTTTAAAAACAACAATTAGTGAGCATCAGATAAATAGTTCATACCCTAGAATCGATATACTACCTTTTGAATCAGATAGACAATATATGGCTACAATGCACAAAGATATAGGTGAATCTACAAATACTATTTTTTTAAAAGGTTCAATAGAAAAAGTATTAAAACTTTGTCATATAGAGATAAAAGAGATTGAATATATAGCAAAAGAGTATGCACTACAAGGGTTAAGGGTACTTGCTATTGCAAAAAAAATCACCTCTGAAGATAAACTACACAAAGATGTTTTAAAAGATGGTTTTGAGTTTTTAGGATTAGTTGCTATGATGGATCCACCAAGACCTGAAGCTATAAAAGCTGTTGCTGAAGCAAAGGGTGCAGGGATAAATATCATAATGATAACAGGAGATCATGCACAAACAGCATTTTCAATTGCTAAGATGATGGGGATAGTTAATCAAGATGCTATTTTAGAGAATGTGACACTAAGAGGTAGTGAACTTTTTAATTTAACAGATGAGCAGCTAATAGATAAAGTAAAAGATATAAAAGTTTTTGCAAGAGTTGAACCAGAGCAGAAACTAAGAATAGTAGATGCACTACAAGCAAGAGGTGAGATAGTCGCTATGACAGGAGATGGGGTAAATGACGCACCAGCACTAAAACAAGCAAATATAGGTGTAGCTATGGGACAAGGTGGAACAGAGGTAGCCAAGGAGGCATCTGATATGATACTAAGTGATGATAACTTTAGCTCAATTGCTCATGCTGTTAAAGAGGGTAGAAATGTATTTGATAACTTGATCAAGTTTATAACATGGACACTCCCTACAAATCTAGGGGAGGGGTTGGTGATACTATTTGCTATTATGTTGGGTGTTACCCTTCCTATACTGCCTGTTCAGATACTATGGATAAATATGTCAACGGCACTATTTTTAGGGCTTATGTTAGTATTTGAACCAATTGAAAAAGGTGTGATGCAACGTCCACCAAGAGATCCAAATGAACCTATCTTAACTAAAAGTTTAGTATATCAGATGATAGTTGTGGGATTTTATATGCTTATATCTTCATATACACTTTTTAACTACTATCTATCAAGTGGATATAGTATAGAGTATGCTAGAACTGTTGCTGTTAATATATTTGTATTTATAGAGGTTTTTTACCTTTTTAGTTGTAAAGAGTTAACAAAAACAATATTTCAAACAGATCTTTTTAACAATAGATATTTAATAGCAGGAGTTTTATCGATGAGTTTGGTTCAGGTATTGTATACACATACCCCTTTTATGAATAGTATATTTAAAAGTGAACCTTTGAGTATCTCTAGCTGGGGCTTTATACTTTTTGTATCTTTTATGGTGATATTTGTTGTAGAGATTTCAAAGAAGCTTATAGATAAAAAAGTAGATAAAAGTAACTAAATAGATATTTACCACTAAAACAGTTTGTTTTAGTGGTGATATAACTTATTAGTCGTTTCTTGAAGTTACTTCAAGTAGATGCCAACCAAACTGAGTCTTAACTGGACCGTGAACGACACCAACCTCATCATTGAATACAACTTTATCAAACTCAGGTACCATCATACCCTCTGGAAATGTTCCAAGCTCTCCACCCTCTTGACCTGATGGACATTGTGAATACTCTTTTGCTGCATCTGCAAATGTTGTTTCACCACTGTTTATTTTATCTTTTAAATCACTACAGATTGTCTCATCTGCTACTAATATATGTCTTGCACTTGCTGTTGCCATAATTGTCCCTTTATTTTTTTGTGCGATATACTACCAAAATAGCCTTAAATTTTTTAAAATAGAGTAAGTTTTAGATACAATACTAGAATAATTCCGTGTTAAGTTTTAGATAAGATTAACAAAGAGATTACGCGCGATTTGCAGATATTTAGCCAAAACTCAAACAGTAATCAACTGAAATTAAAGATAAAGGTAGTTAGTATATAAAGCTATCTCCTTTAATCTTAACTAAAACTTAACACGGGATTATACTGATACAATACTAGATTAGATAGTACAATAGTTATATAACAAATAGGAAAATTTTATGAAATTACAAAGATATTTAAACCATAGTAAAGTTGATGCTTACTTTAAACATAGCCCAGATGACTTTATAGTAACAGAGATACCACTTTATGAGTTTAGTGGTGAGGGTGAACATATGGTGTTAAAGGTTCGCAAAAAAAACTTAGCAACATGGGATATGTTAGAGATATTAGCAGATACTATTGGATGCAAGGTAAGAGATATAGGATACGCAGGTCTAAAAGATAAAAATGCCTTAACGATACAGTATATCTCTATCCATAAAGATTATAAAGAGCAAATAGAGAAGTTTGACCATCCACAAATAAAGATATTAGAAACAGTATACCATAACAACAAAATAAAAATGGGTCACCTAAAAGGGAATAAGTTTTTTGTACGTATAAAAAGGGTCAATGAACTAGACAAAAGAAAACTAGAATCAGCACTGCAACAAATAGTAACTTATGGTATGGCAAACTATTTTGGATTTCAAAGATTTGGGATAGATGGTGATAACTATATAAAAGGTGAAAAGATAATCAAAGGTGAGCTAAAAGAGAGAAACAGAAAACTAAAACAGATGTATATAAACGCTTATCAGTCATATCTGTTTAATATGTGGTTATCAAAACGTATTGAACTTAGTAAACTTATAACTTCATTTCAACCAAATGAGATAGCATCAAAAGTGGGTTTAAGTGTTGATATGATCAAGCAGTTACAGTCTCAACCTCATCCTTTTAAGATACTTAAAGGTGATGTTATGAGCCACTACCCATTTGGTAAGATATTTTATGTTGAAGATCTAAAAAGTGAAGCCCAAAAGTTCAATGACTACGATAGAGTCCCTACAGGATTGCTTGCAGGTAAAAAAGTAAAATTAGCTTGTGATGATGCTTCAAAGTTTGAACAGGAGTATATAAAAGAGACTAATGAGCAAGGTGGTAGAAGATTTGCTTGGATTTTCCCAAAAAATATCTCAAGCGAGTATAAAGAGGAGAAAAACTGGTTTGAACTAAACTTTGAGCTTCCAAAAGGTAGTTACGCCACAGAGTTAATAGCTGAGTTGCTTCATCAAGATTGATTTTAAAAAAAGGTAAGTGTATGATAGATGAATTAGAAACTATAAAAAACTCTATATCTGATTATTTTACAAAAGATATGTTGAAGTTGCTTTTCTATCCATTGGCTGCTAGTGCTTTTATACTCTATTTTGCTTTTTTTTCATTTGCTAATATTGGTCTTGATAGTTTAGAAAACACACAAATCAAGATACAACAACACGAAGTAAATATAGAAAATGGTGTAGTAGATGAGTCACATACAACTGAACACTACACAGGAAGTGGGGTGATTGACTTTTTATTAAAATATACAGTCACCTCTTGGATAGTTGGATTTTTAGTTTATACTGTTGGGCTTTTTGCTATTGGGTATCTTTCTATTTTTATCTCTTTAATAGTTGTAGGGTTTTTAACACCAAAGATATTATCTATTATCAATAAACGCCACTACAATCTAGATATAAAATCTAACTTTAGTATAGTTGATAGTTTGATAAAACTTTTTAAAACTCTATTGGTTATGTTTATTTTGATACTAGTGTTATTCCCTTTTTATTTTATCCCTTTAGTAAATATAGTTGCTATAAATCTACCTTTTTATTATCTATTTCATAAGATGCTACATTTTGATATAGGTTCAACTATCACAACAAAAGAGCAGTTTATACTGATATATCATGGGGATAAATCAAATATGAGATTAAGGACACTATTTTTATATACAATATCTCTAATACCATTTGTTGCGTTTTTTATATCTGTATTTTATATCATATATCTAGGGCATGTATATTTTAAAAAAATAAAAATAATCCAAGAAAACTAAAACAATCCCGTGTTAAGTTTTAGATAAGATTAACAAAGAGATTACGCGCGATTTGATGATATTTAGCTAAAAATCGACAAACAATCAACTGAAATTAAAGATAAAGGTAGTTAATAGATAAAGCTATCTCCTTTAATCTTAACTAAAACTTAATACGGGATAATACTGCAAGCAAACTAATAAAAAACTCATGTTATGATATCATAATAACTTTGGAGAAGATATGAAAAGATATAGATACAATATAAATGGTATAGTTCAAGGTGTTGGTATGAGACCATATATTTATAATCTAGCATTAAAACTCAAGTTAAAAGGTGAAGTTTATAACTACAGTGGTGGTGTTGTTTTGGAGCTTCAAGGATTATTTGATACTTTAAAGCTATTTGAAAAAGAGTTTTTTAAATATCTTCCACCATTAGCTAATATAGATATATTTAAAAAAGAGAATATAAAGTTAAAAGATGAAGATAGTTTTACTATTTTAGAATCACAGGTATCTTACGATACTCAAACATCAATTTGTGGCGATACAAAGATATGTGAAAAATGTCTTGAAGATATAGAGAAAAACCCAAGATATCAAAACTACTTCCATACAAGCTGTCCAAGCTGTGGACCAAGATACAGTATAGTAAAAAAACTACCATACGATAGAGCTTGCAGCTCTATGGATAGATTTAAACTTTGTGTAAAATGTCAAGATGAGTACAATGACCCAAAAAATAGAAGATACCATACACAAGCTATATGTTGTAAAGAGTGTGGACCATCTTTGGTTTTAAGTGAAAAAGATAAAGTTTTTAATTATAAAGATAAACAGATAGTAGAAAAAACTGCTACATTTATAAAAGACGGAAAAATAGGAGCTATCAAAGGCTTAGGTGGATTTCACATAGTATGCGATGCAACCAACACACAAGCTATAGATAGGTTAAGAGTTTATAAAAACCGCCCCTCAAAACCTTTTGCAATGATGTGTAAAGATATATCTGAAGTAAAATCAATAGCTAATTTAAACAAAAAAGAGGAGCAACTACTTTTAAGTAAAGAGTCCCCAATAGTTTTACTAGATAAACTTGAAAGAGGATACTTACAACTTAGTGATTCAATAGCAAAAGATATTTGTAAAATAGGGTGTTTCTTACCATACACTGCACTCCATCATCTTTTGTTTAGATATTTAGAAAATCCAATAGTTGCAACTAGTGCAAATATCTCAAGTGAACCTATCATCACTACTAAAAGTGAACTGTTGGGAAAGCTTCCATTTTTAGATTTTATTGTTGATTATGATAGGGAGATTATAAATAGTGTTGATGATAGTATAGTTCAAGTTGTAGATGGTGATATACAAACATTAAGAGCCTCAAGAGGTTTTACCCCTATGGTATTAAAATTAAAAGAGAAAACAGATAAAAAGATATTAGCTTTAGGTGGACAATCAAAAGCAACTTTTTCACTTATCTTTGATGATAATATTATTGTATCCCCATATTTAGGAGATATGGCTAGTTTAAAAGCGATCGAGCATTATACTAATACTTTAAACTCTTTTATCTCATTGTACAATTTTACACCAGATACAATCGTATGTGATAAGCATGAGAATTATGAAACTACAAAAATAGCAAAAAAAATGGTATCAGAAAATAAAAATATAAAACTGATACAGATACAACATCATCTTTCACATCTTTATAGTGTAAAAGCTGAGCACATCTTAAAAGATAAAAACTATACAGCTTTTATCTTTGATGGGACAGGAGTTGGGGATGATGGAAAACTATGGGGTGGAGAGGTTTTTGTAGATGAGAAAAGAAAATACTACTTTAAACCTATCAAACTACTAGGTGCAGACAAAGCGATAAAAGAACCAAGAAGGGTGGCACTTAGTTTACTTTTTGATAACTATAGTTTAAAGCAGATAGTTGATATTGATTTAGATTTTTTAAAAACTTTTAAAAAAGATGAGATAAAGCTTTTGTATAATATCTATAAAAAAAGTATAAATACACCCCTTAGTAGCTCTGTTGGTAGGTTATTTGATGCGGTTGCTAGTTTGTCAGGTATCTTACACTACCAAACATATGAGGGTGAAGCTGGATTACTTCTTGAAAACTATTACGATACAAATTTTAATAAAAGATTTGATTATACTATCACAAATGGTCTTATTGATATTAAATTTGATTTTTTCTCTAAAGATATTGTAAGTTTATTTTTTAATACTTTGGTTGATATAGTTTTAAATATCTCTAAAATAGAGAATAGGGATGTTATATTAAGTGGAGGGGTTTTTCAAAATAAAACTTTATTAAGCAAAATATTAAGAAATTTAAAAAATAACAATATAGAAAGCTACACCAATCAAACAACTTTGCCAAATGATAGTGGTATAAGTATTGGTCAAGCTTACAAGGTGATAAATAACTAAACAATAATATTCTAAAAACTAAATACTACTTGTTTGAAACATTTTTTTAGTATAATAATTAAAACAAATAATTAAGAGTTGGTTATGAAATTTATATTTATTATATTGGTAGTTTTTTCAACAATGTTTTCAAAAGAGATTAGTA
>JGI10211J34971_10002884_pt1 | contig 13860 bp, 13 predicted proteins | sample Etolagsediment_FD_34971 | JGI IMG/M metagenome (IMG submission 34971) | reverse complement strand
CTAGCCCCACTATTTTCATCTAATTCTTGAATGGCGGTTTCAACAGGCAATAAAACTTCTTTTGATTTAGAATTTTCCAAAGAGGTTTTAAAACCACATTTGTCAACTTCAAATGCAAAATCTAAAGGAAGATAATCATTTTCAGTTTTAACTAAAGGGTTAATTTCTAACATTTTCCCGTGATTTTCCAAGAATAATTGATAAAGATGATTTAATAAATCTTCCGGTAATCCTGTTTGTGTAATAAAATCATTTAAAGAATAAGAGATTATTGCATTTTCTAATGGATGAGAACAATCAACTCCACCAAATTCATTAAAAATAAATTCAATCTTATCTTCTAAGTATCTAAAACATAAATAATGTTCATTAGTAAAAGAAATCTTTTTCTCTAAAACAAAATATTCATAATCAACATTTTTTATAAAATTATAAACATCACTACAAGAGGACACTGGTTTAATCAATCCTTTTTTACCCCTTCTTTTAACAAATTGGTCAACCTTTAAAATACAAGCTCCATGTTCATCTAAGAAATCAGCTATTTCAAAAGAAGGAGTTTCATCTTTCACTAGACGAAGAATAGGGTATTTTGGATTAAAAAGTTTTTTAGATATATATTCCGAGATTTTTTGATAACCCATATCTTTAAATATAAAAAAAAGTGATTTAAAAAACTTGTGATTTTATAAGGGAAAAAATATGGGAATTCCTCAATATTTTGGTTGGTTATCACGTAAATATGACAATATTATTCAGTTAAAATCTGAAAATATTGATCATTTATATTTTGATTTTAATTGTTTAATTTATCATGTTTTATCAGATATCTTAAAGAATAATTATACTGGATTTAAAAACCAAGATGATAAAATTTCTTTTTTACTTGATAAAGTTGAAAAATACTTAAAGTCTATTATTAAAGATGTTAATCCTAAAAAGAGTATTTCTATTTGTGTGGATGGAGTGGTTCCAATGGCGAAAATGCATCGTCAACGCCAACGGAGATATAAGTCACCAATTATGAAGGAATGGGAGAGTGAGTTAAAGAAGAGGTTTGATATTTATCAGGAAGAACTTTTTGATACTAATCAAATTACTCCAGGAACACCATTTATGATGAGATTGGGAGAAAAATTACGGAGCATTTCTTATCCTAAACCCGTTACTATTAGTGATGCTAATCAGTATGGTGAAGGAGAACATAAAATTTTAAGATTGATTAAGGAAAATAAAGTTGATATTAAGGATAAGATTTGTATTTATGGATTAGATGCGGATTTAATTATGTTAAGTTTATCCTTAGACCACGAAGTCTCTTTATTACGAGAAAATACTCATGTCGGAGCAGTTGAAGAAAAGTTTGGACAAGTTGAATTTTTAACCATTAATGTTGGTAACTTAAAAAATTGTGTTTTTAAGGAGATGATGAAAACTTTAGNGGAGAGATTAGATACCAAAAGTTTGGTGAAGGACAAGTTAATAAAGGATTATGTTTTTATCGGAATGTTTTTAGGAAATGACTTTTTACATACTTTACCCAGTGTGAGTATTCAAAATAATGGAAGTGATTTTTTGATTAAGGTTTATTCGCAATGTTTTGCGAAATGCAGAAATTATTTAACCTATAAGGTTAATGGAATTACTAAGATTAATAAGGGATTTTTGATGAATTTTTTTGAGATTTTATCTAAATCGGAGGCTAGTTCATTAAAGGCGATGTATCATAGGAAGAAGATACCTAATCCTCCGAATTTTGATGACACTTATAGTGAGTTGAAGTGGAAAATGGATAGGGTTCCATTTAATGAGCGTTTTAAGGGGAAGTTTTCGGTGATAGATTATCAAAATCAGGGATGGAAGCGGAAGTATTATGAGGTCTTTTTTGATTTGGATATTAAACAAGATTTTGATAAGGAAAATGTGAAGGAGATTTGTAAGAATTATTTGGAAGGGATATTTTTTACGATGCGTTATTATTTTGATGGGGATGACCATTGGGAGTGGTATAATCCTTATTTTGTTTCTCCTTTTGCGAGTGATATTTATGATTATTTGAAGGAACATGATATTAATTCTGTTAAATTAGATAAGGGAAAACCTTTTACTCCATTAGAGCAGTTGATGTTAGTTTTACCCAAGAATAGTTTTGAGCAGTTACCTGATTGTTTAGTAGATGGGATAAGGGAGAAGTTAACTTTATATTATCCAGAGGAGTTTGGGTGGTGTTCGGAGGAGAAGTTTATGGTTTATTCGATTGAGCCGAAGTTACCTTTATTTGATTTAGAGAAGGTGAGGGGAGTATTTGAGGAGAAGAAGGAGATGTTGAAGGAGAGTGAGAAGACTAGAAATTCTTTGTCAGAGATTTTTGTTTCAAAATAATCTTAAGTAAATTAATGTTTGATAAAATTATAATTATTACGTTAGAGGGAGAGAAAAAAAGACAAGATTATTGTCGGGAGGTGATGAAAAAGTTAGGATGGGATTTTGAGTTTTTTTATGCTAAAAGACATCCAATGGGAGGGACTTGGGGATGTTATGAAAGTCATATGTTAGTGATTAAAAGATGTATGGATGAAAAGTTAGGGTATGTTTTGATTTGTGAGGATGATATTTTACCGACAAAATATTTTAGTCAAGAATTAATGCAAAAATCATTTGAGTTTATGAAATCAAATGATAAATGGACAATGTTAAAATATGGGTATAGTATTTGTAATCCAAAAGATATTTATGATAGTTATTTAAAAATGAAAAAGATTAATAAAAATATTTTTCAGTTTAATAGTTGTTTAACACATTGTTATGCTATACAAAGTAAAACTTGTCATCAAATTTATAATTTATTGAAGAAAAATTATCAACCTTCAAGGGATAAATATTTACATTTAGATAGGTTATTTTATTATCAATTAAATGATGTTTATCATTTGGTTCCAATGGTAATGGACCAAAAATGGTGTTTTGAGACGACTAATAAGGTTAATAATTTATCAGAGAAAGTTTTAAAGAGATTTGGATGTTTGGCGGAAAGAAATGAGTTAATACCAAAAATGAATTTAATTATTTATAATGAAAAAAATTATTATATGAATTTGTGGTTATTTTTAATACCAATCTTAATTGTCTTTTTGATTTATTGGTTTAAAAATTAAGAAATAGTTAAAAAAAATTTCTTAAAATTTATGTCTCATTCTATTTTACGAAAATGGGTTGAATTTGATGTTAAAGATGAAGAAGTTAAAGAGCATTTTCTCAAAGTTTTAGATGAAGATGAAAAGAAAAATATTTTTGATTTACAAAAATATTTGTTAGTGGAAGAATATTTAGGAACTTGTGGTAAAACATATTTACAATGTCTTAAAACCGAAAAACTTCTTAATAAAATGCGTACTAGTATTTACACTGTCATTGCTGTTAATAAATTTAAAAAGTTAATTAAATGAATCTAATAGTTTAATGAATTGTTGTTTGAATTCAATAGGTGTTTGGTAAGTAAAACCATTTAATTTATAAATATCGTTTAGTTTTTTATCAATTAGAAATTTTAAATTGTATGCTTTTCCGTAATTTATGGAAGAAGTTAATTTAGATTTGAAGTATTTTGGTTGATGTTCTTCGTTAACTAATGGTAAAATTGCGTAACAATCTAGAAATTCTTTATGAAATTCTTCGAAATTTAGATTAATTTTAAGATTAATTTTTGGGTTGTTGAAGAAAGTAGGATGTTGATATTTTTTTCTGAATTTTCCAATTATTTTAAATGTAAAATTTCTTTCTATTTTTAATAGTTCTTCTAATTGGTTAAACAGTCTTCTAGAACCACAAATATTTCCTTGAATGATAAAAATGGGTTTATTTACTTTTATTTTTTGATTTGCAAAAGGTAAAACATCACATGTAATAAATTGTTTTGATAAGGGAGTTAAATGGTAAATCTGCGGATGTTCTTCTTCTACATTATGACTAATATAAAATATGTTTGATTTATGAATAATATCTTGGTAATAATTTTTATTTAAATTAATATAATAATCATAAGTTTCATAAAGATGTCCTTCGTTTAAATTTTTAAACATTTCAAAAATGATTTTTAGAAAAGATTCATTTGGATGTTTTAGATAAAGATAAATTTGACATTCTTTATTAATTATTTTTTGATGATATTTAATAATACTCGGTATTATTTCATAATGATAATTTACTTCGTTAGTTATTAATAATTTTTTCATTTTTTATATAATTTAGAAAAAAATATTTCATAAAGTATGTCGAGTATAACAACTGATACGAATATAAATCAAAATTATATCGATACTAATACTGGACCATATACAATTTCTAGTAGCGCAACTGTTACTTTTACAGATGATTTAGTTTTAAATTTAAGTAACAATAAATATTTTATTTTTGGTGGAGAAGGTACAATTGATGGAGGCGGTTTCAGAGTTACCTTAGAAAACGCAGCAGGTACTTTTGCTCAGGGTAATAACGCATCAACTCATACAATTCAAAACGTAGGAGTTATTTCAGGAACTGGACATAGTTTACCAAGCGATAATAGCGGAGGTGTTTATACTCCTTTAATTGGAAATATGACACAAAAAATTAAAAATTGTTATTACATTGGTGATATAACTAATTTTGGTGGAGGTATATATGGTTCAAATTCTATTAGTTCTGCATTTCAAACAAATACTACATATATTCAAGATTGTTATGTAATTGGAGACGTTACTGGAACTGATGCTGGTGGAATTGCAGGTTTAGTTTTTGGTAGAGCTAGCACTAGTTTAATTGTAAATAGTTACGTTATAGGAAATGTAACGGGAACAGATGCAGGTGCTATTACAGGAAGAGCACCTGGAACTACCTTTGGTCAAGTTTATGTTTATAATTGTTATCATTCAAGTGGAAATACATTTGGAACTGAATCAAGTGCTGATACTTACGTTGCTAGTAAAAAAACTTATGATTATAATGGTTCTTGGTCTGATTCTGCTGCAGGAACAGCAGGTTTATCTACTTCAGTAATTGCTACGTCTGATATGACTAATTCTACTGATTGGACTGCATGGGGAACACCAGGAGGTAGTTTTGGATTAACATCAGGTAATTTAACAAGTGCAGGAATTAGTGATGGTCAATCAACAATGTTTTCATTTAGTAGTAATACACCTTATGGTGTATCTTCTTTTAGGGTTTCTCCATTTCAACCAGAATATTATACAACAGCAACATCAGAAGCAACTAATTGTTTTTGTGCAGGTACAAAGATAACATTAAAAGATGGAAGTAAGGTTAATATTGAATTAGTTAGACAAGGAGATGAAGTTATGACACCACATGGAGTTACTAAAAAGGTTTTACATGTAGGTAAAATGTGGTTTAATGGAAATTCTCAAAAACATTATCCTTATTTAATCCCAAAAGATTATTTTGAAGAAGGGAAACCTTGTGAAGATACTTATGTTTCAGGGGCACATTCTTTACTTTTCTCAAAAGCACAAGGTGAGTTATTAGGATTACCAGATGGTAGAACGAAGGAAAGGGGTAATGGATTAGATTTATTCTTAGTTAAATCTTTTGCGGAAAAAACTGAATATCAAAAAGTGTGCGTATTAAAAGGTGAAAAATATCCTTATGGTTTTTATTATTATCATTTAGTTATTGAAGATAATTATGGTTTTATGGCAAATGGAATACCTTCAGAAAGTTTAGAAATGAAAGATTTTATGGAAAACTTTGAAGAAATTAATCAAAATAGAATTGAAGAAATCAATTAAAAAATAATCTCTCTAAAAGTAATGTTATTTATAATATTACTTTTATTATTAACCCCTATTATTTTATTTATCACCTTAAGAACTAAAAAAGAACATTTTACCACTCCTGTCGCCGTAAATGTCCCAGCTCAAAATCATTTAGATGGTTCACCCTTTTTAGTTGGTAATTCTCAAGATTTTAAGGAAAAACCCTTAGTTCCAAAAGACGGTAAATATAGGTTTAGAATTCCAACCTTACTTTATGATGGAATTTGGGAATCTAAATATGACTTAAAAGACGGATATCAAACCTGCGATTGGTCTCATAATTCCTCTTATTATCCCTTAGATAAAGACACTTATGGAACAAATTTATTCTTCCATCAACCTGAAAAGAAATACGAAAAAGATATGTGCTCCCCTCCTGAATGCGACTGGAACACCCCTATTAAACAAAATGGAATTACTTATAAACAAAATTATCTTAAAAATAAACCTTATTTCCCAATAAAACCAACAGTTGAAGATGTTTTAGAATACCCCAAACAAGATAATAATGACTATTTTTTTAACGTTCCTAAAATGAAAGTTTGGAATGTCTTAAAGCAGAATAGGGCACTATAGTGCCCTAATTCTGACTTTAAACCACTCTTACAAAAGTATCAAATTTTCTAAAGAAAATTTGATGCTTTATGAGATAATTAATTTTCTACCTGATATTATGGACTGGTTTTATTTTTTTATTATATTTATCGCCTTAATAATCTTTTTTTTAGATAGAGTTCATTTCCTCCGAAAAAAAGAAAAATTCACCATGAAACCTAATCTAGATTTCCCCCCAAAAGAATGGGGCGTTAATTATCAAGCTCCTCAACCTCAACAATACGAAGATAAATCTAAAATTAACGTCTTACCTAACCCCTGGGGTAAAGGATACGGTCGTTTCGGTGCTACCCCTCCCAGACCCAGATGTAATGTTACCGTCATGGGTGAAAACTGCACCAATTACCCCTATGATACTTCAACCGATAATTACCAATCTGTCTGCCAAAAAACTTACAATATTTACCCAACTGGTCTCCAAGGACTTTCTGAACCCCTTAATGTCATGGGTAAAGCTATCGGAAGAGTTAGACAATGCAGAAATCTTTACCAATAATTAATCCATTAAAAAATGGATTAATATTTTTTTTAGGAAATTTATTAGAAAATTATTTAACAATAATTATTGTAGGAATAATACTTTCTTTTTGGATATTTAATCATCCCATTTGGATTATAATATTTATATAAATTTTTTATCGGATAATTTGATGCCTTCTTATACAAAGAAACATCAAAATAACCCTCAATATCATTAATATCTATATACCTAATTTTAGGTTTCTTCTCCTCCACAATCTCTATATCAATAATCTTATCTGTAAAAATCCGCTCATTAACAATATTCTTAATATTCTCCGGAATTTCATTAAAATCAATTAACTTCTTATTGCTCTCAAACTTCTCCCTAATTGTCGGATTATCATTTAACCACTGATATAAACTCTCCTTATTCTCTAACATCTTATTAATAAAATCATCATGAATTCCATTCTTCACCGGCGGAATATTATCCGAATCATCCCCCTTCAAAATCTTCTTCAATAAAATATCCTCAGCACTCCTCTCAACCTTAGTATTCAATAACTTATTTTGTAATGACCAAATTAAAGTCCTCTCATTAACCAACTGCAAATAATCATTATCATTACTAATAATNACAATCAGTCTATCCTTATCTGACCTTTGAATAGTCCTACAAATAATAGCGATAACATCATCCGCTTCCGCATTATCACACTTAAAAATCTTTAATGAATTTTTGCTCTCCAAATCAGGATAAAGTTCATAATAAACATGCCTAAAAATATTTCCAATATTATATTTCTTATTCTTAAAATTACAAGTATTCTTCCGATTAGCCTTATATTCCTGATATAAATCCATCCTCCAAATAGTATCTCGTGGACAATCCCTCACAATAATAGTGTTTTCATACGGAATGTTATACATATTTCTTATCTTATTGATAGATTTCATATAATAATCATCATAATGCTTCATAAATTCAGCATTTTCTACAAAATTGTAATCCTCTGTTATCTCTTCATCTGGATGCGTATTAGTATACCAAATTAAAGTTGAGAAAAACCTATTGTAAGAAACATAACTACTATCTACCAATAGATAAGGTTTTTTCTCTTTGTTTAAAACATTCATTTTTACTACTAGTGTTTTTTAGATTTTTATTTTTAAATCTTTTTTTAATCAAATAATATTAATTTTTTTAAATTCAATTTTTTTCTTAATTAAGAAAATCTTTTAGAACGAATTTTTAGATTAATGAAAAGATTATTTTTTAGCTTCAAACGATAAAGTATTGGCTAAAATTATCATGATTAAAAGGATTAAAATGACATAAATAAAAAAAAGATGTTTATTCATAAAATAGAATATAAAAAAAACCTACTTTAATTATTCATTCATGAATTTATTGAAAATTGGATTTATTGCTTTTATTTTTTATTTTGGGGGGGTATATTTCTTTGAAAACCTTATTTTACCCACAATTTCCAATGAAATCCCCATTAATCAAATTAATTCATTAAAAAATATATCGCAAGTTTATATTTATAATAATCGAGATGTTTATTTATGGAGTTCTTTGAATACTAATCTTTTTAAGTCGTCTTATTTAGAATTAACTAAATCTGAAATTTATTATACTAAAACTTCGGATGTAAAAAAAATAGAAAAATTAGATTTTGATATTTACCATCGTGAATATCTTAAAATCTCTTTTTTTGATATTTTATTAATTTTTATGGGTTTTCAATTAATTAACGCTATTTTTTTCTTTTTAACTAAAAATGGAGACTTAAAAAGTTTAATTGCCGGTGATGAAAATAAATATCAATTAGAAAAAAACATTAAACTTAGACTAAATGATGTCGTTGGTGCCGATGAAATTAAAGAAGAGGTTTTAGATATCATTGAAATGATGAAAAATAAAAAAGTTTATTCTGACATGAAATGTAAGCTCCTGAAGGGTTGTTTAATGACCGGGAAACCTGGAACTGGTAAAACTTATTGTGCTAAAGCCATCGCGGGTGAATCCGGCATGAATTTCATTTACATTAGTGGTTCCGATTTTAATGAAATGTTTGTTGGATTAGGTGCCTCTCGTGTCCGTAATTTATTTGAATTTGCTCGTAAAAATAAACCTTGTATGATTTTCATTGATGAGATTGACGCCTTAGCCCATAAACGTTCTGACTCATCTAATTTTAACAATGATAAAGATAATACTTTAAACGCTTTATTAGTGGAATTAGATGGTTTTAAGGAAAGTGATGATTTATTTGTTTTTGGGGCGACTAACCGAGAGGATATTATTGACCCGGCTTTATTGAGAAGTGGGCGTTTTGACCGGAAAATTCATTTTGGTATTCCAGATGCAAATTCCCGTTTAGAATTATTTAAATATTATTTTCCACAAGAACAATTTGAAAGTGAAAGGGATGAAATTTTAAAGACTGTTTCTAATATCTCTTATGGAATGACACCTGCCGATGTTTCTAATATTTATAATGAATGTTGTATTTTATGTGTTAAACAAAAGAAAAAAATGGACTTAGATTTAGTCATTGAAGCTTATGAGTATGTAATTTTAGGAAAAGAGAAGAAAAATTATTTTATGACTGATTTTGAATTTGAAACAGTTATTCGTCATGAATTAGGACACGCTTTATTAGCTTATGTTTTAAAACATTCTACTAATCCAGTTCAAGTTTCAGTAATTCCTCGTGGTAAAAGTGCATTAGGATATACTTTAAGGGAAAATAAGGAGATAAAGTTGAAGACCTTAAATGAGATGATAAGTGAGGTCATGGTGATGTGTGGGGGGCGGATTGCTGAGGAGATTTATAATGGGAGAAATAATGTTTCTTCGGGTGCGTATGATGATTTTAAGAGGGCGAGTGAGACAGTGCGGACGATGTTAAATGATTATAATTTTTTTATGGATAGTCATTCATTAATATTAGATGAGGATAGATATGGAGAGAAGATGAAAAACAATTTGGATGAATTAAGTCATCAGATTTTAATTCAAATTTATCAAAAAGGTAAAGAGATATTAATGGATAGGAAAGAGGTTTTAGATAAGTTAATTCCGGTTTTAAAGGAGAAAAAGAAGATTAATAAGGAGGAAATACAAGAATTATTTGAGGGAGAAAATGAGGTTGAATTTGAAAATGAATTAAAAATAGGAAAATTATTTTGATTTAAAAAAAAATTTAAAACATAAATAATGAGAAATTATTATTTATATGAAGAAGATAATTTTATATTTACTCCAAAGAATAACACTAATGATTTAAAACCTTATAATATTTTATCTTTTTATGGTGTAAATTATCCTCTTGATTTTATTCCTGAACATATTAAAAAGGTTGTTATTTTTGAAAATTCTTTTATTCCTTTATCAACAATTCCTAATTTTATTAAAAATATTGTTGTTTATGGAAATAAAAAATTGGGTGATTTAAAACACTTGGAATTAGAAACTTTAATAATTTTTGATAATTTATTAAATTTATCATTAAAAAATTATTTAATAAAGTCTTTATTTTTAGATAATGTTAAAATTTCTGAGTTTCCTAAAAACTTAGAAAATTTGAATATTAAATCTTGTAAAAATTTAAATTTACAAAACTTATTTAATATTAAAGAATTATTTTTAAAGCATACAAATATTCCATTAGATTTTTTACCGACTACTTTAAAAAATTTAGAAATTGAAGGTTCTTATCAATATTCATTAAATAATTTACCTGTTGGATTAGAAAGATTAAAATTAAGGATTTGGGAAGAATATACTTTAAATGAATTACCTTTTACCTTAAAAACCTTAATTTTAAATTATAAAGTTAATTTGATGATGATACCATTAAATTTAACATATTTGGATATCAATAATGATTTAACCATGGATATTGAAAATACTAAAATAGAGGTTTTAATTACTAATTGTAATTATCTCAAAAATTTACCATTAGGATTAAAAAAATTAGTTATTGAGGGGAATACCAATGAATTAGTTTTACCAAAAAATTTAGAAGAATTAATTATTTTAGAAAAAAGTTCATTTAATAAAAAGTTAATTTTAAATGAAAATTTAAAAAAATTAAAAATTGGGGGTAATTTTAATAGTGAAATAATATTTAATGAAAATTTGTTAGATTTTTCTTTTTTTGTATTTTCTAAATTTAATCAACCCATGGTTTTACCTCAATCCTTAAAAATATTAGAAATTGTTGGGAATTTTCGTTATGATTACGAACTTATTTTACCTAAAAAATTAAAAAAATTTTATTTAGGTTCTAATTCTTTTATCAAAAGTTTAACCACTTATTCTCATGAACTTGATTTTGGTAAAAAAAATATTACAATTTTAAAAATGGTATTTTTGTCTTAATTCTTCTAAAGTTGGAACTTTGGTTTCTTGAAATGCAATATTTAAAACATCTTGTAATTCAGTAAAACCTCCCAAAAATTCTCCATAAATAAATATCATTGGAACATATTGATATCCATCCGTTTTATTTCTTAATTTTTCAATAATATCTTCTGGTTTATTCAATATTTTCTCTTTAACTAACTTTTCAATACCATAATAATGATATTTTAAACCAACATCTTTAAGAAGTTTTTGAGCAGCTATACAATATGGGCAATTTTTTTTACCATAAATAACTATATTCATATTCATTTTAGGTGAAGGAAATTTATTCATAATATTTATAATAAAAAAATTGATTTTTATTTTTTTATAATATTAACATGAAAAATGTTGTTCATTTATGATATTTTAAATGATATTATTGAAACATCAATCGAAAAAATTGATGTTCATAGTATTATTTATCAAAAATATGAAAAAGATGCCCAAGAGAAAGAAAATCAACTAAAACATTTTTATGAAAATTTTTGTTTAAAAAAAATAAATAGAAATAGTGTTTTACCAAGAACTATCCAAAAGAGTTATAGTTTAATTGAAAACAAAATATTGACTTTAGAAAATGATTTATTAAAGAAGAATTTAAAAAAACTATGTGTTTTAGAAAAGAACCATAAAGGAAAATGTATTTCAGATACAAATATTTTTGAGTATTTATTTCAAAAGGATGAAATTTCAGATTTATCAATGAATATACAAAATTTAAATTCAGATGCAAATTTAACATATGAAAAAATAATTAAAATATTAAAAAATAAATTTGATCTTTGTGTATTTTCAACTCCAGGTAACGATGATTATATTTTTAAAAATAGATCGAATCGTCTTTTTCCTATTGCTTTAAGTAAAATTCAAGAGAGGAAAATTAGAGATACAGAAAAAGAATTAAAATGTGCAATACCTTTATGTGAACATACAACTCCTTTTGGATTAGCATCTGCTTTTATAGATTTATTAACTTTTACAATTTCAATAAAAGATATTGAAATTTATCTTAATAAATCAACAAAATTATATCAAATACTTATGCAGCATAAAATTAATTTAGAAAATTATTGGAAGAAATATAACATTAAAATATTTAATAATGGATATTTAATTAAACCTTTAAAAAAAAATAATGAATTAATTTCAATAATAAATTTTAAAGTTGATAAATATGAAAGAAATAATAAAGATATTGAGATGGGACACGCAACTCCTAGAAAAGATGGAATATTAAATATCAGAGGTTTTAATCTTCTTTTTATGACTAGAAGAGAAAATTTAATATTAGGTGATAATGAATTAAGAGAAACATTGTGGAAAGATGATTTAAAAAATTATCTTTAACTTAATAAATTATAATTAAAATAAGGTTTCTTTAATAAAAGAAAAATATTTTGGTTCTTTTTCAATCAAAATACATTTCCTTTTGACATTTTTACAAGCTTCTCCTAATGAACCAGTTCCTGCAAAACAATCTAATACAATATCATTTTCGTCTGTTGTATGTAAAATAATATTTTCTAATAAATCAACTGGTTTAGGTGTAAGATGTATTTTATTTCTTTTAGCCATATCATAATTCCAAACTGAATGATGTGTTTTTAAGTTATTAAATTTTGGAACAATATCCTCATAAGTTAAACCTAAATGTTTAGTTATTGGAATAATTGTTTCTCTGGTTGGTAAATTTTTACCAGTTTCTAAATTACTAAACCATCCAGTTAATCCTCCTGTTTTACTTTTTATTTCAGCAGAAATAGTTAACTGACTAACTTTCTTTTCTAATCTTGTTTCTTTAATTTTCCAAGTATTATCAAAGGTATAAAATAAAACATATTCAGCCATTTTATTCCAATTATGCATATCTGATTTAACCACATAACCATCTAAAAAACCTTTTTTTTTAGAACCTTCAAACCTTTTATTCCAAACTATCATTTGTCTAAAAACAAATTTTGTTTCTTTTTTTATTGCAACCATTAATTCAGCTATTTGTTCCATATCATTATGAAAAATCATTAATGAACCATTATCTTTTAATTTTAATTCTAATTTTTTTAAAATATTTATCATAAAATCAATATAATTATCAATTTTATCCCAAGTATCTTTACCAATATTATATGGTGGATCAATACAAATAGTTTGAACTACTTTATCTTTAACTAAATCTAATTTTTTTAAACAATCTCCTTCTAAACATACAATATTTTCATTATCAACAATATTTCCTTCCTTTTTATGTAATGTTTGATTAATAAAAGAATTAACAGATAAATCTGATATTTTTTCAGTTAATTTTTGAACAGACATTTTTTTATATTAATATATAAATTTATTTTAAATCAATTTTTTATCCTTTAAACTCTAATCATTATTTAATAAATTAACCATCATCTAATAGGTTAAAATTTAAGAGATATTAAAAAAAATATTTAAGATTAATCTAAGTATAAGTATGAACAATAAAAATATTGGTATTTTAGACCCTAATGGTATTAAGAATAATCCTTTAACTGGTAAACCTTACGAAAATCTTTACCA
>JGI10211J34971_10002882_pt1 | contig 13876 bp, 16 predicted proteins | sample Etolagsediment_FD_34971 | JGI IMG/M metagenome (IMG submission 34971) | reverse complement strand
ACAGATGGCGGAAAAAATTGGGGCTTTGCTTCACTAGGAATAGAAAATTGGTATGGAATGCAGTTAGCTGCTCACCCTGTTGATGCTGATGTAATATACGCTACTTTTGGTGGTGGAGTTTACAGAACAGATAATGCTGGAAAATTATGGAAAGCTATTGGAGAACAAGAGCTCTGCGGGAGAAAAAATATTGGTGGTGGAAACTGTCACTATCACGGAATATTAGTTGAGAATGAAAGTCCCTACAGAGTAATTGTTGGATCAGGTGGAGATCAATCTGCATTAAAAGGCGTTGGATTAAAAGGTTCAGAAGACAACGGGAAGTCTTGGAGAAACTCTGATGATGGGTTTGTAAGGGATATACATGTAAGTAAATTAATAGTTGATCCAAACAATAGTGAAACTTTCTACGCTACTACACAGGGTTCAACTGAATATACAGACAAAATTGGTGATGGAGAGGGTGTTTTTAAGAGTACAAATCGTGGTGAATCTTGGGAATCTATAAATAATGGTCTTGATACCTTAGAAACAAATGTTTTAGTAGTTGACCCAAACAATTCTGACATACTTTATCTTGGAACAGATGATGACGGATTGTATAAAAGTATCAACGGAGGAGATAGCTGGGAAAAAATTGATATACCGTTAATTGACTTTGCATTTGGAGTTGGCGATATAGCTGTAGACCCAAAAGATAGTGATGTTGTTTATATAGCAAGTGTAGATTATTACAGACTTGCAAATGATAGGGGTGTTTTAGGAGATTATGGCGTTTTCAAGAGTACAGACGGTGGTGAAACGTGGTCTGATTTTAACATCGGACTCAATCACCTTGGAGTGTTTACCTTAGAACTAAATCCTGAGTCTAGAATTTTATATGCTGGAACACGCGGTGGCGGTGTTTACTGGATTAGTTTAGATAGCTAAATCCTAGCTATTTTTTCTCCATTTTTGTTGGTAAATTGCCCGGTAACAATGAGTATTAAATCTATTAATAACCAAATTCCTAAACCACCGAATGTTAAAAGCATTAGTATCCCAGTGCCTGTTTTGCCAACATAGAATCTGTGTGCACCAATAACTCCAAGTAAAAACGCTAAAAGTAGAGTCACAACCCATTGCGAGTCGCTTCCTGATGTGCTGGTGTTGAGAAGTTTTTCTTTTTGTGAATCAAATTCTTCTTGAGAGATTACCTTGTCTCTTAGTAGTTCATTTAATTTTTTAATCTCGTCTGCTGTACTCATAATTTTATTTTAACTTATTTTCTATGCTGGCAACTCTTTCTGCAATTGGAGGGTGAGAGTAATAGTAAGAACTGTAGAGAGGATCAGGGGTTAAGTTGGAAGCATTGTCTTTACTCAGCTTCAACAAACCAGAAATCATATATTCTCCATCAGTAAATTTAAATGAAAAATCATCAGCTTCGAATTCTCTTTTTCTAGAGAGTGCTGAAGTGAACGGTTTAGTAAAAAATGTATATGAGCCAGCAACTAAATAAAATAGTAAAAACTTAGAATATATTGTTAAAGATTCCAATCCGTGGTCAAGAAAGAAGTTATCACTTTTAAGCACTTCGCTTAAAATATAGAAGCCAACAAATCCAAATACTAGAGAACTAATAAGCGTTTTCCTTATATGACCTAATTTGTAGTGCCCTAATTCATGACCAAGAATTGCTTCCATTTCATCTGGAGTAATTGTTTTTAAGAGAGTGTCAAAGAATACGATTCTTTTATTTTTACCAAATCCAGTGAAAAAAGCATTACCGTGGGTGCTTCTAAGGCTTGCATCCATTACGAATAAACCTTTTGATTTAAAATCAACTTTTTTTAATAATTTTTCTATAGGTTTTTTAAATTCTTCATTATCAAGCGGTTCAAACTTGTTAAACAGCGGCATTATTAAGACCGGATAGAGAAAGAATATAATTGCCTGAAGGGTAAAGACAGCACCAAATGCGTACACCCACCAATTGTCACCTAAATTTACGACTATGTAAATTACAGTCGCANAGATAACTGATGAGATAGTTGCAGATATCAACAAGNTCTTAAAAATGTCTGNCACGAATGTTTTTGTTGTTGTTTTNTTAAAGCCATGTTTTTCCTCAATAACGAATGTTGAATATATAGATATTGGAATTGAAATTACCTNCTCAACTATCAACAATAAAAGTCCCAATAAAACTGCTCCAAGCACCTCTGATGAAGTTGTAGAGACCACTATTTCAGTTAGGAAATTAAATAATCCCCCCAAAGTAAAAATTATCAACACAACAGTACCAAATAACGCTGTAAAGATTTGAAATCTGATTCGATCAATATTGTAGTCTATTGATTTCTTGTACTCTTCCTCAGTAACTACACCAACAAACCTCTCAGGAACAGCACCTTTGTTTAATTCAATAGATTTAAGGTTTCTAATTTTCAGATACGTCTCAAGCAAAAACTTGATAGCTATCAGAGATATGAAAATAACTGTAAAGTTTGTAGAAGCTAAAAATTCTTGCATAGTTGAATTAGTCTAACATAAATATTTTTATTGACCGAAGCGACGTTCTCTCTGAGAATATTCTCTAAGGCAACGAAGGAAGTCAATTTTTCTAAATTCAGGCCAGTAAACATCTTGAAAAATTACTTCAGAGTAGGCACTTTGCCACAATAAAAAACCTGACAACCTTGACTCTCCGCTAGTTCTAATAATTAAGTCAATATCTGGTGTTTCAGGAGAGTATAAATGTTTTCGTAATTGCTCATCTGTTACGTTCTCAATTAATTCATCAAAATCATTGTGATCTTTTCTATTTTGGTCAATCAATCCCTTAATAGCATCTAGAATTTCTTGTCGACCTCCGTAACCCAAAGCAATTGTTAAAGTTTTTTGCCCCCCACCTCTAACTTCTTTAAGCTGTTTAATAGTTTCTTGTAAGAAATCTGGCAAAAGATCCGTGGACCCAATAAATTCAATTTTAAAGTTATCAACTACATCATCAATTAATAGCTCTTCAAAGAGTTCATTCAGAACTTGGAAGTATGGTTCAAGTTCTTCTTGTGGTCTTGATAAGTTTTCTCTTGATAAAAGCCAACTTGTGATGAAATCAATCCCGACCTCATCACACCATCCGATGCACTCCTTAAGTCTTGTCATGCCGATTTTATATGAAACTTCAAAACTAAGTAATCCTTCTTTTCTTGCGTACCTTCTGTGACCATCGTGAATTAATCCGATGTGATTAGGTAAGCTTTCATTAATTAATTTATTACGCAAACGATTTTCATAAATTGAGTAAATTAATCTTGGAGAGGACATTTTTTAGGCTGTAACTGCTTCTATTTCTTCAATTGTTTTTGGACCATTCTCTGTAAGGTTCATCGGTCCATTGGTTGTACAAACTATATCATCTTCAATTCTTACACCAATACCTAATAGGTCTTTAGGGATCTCGTGTTTTACTGTTTTAGCGTTCTTCATTTCTTCTTTTTCTAATTTTGTAGCTTTCTCCATCCCCATGATTTTTCTACGCTCTCTGATTTCATTTGGATCTCGCTCAAGTAAAGGGAATTCTATCACAGGTTTTGTTGGTCTTACATAGATTCCTGGCTCTATGGTTGTCACCATTCCGTGTTCAAATGCTCTTGGTTGTCCATTAACTTCATTACTTCCAGCATCATGAACGTCAAGACCTAGCCAGTGCCCAGTACCATGCATAAAAAATTCGAAGAAATGCATCATTGAGATTGTTTCTTCCACACCAAGTGGAACAAGTTTTAAATTAACCAATGATTCAGATAAAGTTTTTATAGTTTGTTGGTGTACTTCTTTCATGGAGTTACCCACAACTACTCCTTCTATGCCTTCATTTTGTACCTTTAAGACTTCTTCATATACATCTTTTTGAGGTGACGTAAATTTTCCAGATACAGGAAAAGTTCGGGTTACATCAGAAGAGTACATTCCATACTCTGCTGCTGCATCAATTAGAAGTAGGCTTCTATCATCAAGCTGATCTCTATTTGTTGAGTAATGAAGTATGCAAGCATTGTGACCTCCAGCAACTATTGAGGGGTAGCCTAATCTTTCTGCACCTCTGTCTTGAAATATTTTTTCCATCTCTGCACCAACTTGATACTCGTACATTCCAGCATTTGCAGTTTTCATTGCATGAATATGACCCTCGACGGTTATATCACAGGCTTTTGTCAGCAGCTCTATCTCTCCTTCACTTTTAATTAATCTAAGTTCTGAAATTAGTGGTTGCAATGAATATAGCGTTGCGTTACTGAAATCAGCACCTCGTTGATCATACGGAACTGCATGGGTAAGAATTTTCTTATCATATTTTTCAAAATTATTTGAAGAGTAGTCGCAGTAAATATCATTAAATCCTCTAAGCAGGTTTGGAAGTATTTTTTCGTAGTCTTGAAATGAATAAGCTTTTGAAGCTTCATATTCATCAACCGCGCCAGATTGACCTAAACGTTTTCCCTCCCATGTCTCCATTTCCTCATTTCTATCTTGAACAAAAAGGTGCAACTCAGGTTTTGAGTCTTTGATGAGTATTACAGCATGAGCATCAGGTTCAGGCCATTCTGTTAAATAATAAAAATTTGAATCTTGTCGAAATGGATACCAAGTGTCATTATTTCTGTAAACAATGCTTCCACTATGTAGAATGACAGCGCCATTTGTTATTTTTTTTGCCAAGTTCTCTCTGGCAATTTTTGAATTACCCATCACTGAATAAGAATAATCTATCAAGCAATAAAAAAGCTAGTGGTTTTTATATTGACACTAGAAACTCACGAAGAATTGGATTCCAGTGTGTTTCGTTGTGCTGGCCTTTTTCTTTAAAAATGAAATTAGTTTTAATGTTGTTTAACTTAAGTTCCTCTTCAATTTTTTTAACACCGGAAATATAGAAATCATTATTATTTGAAAAATCTAAATCCCACTCTTTAGGAAATATGTTTTTTACTTGGTCACCAAAAATATTTCCCTCTTTTGTTCCAACTGATAAATTACAAATTGATTTCTTATTTAAGTTGTTTAGGTCATTAACTATCCCTGGAAACCCAAACCAAAATGCTGGAGAAAGAGAGATTATGTTCTCAAAAGATGGATTTAGAATACCCGTCTTTATTGACATTAACCCTCCCATCGATGCTCCCATGACAATTTTTTTTAAATTACCTACATCTATGTCGTAATCACCATAAATCTGAGGTAGGTGATTTTCTAATATGGACTCTATGTGATTAGTCGCAAAGTTTTCTTGTTCATCTCTTGGGTAGGGGTTGTATTGTTTTTGTCTGCTAGAGTTTGAGGTCACAGCAACAACAAAATAACCTTTGTTTTCTCTTTCCTCCAAATCATTCAATAGTGATTCTAAATTAAAAAAATAACCGTATGAACTCTTTGATTTTAAGAATAAATTTTCCGCATCAAACGCAAGAATCATGTGAGTAATCCTCTTGAACTTTGGAAACCTGACCAAATAATTATTTGTGTCTCCAAGATTTATATCTACAACCGGTTGGCTTATATAGATGTTTTCTAAACTTTTATCGTATTCTGAAAATAGCAACATTAAGTTATTTTATATTATCCTCAATTGTCTTTGCTACTTCTTTTGCTTTTGTTTCATTAGTAGAAATTATTAATACAACATTGTCTCCTGCAATTGAAGCAACAATATTGTCAATGTACAAATTATCAATAGACTCTGCAATAACTTGTGCTGCAGCTGTTGTGGTTTTAACAACAACTTGGTTTGAAACTGGTTCTACATCGAGTACAAAATCTTCTAATGCTTTTTGTGCAATTTTAAGCTGGGCATTGTTGTCTTGATTATTAGGAAGCACATAAATTAGTCTTCCATTTTTTAATCTTTTCTTGATTGCTCCGAGTTCATTTAGATCTCTAGATAGTGTTGCTTGGGTTATTTGAATATTATTTTTTTTAAGAAGCCCCTTGAGCTGATTCTGAGAGGAAACACTTTCTGAATCTATAAAATCTGCAATTAATCGTTGTCTTTGAATAGTAGATTTCTTCATTGTATAAATATACATATATATGAATATTTATACAATTATAAATTATTGTAAGTTTCCCTAGCTAGTTTTATTGCTTCCTCTTTAGATACTTCACCATCATTTATTCTTTGCTCATATAAGGCCTTCATGATTAAACCGACCTTTGGGCCTGGTTCTAAATCAAAAAGACTCATGATTTCATCCCCGCTAATTGGTGGTCTAAGTTTTGACATTTCTTCTTTTTCTAAAACTTCTTTTATTCTTGTTTCCATCTCGTCAAGTTTTTCAAAAATTTCTTGGGCTTTTTGTTTATTTTTAGTTGTTACATCAGCTCTAACTAAGTTATTGAGATCTTCTAAAACTTCACCGGCATCAACAATATATCTTCTAACTGCAGAATCTGTCCAGCCCATTTTAAACGTGTGTGGTCTAAGGTGCAGCTCCACTAAACTCGAAACACTCTTAATGGTTTTTTTATCATACTTTAAGTTTTGTAATATCTTTTTTGTCATTTTTGCACCAACGATTTCGTGGTGTCGNAAATGCACTTTACCGTTTTCAATACCTTTNGTATTTGGTTTAGCAATATCATGAAACAAAGCTCCCAATCTTCGAATTAGTGTAGGTGATACATTATCAACTACNTTGAGAGTATGTTCNTAAACATCTTTATGGTGATGTTCAGGGTCAACTTCAATTTTAAGTTCGTTTAATTCAGGAAGTATATAAGAGCTTAAACCACTTTCTACAAGAGTTCTTAAACCAAGTGAGGGGTTTTTACCAATAAGTAGTTTAGATATTTCATCTCTTATTCTTTCGACAGATACTATTTTGATTCTTTCAATATTATCTCTCATTGCTACATAAGTATTATTATCAGGTGAAAATCCATGAGTACTTATAAACCGACAAACCCTCAACATTCTCAAAGGGTCATCTGAAAAAGAAATAATTGGATCATCAGGAGTTTTAATTATGCCAGAAGCTAAGTCTTTTAGTCCTAAAAATGGGTCGACAAGTTCATTTTGATTAATCGAATAAGCTATAGAATTAATTGTAAAATCTCTTCTTGAAAGATCTGTATTTAAGTCTGCTGCAGATTCAATAGACGGGTTACGTGAAGAATTTTCATATGTGTCTCTCCTGTATGTTGTTATGTGAATTGAATTATCATCAATCTGAAGTTCAATAGTGCCAAACTCTCTACCAATTTCTGTCGTTTTATAACCATTGCTGTTTAACAGACTTATTGACTCTTCAGGGGTTGCATTAGTTGTAAAATCAAAATCTTTAGTATCAATATCTAATATTCCATCTCGGACAGCTCCCCCAACAAGGTAAAACTCAAAACCATTTGATATGTAAAGTTCAGAAACGATTTTTAAATATTCGTTTTTGTCAATTAAATTTAACAGCGTTCTTGGTACCATATGGATAGCTTAGAAGAAGAATGGAAACAATAGAAGCGTGAATTCAAGAGTAGATTTTGCAGCAGGTGGGATAGTTCTTTTGGAGCAGAAAATTTTAATTGTAAAAAACAAAAGAGATGATTCGCTAGGAGATGGGGTATCTTGGTGGGGATATCCAAAAGGGCATTTGGAAGAAGGGGAAAAGCCTGTAGATGCCGCTATAAGGGAAGTGTTCGAAGAAACCGGGTTTGAAGTAAAAGCAAAAAACAACAAACCAATCGCTGAGTCTAGATACGAAATAGATCGTAATGGAGAAAAAGTCCAAAAAACTGTTTGGTTTTATGAAATGGAGGTTGTTGAGCCTTTTAAAAGTGAACCCGATGATGAAATAGATGAAATTGCACTAGTTGAATTTGATAGTGCTCTTGATTTATTAACCCACGAAGAAGATAAGAAAATTTTAAAATATGTTTTTAACAAATGAAAAAAAGAAACATAACACCTGGCAAGGAACTTTTTATACTCGGAAATGGAATGATCAAACACCAGTTGTTTATTTTGAAAAACTTTATGGTGGAAGACCTTTATTAAAGAAAATTAACCAACTTGCACTAGAAGAGAACTTCATCTTTAACTCTTCTATGGTTTATGAGACTAATTCTGCGGTTTGGCAATCAGCTGGATGGAAAGTTTTAGAAAAATTAAACGTACTTTCTTTAAGTCTAAAAAACATTAAGCAATCTGAAAGAAATGTAGAGAATGTTGAAGTGTTTACAGATACAAAAATTCCTGAAGTTATAAAACTAGATCACAATATTTTTGAGCCCTATTGGCAAAATTCGAGCGCAGCATTTAAAGAAACAATTGAAAGTTGTGTTCATAATTATTTATTTGTCCAAAAAGCTAATAATGATATTGTTGGCTATGGCATATTGGGTATAACTAGAAATTATGGGTTTTTGCAGAGATTTGGAATTGTAAAGGAGTATCAAAATAGCGGTTTAGGTGGTGAGTTGCTTGAAGACATTGTTACATTCTCAAAACAAAAAAAACTAGTTAATGTGCGTTTAAACACACAAACGCAAAATAAACATGCTCAAAGCTTGTATTTAAATAATGGATTTGTTTACACAAAGACAAATTTTTTAATTTTGGCAACCAGCAACCATAAATAGAACTTCATTAATAATCCTCGTTAGCTTAATATATGTTCTATGGAACAAGAAGATAGCTTTTTAGAGTCCTTTGAGAGTTTGTTAGACACTATTAAAAGATTGGTTGTTAAACCAATAAAAAGAGTGACTGGATTTGCTTCCTTGGGTTTCCTTTTAATTGTTTTGTTGTTCTTGTCGTTAATATTTATATTTATAGGAATAATAAAAATTATGCAGGGTTTAGGGTTGCTCCTCGGTGTTAACCCAACTGGTTTCGCATTTGCATCTCTAGGTATTCTGTTTTTATTTTTATCACTAAAAAGTTATTGGAGAAAAAAAGTATGAAAAATGTAGCAATAATAGGATCTGGACCAGCTGGTTATACAGCTGGAATTTATGCAGGTAGAGCAAATCTTGAACCAGTGCTTTTTGAAGGACTTGAATCCGGAGGTCAACTAATGCTTACTACCGATGTTGAGAATTATCCTGGTTTTGTTGATGGAATAATGGGTCCTGAACTAATGCAAGTTTTTAAAGGACAAGCTGAAAGATTTGGTACAGAAATTAAAACCGAGATTATTGACTCAATTGAAAATATTGATGGTGGTTTCAAACTAACAAGTAGTAAGGTGAGTACGAATTTAAATCTGTAATTATTGCATCAGGTGCCTCAGCAAGATGGCTTGGAGTAGAGGGTGAGAAAGAACTTCAAGGATATGGTGTTTCTGCTTGTGCAACTTGTGATGGGTTCTTTTTTAAAGAAAAAGAAGTAGCAGTAGTAGGTGGTGGGGATTCAGCAATGGAGGAAGCTTTATTTTTAACCAAGTTTGCCACAAAAGTGTATGTGATACACAGAAGAGATGAGTTTAGAGCTAGTCAAATTATGCAAGACAGGGTTTTAAACCATGAGAAAATAGAAGTTGTTTGGAACAGTACTGTTGAAAAAATTGTTGGTGATGGTGCAGTCTCTTCTATCATTCTAAAAAATATTGTTGATGATTCGGAGTCTGAACTCAACTTAGATGGTGTGTTTGTAGCAATTGGTCATGATCCAAATGTAGAATTTCTTAACAATTTTGTTGAACTAGATGAAAAGGGTTATATTAAAACTGGATTTACAACAGACACCAGTACTTCTGTTCCTGGAGTGTTCGCTGCGGGAGATGTAGCTGATTCGATATATAGACAAGCAATTACAGCAGCAGGAACTGGGTGTCAAGCGGCTATTGATTCCGAAAGATGGTTAGATCATTAATCAAGAAAACTTGGGCTATATTGATGAATTATCATCTGATGAGCTTTTAGATTTAAGTAACAAAATTCAGGCTGCAGGATATCAGTTTCCTACCGATGCAGTTGACTGTAAAGCATTAGTAGAGCTTTTTTTGAATGATTACAATTTAAACAAAAATATTTCTAAAGAAAATCTCTGGTTAGAGCTTTTGAATCATGGTTACAATTTAGGTGATCGAATTCTCAATTTTTCAAACCCTGTGTTAAAAGGGTCTGATGTAGAAGAACTTCAAGAAATGTTATCCAGACTTGGATTTTACTCAGAACCAATCAACTCCGTGTACACAAAAGAGTTAATGAAAGCTGTGGAAGCATTTCAAGAAAATCGAGGACTTAGTGTAGATGGTGTTGTTGGTTTGAATACTGCGATTGAAATTAAAAAGCTAATCAGACCAACTTTAGATAAGTCACTAAATGAAGCTATTAAGGGCTTTAAGCCTCCTGGTTCAACTTTTAATATTTGCATAAATGTTGAAAATAATGGTGAGTACAGAGAACAAGTAGTGTTTTATGAGTTAATCAAAGGAGCTGGAACAGAAAATGGAATGAATGTTACTTTTGTTTCTGAAGCTGGGGAAGAGATGAGCAAAGAAAATACTATTTCTTTTGTAAACAAAATTAACCCTACGCTGTTCTTAACTTTTGAAAATAGCGAAACACAGTCTGTAAATTATTTCGTAGGAAAACATTCTATTAGTAATATTGGTAAAAAATTAGCAGATGAAATTAGTGGTAAATTAAACTTTGATTCAATTGGTAAAAATAACTTGCTTCTTAAAAATACCAGAGCCGTGTCTTTAATAATAAATGGTAATTTTTACCAAATTAATGTAAAATCAGTTTTTGATATAGTTTCTGAAATTTATTCTGAAATTTTTTAGAAATTAATTTAATTTATTAATAAATTTTTTAAGAGCTTCTATATTTTGAAAGTTTAGATTTACTTTAAAAGACTTTCCTGATTTCTTGACTTGAACTTTTGAACCTAATGTGTTTTCAAGATCACTCTTAAGGTGGAGAACTTCTTCGCTCATAGAAGAATTACCATTTAACTGGCTCACCTTTTCTTCAACCTGGCGACTATTCAGAGACAAACTAATAATCTCTGAAAGTAATTTGTCTTGTAAGTTTTCATCTAAAACTATTAAAGGTCTTGCTTGTCCAAATGAAATCTTCTCCTCTTTTAAAGCTTCTTGAACTTTTTGACTTAAGTTAGAAATACGTAATAAGTTAGAAATAAATGGTCTGCTTTTACCCACCAAAAGACCTATCTCTTTTGCATTTAATCCATATGTTTCTTTAAGGTTTTTGTAACCTAGTGCTTCTTCAATCGTATTAAGTTGTGATCTTTGTACATTTTCAACAAGCCCTAGTACTGCAGCATCTTTGTCCGTTACATCTTTAACTAAACAAGGAATTGTTTTGAAGCCAGCTGCTTTACTTGCTCGGAGTCTTCTTTCACCAGCAATTAGTTGGTATCTGTCGTCACCCAACAGTTGAACAATTATGGGTTGGAGTACACCACTTTTTTTAATAGATTCTGAAAGTTCGCTTAGTTTTTTTTCATCAAAATATGTTCTTGCCTGTGTTTTGCTTTCAGAAATTTTTTCAACTTCAATATCAACTATTTTAAATTCTCTGACATCAGTATTTTCGATAAGAGAACTTAGGGATCTTTTCATAGGCCAACCTTTTCTAATAATTCATTGCTTAGTTCTTCAAACTCAATTCTAGCTTTACTATATTCACTAAAATCTAATACAGTTTTAGCATAGAACGGACTATCTGCAATTTCAGTTAATTGTGATATATGTGTTTTAAACAATTTGTCTGAAAGTATTTGTTCTAGCTCTATAACAAAGTCATGGTAACTTGCTCGTCTTGTATCAACTTGATTAAGAACAACTCCAAGAAAATGTGGATCTGTGTGGGGTACTTCGGAAATTGTTTGTTTGGCAAATGTCATTGCCTGACCTACTCCTTCGACAGCTAGGAACTCTGGTTTACTTGGTATGAAGTAATAATCAGATGTTGAAAGTGCTTCTTGAACTAAGGAGCTCATGGTTGGTGGTGTGTCAATAAATACTATATCAAAAGTCTTTATGGTTTCATTCTGTCGAATTTTTCTTAGTTTTGATCCACCTACTATTTTTTCTGAATTGTGTTTTTTAATGTCCACATCAGAAGGTATTAGATATAAATTCTCAAATACTTTTATAGGTAATATGTTATTTTCACCCTCTAAAATTTGGGTTGTTGAGGTGGTTAATTCTGAAGTTTTGTTTTGATTAAGATATGTAGATACATTTCCTTGAGGATCTGTGTCAACAATCAATGTTTTTAATCCTTTTCTTGAAAGGACACTGGCAAGATTGATTACTGTTGTTGTCTTACCAACTCCACCCTTTTGACAAACTACAGCAATTGTTTTCACTTAACATTTATAACATCAATGTGTCTTATATCGTCTTTATTAATTTTAAAATTTTCGTGTTTCACGTGAAACACATTTGAGTCATAATCTAAGTCTTCTCCGTTTGATGAGACTAAATATGTGGTTTTTTTATTAGTTTCTAGGGAATTTATTACTTTCTCACTTGATATAAAGCATCTAGATACTAAGAAACCACCTTTTTTTATGTAGTTATAGGCATCATCCTGTATGGCAAAAATATTATTNTTGTTGAGTATTTTGATTAATCNTGAAAGTTCAAAAATTCTTTTTTCTTTTACATCAATTAAATTAACTGTAAGATTTGTTGTGATTCCTATGGGAATTCCAGGTATTCCTCCTCCAGTTCCAAGATCAGAAATTACGTCAACTTCACCTTTGAGTTCAGATATTATTTTTCCAAAATAAAGAGAGTGGACAACAAACTCATCCCATACAAATTGTTTGCTTTTTGGACTAATAAGACCTGATTTTATTCCGGTATTACAAAGCCAGTCATGATAAATGACTAGCTGATCTAAATTTTGAGCTACAAGTTTTTTACCCCAGTCAGGAACTTGGGGTTCAAAAGTCATTCTTCTTCTTCAGGAGCAAACACCACTGATCTATAAGGTTCTCTTCCTTCTGAATATGACTTTATTCCATCTAAATTTGATGCTGCGTCATGTAGGGTTTTACGATCTACAGAGTTCATTGGTTCTAACATGACTTCCTGTTTATCTTCCTTTATTTGCTTACTTAGCCTTTCAGCATAAATAGTAAGTGCCTCTTTACGTTTTAATGCATAGTCGGCGATATCAAGTCTAAGTCTTGTACCAGCACTTGTTTTTCTTTGCACAACTGTTCTTGTTAATTCATGTAAAGATCTGATAATTAAGCCTTTGTCGCCAACAAGAGCTTCTGTTTGCTCTCCAGTAACTTTGACTACTAAACTATCATCTTCTAAGCTTCCCTCAACATCTCCTTTGAGCCCAAAAGATTTAACCAATCCTTTCAAAAAATCAATTGATACTTTGAGTTGTTCATCCTTATCGGCTTCAACTCTTGGTTTTTTTGAATCATATTGCTTTTTATACCCATTTTTATTGGAGGTTTTTGAATTGTTATTTCGATTATTATTTTGTCTTTTATTCGTATAGTTTCTAGATCCACCGTTTCGTACAGAGACTCTTACAAGTGCTTTTGTGCCACCGACACCGAAAACACCACCTTCTGGTTCTCGAAGTATATTTATATTTGCTTGAGTTGCATCTTCTAAATTTAATTCGTTTAGTCCTGCTTTTATCGCATCGTCAATCGATCTGGCTTCAACTTCAACCCATTTGTTATTTGCCACTATTTTCTCCTTCTTTTTTTGCGGTTTTTACGAGGATCTTCTTGAATTGGATCTGACTGTGGGTCTTCATTATTTTCCTCTTTTTTTTCTTCTTTTTTAGCCTCTTCACGGTCATCTAGCTTCACAATTAAAGCTTGTTGACCAATTCGAAATATATTTCCAGTTAAAAAGTAAACAACAAGTCCTGTGGGTAATGT
>JGI10211J34971_10002881_pt1 | contig 13877 bp, 15 predicted proteins | sample Etolagsediment_FD_34971 | JGI IMG/M metagenome (IMG submission 34971) | reverse complement strand
TTAGATCAATTGCTTAATGGTAAGGCTTTGCAAAATTTCAACCAGCCATTATCTAATCAGTTGAATTTATTCGACTAATTGCCGGACACTAGTGACTGAAGATGTTCATGTTGGATCGGTGAAAGTGTCGCCTTGGGATCCAACTGCAACAACTGGCCAAAACCCAAAACCGCATTCAAGGGAGTGCGCAATTCGTGACTCATGCTGGCCAAGAAATCCGACTTTGCCTGGTTGGCTTCTTCGGCTTCTTCCTTCGCCTGGATGATTTGCTTTTGGGTCCGAATACGGTCCGCAATTTGGCGTTGAAGTTCTTCTGTCGTGACCAAAACTTGGCCCGTCAAACCGTGCAACAGTCGCAGCACCAACAAGGAGCCCAAGGCAATCATAAAGACGATAAACACAACAACTTTCTGCAAGGTCTGTCGAGCATTGGCATACAGGGTATCGGTGGCTTCCATCTCCACCAACCCCCACTCCGCCACATTCAACGACGTTGAGGTGATGGCCCGCTCTATGCCATCTTGCCCCAAAGCTACAACCACGCCCTCGGTGCTGGATCGCACTTGATCAAGGGTTGCCCAGGAGGAAATCCCCCCCAAATACGCAATCTCCGATGCACCAGGGGGGGAGCCAAACGCGCGCGCCGCATTGGCACCGCTGTATTGCAGCACCAAGGACAGTCGCGCGGTCCCATCATCGGCGGTCCTGTTGGTCAAAATTGACGCCAGACCGCCCAAATGAAACATCACAATGTCGGTGCCATGGCGTTCACCCTTATCGTCGAATATCGCCGTCACGGCACACACGACCAAATGCTCACCTTGGACCAAAGGGCCGATCAAGACCGTCGGATCGCCCACGATGGAAGCCTGTTTCCAGAGGCTTTCCGGCGGCACGATGCCCACGGTAGATACCGCCCGATTGAGCTTGTCCAAGCGCACCATGCCCAAGGCATCGCCTGTTTCATTCAAGGCGTCGGCCAACCGTGGATCGGAAAAAGCCCGCACATCTTCCAAGGACGTTTGCCCTTGGTTATAGCTGATCAAACGTTTGCGAATTTGCGTGCGACTGACAATTTGACGTCCAATATCGGCCAACCGCGACAAGTACTGATCCACGGCAAGGTGCTTAAGTTCCAAGCTATGGCGAATGTGAGCATTCGCCCCATCGCGCATTTGCGTCTGCATTGGCAATAAAACGGAAAGGGCGACAGCGCCACCCGTGACCAACACAATGGCAACGGCCAATCCGATAATTTTGCGTTGAAGGCCACGTATGGTTTCGCCACGCATTTTGATTTAACTCTTCTGATGCCCTGATTCGCTCATTGTACTGCATACAGTTTACAATGCACACCGTTTACTCGTAATTAGAGGAATTCCAAACGTCCCCTCCCCCTAAACAGCGTGGTCCTTTACTTAAAGGCGTCATAGATTGGCGCTAGGATTTAGACGGCGAATCCGTCATCTTAAGAAGGCCTCCCCCTAGCGAAACGGACCCCACTGGTGAACCAACTTGATGAGCTAAAAAGTGATGGTGACGTGCCTCCTGCGGATATGCGCACGGCGATCTTAAAGCAGCGTGAAATGCTGACATCCATGATCAGTCGCGCGATGCGCAAGTTGTCGCGTAAATGTGTCCCCCTGCTGACCGATCGCGCAGCCCTGGAACGGCGTCTGACCAAGGCCTTGAAGGAAATACCCGATTGCAAGCATCTCTACGTCATGGACGCCCATGGGGTGCAGCTGGTGGCAAACATCACCCGCCAGGGACCCGACCAGGCCCACTTTGGCCGTGACCGCTCCAAGCGCCCTTATATGCAAGGCATATTGGGTTCCACCAACTTTCGCTTGTCCGAAGCTTACATCAGCCGCAATTCCAAACGCCCATCGCTGACCGCCATTCGCGTGATCCGCGACAAGAACAACAAACATGTCGGTTTCCTGGGTGCGGATTACGATTTGCGGGAATTGCCCGCCACCCAAGGCCTGTACGAAGAATCCCAAACCTGGCGGCAAATCAAAGGCGACCCGTCCATTCGCGGCAACCTGTTTCAACAGCATCGCGTTGAAAGTGAGATTGATGCCCGCTTGGACGACGTCATGTCATTGATGACGGAATTGATGACCCACCACGGGGTGTTTCACGGCAAGCTGCATTTTTCCAGCAACCGCGCTACCATCTGGCTGGTGGATGACCCGTATTGTTATCGCCTGCTCGGTTTGGAAGACTTAACCGACCCCAACACGTGTCTCGCGTATCCGCACCGACCCTACACCCAAAAAGCAATCATCCCGGCAAAAGACATCGCCCCCATCTTCGACATGTTTCGCCAGTTGCGTTTTGCGGACGAAAACATCTATCTGCGCGCCGGGTCGATCAACGTGTGCAATGGAATGGTGGCGTTGAACTTTTCATGCGATGGCTCGCACTACATTCGCTATGACGAGTTTCTCAAAAACGGTATGGAATTTTGGTTTGGTACGTTGGGCGCGTAGACAAAAAAAGCCCGCTCAGGTGACCGGGCACCTAAGCGGGGCTTTTTCATTGTACAAACGTTATCGCAGACTGCCGAGATTGGCAGCAAGGGCGTCACGCACGCGTTTGATTTCTTCCGATAGCTTATGCGCACGATCTCTGTCTTCGGCGCAAACATGATTGTACGCCACCGCGGCACACCGTTCACGTTCTTCCAACAAAGCCTCGATGATGGCTTTCTCGATCGCCTTTATGACTTCCTCATCATGACCGGCGCACGACACATCCAAAATATCTTGGACTTTCTGCTTAACGTCTTCAGCACGTTGGCGCAGGCTTTTGGGCACAGGTTGCATGGTCTCCCCCTTTCCTGCTTAATGGTTTAGAATTTGGCTGAGGAACAGCTTGGTGCGGTCATTTTGCGGATTGTCGAAGAATTCGTGCGGTTCGTTTTCTTCCACCACTTGACCCGCGTCCATAAAGATCACGCGATTGGCGACCAGCTTGGCGAAGCCCATTTCGTGGGTGACGCACAACATGGTCATACCCTCTTCGGCCAGTTCGACCATGACGTCGAGCACTTCTTTGATCATTTCCGGATCAAGCGCCGAAGTCGGTTCGTCAAACAACATGATTTTGGGGTTCATGCACAAAGACCGCGCGATGGCGACGCGTTGCTGCTGACCGCCCGACAGTTGCCCCGGATACTTGTCCGCCTGTTCGGGAATTTTCACCCGCTCCAAATAGTGCATGGCGATTTTTTCGGCTTCGGACTTGGGCATTTTACGCACCCAAATGGGGGCCAAAGTACAGTTTTCCAGAACCGTCAAATGGGGGAACAGGTTAAAGTGCTGAAAACACATTCCGACTTCCCGGCGCACTTCATCGATGCGCTTTAAGTCTTCGGTGAGTTCAATGCCGTTGACGATGATCTTACCTTTTTGGTGTTCTTCCAGACGGTTGATGCAACGGATCATGGTCGACTTACCGGACCCGGACGGTCCGCAGATGACAATGCGTTCACCGGGGGTAACGTTGAGGTTTATGTTTTTGAGAACATGAAACTCGCCATACCATTTGTTGACGTCCACCAGTTGGACGGCCAGTTCGTTTGAAGATGTATTTTCCATAGCCATAACTTTCCTAAACTGGGGACCTATCGCTTATGCCCGGTGTGCAGTTTGCGTTCCAGATATTGGCTGTAACGCGACATGCCAAAACAGAACACCCAAAAACACAGCGCCGCAAAGACGTAGCCTTCGGTCGCCACACTGCCCCATGCGGGATCGGTGATTGAGGCCTGCACGGTCGCTAAAATATCCAACAAACCGATGATCAAGACCAACGTGGTGTCCTTGAACAAGGCGATAAAGGTGTTGACGATGCCGGGAATGACCAGCTTCAACGCTTGCGGCAAAATGATCAGTCCCATGCTTTTCCAGTAGCTGAGCCCCAAGGCCTTGGACGCTTCGTACTGACCGCGCGGAATGGCTTGCAGGCCACCGCGGATCACTTCGGCCATGTACGCCGACTGGAACATGGTGATGCCGATCAAGGCGCGCAGCAACTTGTCGAAGTTCATGCCCTCGGGCAGGAACAACGGCAACATCACCGATGACATGAACAGTACCGAAATCAACGGCACGCCCCGCCACAGTTCGATAAAAGCGATGCAGAAGGTGCGGATCACGGGCATTTCCGAACGCCGCCCCAAGGCCAGAATGATGCCAAACGGCAAGGCCGCAACGATGCCGACATAAGCCAGCATCAACGTCAAAGCCAAGCCGCCCCATTTCCCCGTTTCAATGCTTTCCAAACCGAATGCACCGCCTGAAATGAGATAAAAACAGATCACCGGGAAGCCCGTTAAAGAGAAGACACCCAACCACATCTTGTAGGGGAACTTGTCAAAAAACTGTGGCCCAAAAGACAGCACCAACAAGACAAAACAAATATCCAACCGCCAATATTCAGAGGCCGGATAACTGCCATAAGCAAAAATATTGATGCGATTGCCGATAAACGCCCAGCACGCCCCGGTACCGGTTTCACAAGCGGTGCGATCATCGCCGCTAAAATTGGCCGAAAAAATCGCCCAATCCAACACCGGGATCAAAGAGCCGATAATCACATAACCCACGACAAGGGTCAAAATGGTGTAAAGCGGAGTCGAAAACAGATTTTTGTGCAACCATCCGACCACGCCTGTCATGGAAGCGGGCGGCGGAAGACTGGGAAGTGGTTTAAATTCGTTCATGATTTCAGCTCCCCTATCTTTCGACCATGGCCATACGTTTGTTGAACCAGTTCATCAGCGCGGAAATGGACAAACTCATGATCAAATACACCGCCATGGTCATGGCCACGATTTCCACCGCTTGGCCGGTTTGGTTCAAAGTTGTGCCCATGAACACGCCGACCAAATCGGGGTAGCCGATGGCGGTCGCCAACGAAGAGTTTTTTGCCAAGTTGAGGTATTGGCTGGTCAGCGGCGGAATGATCACCCGCATAGCCTGGGGAATGACAACCAAACGCAAGGTCGGCCCATTGGGGATGCCTAAGGCGTGCGCGGCCTCGGTCTGGCCGTGGCTCACCGCCAAAATACCCGCCCGAACAATCTCAGCGATAAAGGTGGCCGTGTACAACGACAAGGCCCACCACAGCGCCATAAATTCCGGAATAATGCGCATGCCACCAACGAAATTGAAGCCTTTGAGCACGGGGTAATCCAGACTCATGGGCATGCCCGCAATCAAATAGACCACCAACGGCAGACCAACAATCATCCCCAGCGAAGTCCAGTAGGCCGGAAACAACTGTCCCGTCGCTTCTTGGCGTTTTTTCGTCCATTTCACCAGCACAATGGAAGCGATAACCGCCACCAACAGCGCGATGTTTACAAAGCCAAATCCATCTGCGGGGACAGGTGCTGGCATATACAGCCCACGACCATTGAGCAACACCGCATCTTGAATGAGCTGGATACTACCGCGAGGCGGCGGCAAGGTGCGCATCAGCGCATACCAAAAGAAAATTTGCAGCAACAAGGGAATGTTGCGCAGGGATTCGACATAAACCGTAGCAATTTTGGCGATCAGCCAGTTTTTCGACAGCCGCGCAACACCCATAATAAAGCCGATGATGGTCGCCGTAATGATACCAACAACAGACACCAGCAAGGTGTTCAACAAACCGACAATAAAGGTATCGCCATAGGTATGGGTCTCATCGTATTCGATGAGCGACATCAAAATGCCAAAACCGGAAGTGTTGTCGAGAAAAGCAAAGCCTGTGGTGATTCCACGGCTTTCCATATTGTGCAGCGTATTGCTGAAAATCGTATAAAAAAACCAACCGAGAACGACGACTGCCAAAGCCTGAAATGCGATGGAGCGAAACAACGGATCGTTCCAAATCGCCGTTTTACTGTGGCTGTCCGCATCTGGTTGCTGAATGGGGTCCGCCATATGCCCGTCTCTCCCGTTCCCTATAAGCTCTTGTGAAGCTAGGCCAACTTAACAGGGTAACCAAACCGGCCACGCCCTGAAAGCGAGCATGGCCGGATCAGTTATAGACTTAGCGGATTGGCGGTGCGTACTGCAGGCCACCATTGCTCCACAGTGCGTTCAAACCGCGGGCAATGGCCAGGGGTGTTTTCAGACCCACATTGCGTTCGAACATTTCACCGTAGTTGCCAACCTGAGAGACAGCGTTGTAGGCCCAGTCGGCACTGAGGCCCAACTTCGCGCCGGCATCACCTTCGGTGCCCAGCAAACGCTTAACGTTCGGATCGGCAGCGGTCTTCATTTCCATAGCATTGGCAGAAGTCACGCCCATTTCTTCGGCGTTCACTTGTGCATACAAGGTCCACTTCACGATGTTAAACCAAGCATCGTCGCCCTGACGAACCACCGGACCAAGCGGCTCTTTCGAAATGACTTCCGGCAGCACGACGGCGCTGTTCGGATCAGCCATTTTGGAACGGATCGCATAGAGCTGAGATTGGTCAGAGGTCAAAATGTCGCAACGTGCCGCTTCAAAACCTTCACGGGTTTGATCAGAGGTGTCGTACACGACGGCGGAATACTTCATGCCGTTGAGGCGGAAATAATCCGCCAAGTTCAATTCGGTGGTGGTACCGGCTTGGATACAAACTGATGCGCCATCGAGTTCTTTAGCACTTTTCACGCCGAGCGCTTTCTGCACCAAGAAGCCTTGACCATCGTAGTAGTTCACACCGGCAAAGTTCAGACCCAACGAGGTGTCGCGGGTGTGAGTCCAGGTGGTGTTACGCGACAATATGTCGATTTCACCAGACTGTAATGCGGTAAAGCGTTCTTTAGCGGTCAACGGCACAAAACGCACTTTGGTGGCATCGCCCAACACGGCGGCGGCAACGGCGCGGCAAACGTCAACATCAATACCGGTCCAGTTGCCTTTGTCATCTTGCAAAGAGAACCCCGGCAAGCCGGTGCTCACGCCACACGAAAGCGTGCCGCGTGCCGTAACGTCTTCAAGAGTACCTGCAAAAGCAGAGGTGGCGATCATGGTGGCAGCCATGGCGCCGAAAACGGTAATGGATTTTTTCACGGTTGTTTCCTCCAAAATTCCCAATTTAATTCTTATATCGACATCGGCATGGGAACGTCACACGCCGATATGCACTTGAAGATTGACTTCCTGGTTCCCCAACCATTTACGCACTTAACGTGGAAGTCGCACTCGCACCAGATGTATCAAAGGCGTAACACGATTGTTTCAAACACCCAAGTTACAAATGTAACGAAACAATCCACATGCGATATCCGCAATTTGCACTAGGTAGTGTAAATCATTCTCATACACAGCCTCAAGACTGGTATTACAGCCCGATTCACGCCACACTCTTCCCCTTACATATGCGTTTTGACAAACTGCATTACGAGTAAAAAATGCCCTACTCCCGCAAAAGGATACCATTTCAACATGACGCGTTCTACTTCTTCAAACGCCAAATCCGGGCATAACAAACTGCATGCGGACACTCGCCTCACCCTCAAAGGGCGTGATCCTGAAGCGAATTTCGGCATTGTGAACCCCCCCGTTTATCATGCTTCTACCGTCACCTTTCCCACCGTTGCGGCGCTTCATGATGCGGAAAAGCACCGTTTTGACAGGGTGTATTATGGCCGCTACGGCACGCCCACGTCGTTTGCCTTTGAAGAGGCCGTGGCCGACTTGGAAGGGGCCGCCCATTGTGTCGCGGTGCCGTCGGGCATGGCCGCCATTGCGGTGTCGCTGGCGGCAACCTTGCATGCGGGAGAGCACGTCCTGGTCACCGACAGCGCCTATTTCCCGACCATCAAATACTGCGAAGGTTTTCTCAAAAAGTTTGGCGTCGAGACCAGCTATTTCCCGCCCATGGCCAGCGCCGACGAGATCAGAGCGTTGCTGCGCCCCAACACCAAAATCGTCTTTACCGAGGCGCCCGGCTCCATCACCTTTGAAGTCCAAGACATTGCCATGATTGCCGAAATCGCCCATGCGGGGGGAGCAAAAGTGGTCATGGACAACACCTGGTCGGCGGGCTACCACTTCAAGCCGTTTGAGCACGGCGTCGATATTTCCTTGCAAGCTGCGACCAAATACATCGTCGGCCATTCGGACGCCATGTTGGGGGCCATAAGCGTCAATGACCGCAATTTGTACGAGCACCTGAAAATCACCCAAGTGGGCCTGGGCTATTCCACCGCGCCAGACGATTGTTATCTGGGGCTGCGCGGCCTACGCACCTTGGCGATGCGCCTGAGCCGCCACGAGCAGACCGGGCTGAAACTGGCCCACTGGTTAGCGGCGCGCCCCGAAGTCGAAACGGTGCTCCACCCGGCCTTGGAAAGCTGCCCCGGACACGCCATTTGGAAGCGGGATTTCACCGGCTCATCGGGTTTGTTCGGCATTGTTTTAAAAGATGGCCCCAGCGAAGCCGACCTGGCGCGCTTGCTCGACGGCATGGAGTTGTTCTCCATGGGCTACAGTTGGGGCGGCTTCGAAAGCCTGATCATTCCGTCCGACCCCCGCACCATGCGCACCACCGTCACATGGCCTTTCCAACAACCGGTTCTGCGCCTCCACGCGGGCCTGGAAGACGCCGATGACTTGATTCGCGACTTGGAAGCCGGATTGGACCGGTTGCGCGGATAATATCGTCAAACGCCCTAAGAACGCGTTTTGACCAGCATACCGCCAACAAACAGCAAGGACGCTGCCGCCACGATGCCCGGCCCGGCGGGAATGTCGAACAGGTAAGACGCCCACAACCCGGCGCACACGGAAATTACGCCGGTCCCCGCAGCCAGCGCCGCCATGGCTTCCGGCGTTCGCGACAAGCTGCGCACCGCTGAAGCGGGGATGATCAGCATGGACGTGACCAGCAAAATCCCCACCACCTGCATCGCCAGCGCCACCACACACGCCAACAACAACATGAAAACAACGTCGGTGCGGCGCACGTTGACGCCTTCCACCTGAGCCAAATCGGCATGCACCGTGGCACTCAACAAATCGCGCCACAAAAAGCCCAATGCGCCCAGAATAACGACGATACTGAACCAAATCCACGCCACATCCGCCCACCCTACGGCCAGGATATCGCCAAACAAATAGCCCATCAAATCAATGCGCACGCCTTCCAAGGTGGAGGCCACAATCAGCCCCAGCGCCAGCGCCGCATGGGCGACAACGCCCAACAGCGTATCCAACGAAAGCCCGCGCACGCGCTGCAATCCGCCCAATATCAACGCCACGGAAACAACCACAAAGGATACCCCGGCAATCGGTTCGACACCGACCAAAAACCCCAGGGCGACGCCCAGCAAAGCCGTATGCGACAGGGCGCCGCCAAAATACGCCATGCGGCGCCACACCACGAACGCTCCCAACGGTCCGGCGACAATCGCCACCGCGCACCCCGCCAACAAGGCCCGCACCAAAAAGGCATCCATATTCAGCCCCAAGCCCCACTCATCCATGATGACAGTCCTCTCCGTGCACGTGCCCATCTTCGGGCGCATGCACATGCCCATCCAAGGTGTGTTCATGGTCATGTTTGTGGGCATAGACCGCCAAGGTCGAGGCCACATCGGTGCCGAACAAGGCGACGAATTCGGGATGCACGCTGACCGCGCTGGGATGTCCCGCGCAGCACACATGCTGATTCAGACAAATAACGTGGTCGGTTTGCGCCATAACCACATGCAGATCGTGCGACACCATCACCACCCCAACGTTGCGGTGTTCGCGAATGCCTTCGATCAAACGGTACAGTTCCGCCTGCCCCGTCAGGTCGACGCCCTGCACCGGTTCATCCAAAACCAACAGATCGGGTTCACGCAGCAACGCGCGCGCCAGCAACACACGCTGCATCTCACCGCCGGAAATGCCTTGCATGGGTTGAGCAATAACATGACCCGCGCCGACTTCTTCAAGCACCTCAGCGCATCGGTCCTTGTGCAAACCTTGGGGTGAGCCCAATTGCAAAAACCGTTTCACGGTGATGGGCAAAGCCGGATCGATGCTGAGTCGTTGCGGCATATAGCCAATAGACAAGCCTGGTTGGCGCGTCACGGTTCCAACAGTGGGGCGCAACAGCCCCAGCATCACCCGCACCAAAGTGGTTTTGCCCGCACCATTGGGGCCGATCAGGGTGACGATTTCGCCACGGCGCACGACCACATTGGCGCCCGACAAAACGCGATGACCGCGATAGGAAACGTCAACATCCTTCACTTCAATAAGCGGTTTTAAGCTATTCATGGTGTTGGCGACCCTTGGATGTAGAACGGCAGTCGGCGCAGACGCCTTCCAACTCAACGGTGGGATGTTCGACATTGAACCCGGCCGCCTTCGCGCCCAGATCGATCGCGGCATCGATGCGGTGATCAACCAATTCGGCAGCGCGACCGCAATCTCGACAAATGAGAAACTGCCCGGCATGGGCATCGCCCGGAACGGCGCAGCCGATATAGGCGTTGAGGCTTTCGATGCGATGGATCAAGCCTTGAGCCAACAAAAACTCCAGCGCCCGATACACCGTTGGCGGCTGAACCTTCTTTGCCCCGCCAGCCAAGCCTTCCAGAACTTCATAGGCCCCGACCGGGTTATGGCTTTGCCACACCAAGGCAAAAACCCGCCGACGCATATCGGTCAGGCGGACACCCCGGGTCGTACAAATCTCATCGGCTTGCCGAAGCGCCTGAGTGACGCAATTTTTGTGATCGTGGTGATCGTCTGGAAATGAGCCAAGCTTAAGCGGTGACGCAATTGAGGCCATGATCAAAATCCCTTTACCTTGAAACGTTACAATATAACATTCGGGCTTGACCTACAAACGTTATATTGTAACACTCCGGCCATACTCATTCGTCGACCAAAGGATTACCGACCATGCGCGCATGCCACCTTTTCGCCCCGTTCCCGATCAAGTCCTTGGTCTTGTTTGTCGCCATCTTGGCCTCAGCCCTCGTAACCCTTGGGCCTATTCAAGCGCACGCCGCGTCGCCCAAGGTGGTTGCGTCCATCAAGCCGGTTCAGGCGCTGGTGAAAGCGGTCATGGGCGAACTGGGCGATCCTGTTCTGCTCATTCCGGCCACGGCATCGCCCCACCAGTTTTCATTGAAGCCGTCCCAGGCCCGCACACTCGAAGATGCTGACGTTGTCTTTTGGATTGGCCCGCAATTGGAAATCGCCTTGTCGGGGCCGTTGGAAAAGCTCGCCGCCTCCGCCCAGGTCGTCGAATTGCTGAAAGCCCCAAGATTGCGTCGGCTGAATTACGAACCTGAAGATGCAGATCATGAAAATGAAGCTGAAAATGAACATGGCCATGACCATAACGGCGTCGATCCGCACATCTGGCTGTCCCCCAGCAACGCCCGCGCTTTGGTCAGTCATATCGCCGATGTGTTAAGTGAAATTGATCCGGCCAATGCGGACGCATACGAGCATAACGCCGATCAAGCCCGCCAGAAAATCGGCATCTTGGCGCGCAAAACCATGCAGTACGTCGCCGCCATGCGCTACGTTCCCTATTTGGTTCAGCACGACGGCTATGGGTATCTGGCGCTGGAATTCGGGTTTAACGAAGTCGGCCATATCCAAACCACACCGGGACGCGAACCGGGGGCCAAACACGTGGCGGAAATCATAGACCTGATCAAAAGCAAAGAGGTCAAATGTTTGCTGCACGAACCCCAGTTCCCGCCCAAAATGGCCCAACGCCTTCAGGCGGAAACGGGCATCGCCTTACGCGAAGTTGATCCCATGGGCATAAATTTGCCCTTGTCCGAAGACACATACTTGCGCATCATCCAAGACATCATCTCGTCAATGGAAGTGTGCTTGCAACCGCGCCCCCAGCCCAGCGCTGAATAATGGATACTCTGATGAAACCCTACGTTCCCGCGTCACCGGAACTCGCCGCCAAAATCGCCGACGTGTTGGCCTACACCGCAGATGGGCTGGTGCCCGCCATTGCCCAGCAACACCTTGAAGATGGGAACGGTGGCGAAGTTTTGATGATGGCGTGGATGAACAAAGACGCCGTCGTCGAAACCTTGACCACGGGGCGGGTGTGCTATTATTCCCGATCTCGCTCCAAGCTATGGCGCAAAGGTGAAACGTCCGGCCAAGTGCAAACCCTGGTCGATTTTCGCTGGGATTGTGATCAAGATACGGTGCTGATGCTGGTCGACCAAAAAGGCGTGGCGTGCCACACCGGACGACGCAATTGCTTCTACAACGCGGTGCGCGACGGCGAAATCAAATCCATCGCCAAGGTCGAAGTTTCCCTAGACGACCTCTATGGCTGACAAGACTGAGGCTGACACGCTTCCCCCTGCCGTGGCCGTAACCGTGCTGACGGGGTTTCTCGGAAGCGGCAAGACCACCTTGCTCAATCACCTGCTGAACGATCCGGACCTGGGCAAAGTGGCCGTCTTGATCAACGAATTCGGCGACGTGTCCATCGATCATTTGCTGGTCGAAAAAATCGATGAAAACACCGTACTGCTGGAAAGTGGCTGTGTGTGTTGTTCCGTGCGCAGCGATTTGGTTGAGGCCATGCGCGGCCTCATCGCCAAACGCGCCGATGGCCGCGTTCCGGCGTTTGAACGCCTGATCATCGAAACCACCGGCTTGGCTGACCCGGCCCCCATTGTGCACACCCTGATGAGCGACCCGCTGATCGCTGGACAATACCGCTTGGACGGATTGGTGTGCATGGTGGATGGATTGCTGGGCAACGTCACCTTGGACAGCCAAGACGAAGCCGTCAAACAAGCCGCCATCGCGGACCGTATCGTCATCAGCAAATGCGATCTCGCCCACGAAACGGATCTGAAGGCCCTGCAAGCGCGGCTTGGCGACTTAAATCCGGGCGCGCCGCAAATTCGCGCCGACCACGGTCAAGTCGCCGCCCACACCCTCATCGAAGCCGGACTGTTCGATCGCAACTTCATCGCCCATGCCGAACACTGGTTAAATGATGAAAAGATCAAAAACCACAACCAAAACCATGATCATGATCACAGCCACAATCACGATCCGGGCATCTGCACGTTTGTTTTAGAAGCCGATGGCCCCATAGATTTCATGGCCTTTCAAGACTGGCTGGAAACCTTGTTGGCCACGCAAGGGGCCAATGTGTTGCGCGTCAAGGGTCTGCTGGACGTCAAGGACGTCGACCGCCCAATTGCCGTTCACGGCGTGCAGCACGTCTTTCACCCCCCCGCCGCCCTGCCTTCCTGGCAAGGCCTGGATAAGCGGTCCCGGTTGGTTTTCATCACCCGAAATTTAAGTGAACAGGCGGTGCGCGACACCTTTAGCGCCCACATTCCCGCTCAGTTGGTGTCAAAGTGAAGCTGGGTCTTTAACCAAACTGCGCATTTCACCGCATTTGTTCAGCGCATCAGCCAAAAAATGATAGGCGTTGGTATCTAACCCCAAATAACTGACCGCAACGGTGTTTTCACCCGTGCGCACCACACGGGCGGGCAAATCGACATCGAGGACCTTGCCATCACGACACCCAAGTCCCACAACCCTAATCAAAGCGCCGGTCGACAAATGTCCCTGGTAGTTTTCCAGTAAAAAACCACCCATGCTCCAATTGGTCACCTCGAAACTCTCACCTTGCAAACGCACGCTCAAGCACATCCGCTCTGCGCGCGGGTGCTTACGACGATCTTCTGAAAAACGCAGTTCCATTTACAACCAATTCAACTCAATACCAGACGCGAGTCCCATTTAACCACAATCTTAACAGGGAAATACCCCCTAGTGCAGCGACTCAAACGGAAGGTTCAGGCCGTCGTTGAACGGCGGCAAGGATGGATTGTGCAGATCGGAAGAGCGGGCTTTGTCCAGAC
>JGI10211J34971_10002879_pt1 | contig 13892 bp, 16 predicted proteins | sample Etolagsediment_FD_34971 | JGI IMG/M metagenome (IMG submission 34971) | reverse complement strand
AGACCTTTTTCATCTCTAAAGTACTCAGCCATAGTAAGACCTGTTAAAGCAATTCTATTTCTTGCTCCTGGAGGCTCACTCATTTGACCATAACATAGAGCAACTTTATCAAGTACGTTTGATTCTTTCATCTCATAATAAAGGTCATTTCCTTCTCTTGTTCTTTCACCAACACCAGCAAATACCGAGTAACCATCATGTTTGAATGCAACATTATGGATAAGCTCCATAATAATAACTGTTTTACCAACACCAGCACCACCAAATAGTCCAACTTTACCACCCTTAGCGTAAGGAGCAAGTAAATCAACTACTTTAATACCTGTTTCAAACATCTCTGTAGATGTTGATTGTTCTTCAAATGCAGGTGCTTCTCTATGAATTGACCATTTTGGAGCATCTGCAGATACTGGAGCACCATCATCAACTGGCTCACCAATAACGTTAAAGATTCTTCCTAAAACTTCCTCACCAACTGGTACCATAATTGGTGCTCCAGTAGCAACTACTTTAGTTCCTCTTGTTAATCCCTCTGTCATATCCATAGCAATAGTTCTAACTCTACTATCTCCAATATGCGCAGCAACTTCTAATACCAATCTTTCTTTAGTACCAGGTACTTCAATTGCATCATTGATTGCAGGTAGGTAGCCGTCGAATTCAACATCAACAACTGGACCCATAATCTGAATTATTTTACCTTCCATATATCCTATTCCTTTCTTTCTATTATTTCATTGACTCTACACCAGAAATAATCTCAATTAATTCTGTTGTAATAGCAGCTTGTCTAGCCTTATTAAATTGAACTGTTAAATCATTAACTTTCTCTTTTGCGTTATTAGTTGCATTTTCCATAGCTTGCATTCTCGCACTATGTTCTGCAGCTAATGAATCAATAAGAGAATAAAACATATTAAAATCTACATATTTTGCTGTTAATTCATTTAAAATTTCTTCATCATCATCTGGCTCTACTTCTAACATAGATGTAGTTTCATGTTCAACTGAAACTGAGTTAAATTCAATTGGTAAAAGAGTTTTTTGTTTTAGCTCTTGTGTAAGCATATTTAAAAATCCGTTATATACCATTATAACTTTATCAGTTGCACCATTATTAAAATCTTCATAAGCACTACTGATAAAATCAGATGCTTTTTCATAAGTTGGAGCAGATGTTAAACCAACAACCTGATCTAATAAATCTCTACCTTGAAAATTAAAGTAATCTATACCTTTTCTTCCTGCAGCTCTAAGTCTAACTGTAGTACCTTTTGAAGCATAATCTTCAATAAGAGTTCGTACAGCTTTAATTGTAGCCATATTAAAACCACCACAAAGACCTTTATCTGCTGTTACAAAAACAATATCAATTGTTTTTGGAGTTTCATTTGGAATAAAAGCTCGACTAATATTTTCTTTATCTTGAACACTACCAACTCTAGTAGCTATTTCTGATAAAATATCATTAATTTTTAAGGCATAACTTTTCGCTTGCTCTGACAATTGTAGTGTTCTTCTTAACTTTGCAGAAGAAACAAGCTTCATAGCTTTTGTTGTCTTCTGTGTATTCTTAACACTTTTTATTTGTCTTGAAATATCTTTTAAGTTAGCCATAATTTATATCCTTAGTCTGCTTTAAAAATAGTTTTAAACTCATTTATTGCAGATTCTAGAACTTCTTTAATATCATCATCAACTTTTTTCTTAGCATTTAAATCTGTAATTAAATTAGGATATTTAGACTCAATAAATTCATGAAATTCAGCTTCAAATTTAACAACTTCTGATGGATCAATATCATCAATAAATCCATTTACACCAGCATAAAGAATAGTAACTTGTTTTTCAATTATTAAAGGTTTATTTACACCTTGCTTTAATAACTCAACCATTCTTTGACCTCTTTCTAACTGTGCTCTAGTAGCAGCATCTAGGTCAGAAGCGAATTGAGCAAATGCTTCAAGTTCTCTATATTGTGCAAGGTCAAGTTTTAACGTACCAGCAACTTGCTTAGTAGCTTTAACTTGTGCAGCTCCACCAACTCTTGATACCGATAAACCTACATTAATCGCTGGTCTAATACCAGAATTAAATAGATCAGTTTCTAAGAAAATTTGACCATCTGTAATAGAAATTACATTTGTTGGAATATATGCAGCAACATCACCAGCTTGAGTTTCAATGATTGGTAACGCAGTTAAAGAACCAGCACCTTGATCATCATTTAACTTAGCAGCTCTCTCAAGTAATCTTGAGTGTAGGTAAAATACATCACCTGGGTATGCTTCTCGACCTGGAGGTCTTCGTAATAATAATGACATCTCTCTATAAGCAACAGCATGTTTAGATAAATCATCATAAATAATTAAACAATGTTGACCATTATCTCTGAAATACTCACCCATTGTAACACCAGCATAAGGTGCAAGGAATTGTAATGCAGAAGATTCAGAAGCTCCAGCAACAACGATAGTTGTATACTCCATAGCTCCAGCAGCCTCTAAAGCACCAACAACATTAGCAACAGAAGATGCTTTTTGACCAATAGCAACATAGATACATTTAACATCTTGCCCTTTTTGGTTAATGATAGCATCAATAGCAACTGTAGTTTTACCAGTTTGTCTATCACCAATAATAAGCTCTCTTTGACCTCTACCAATTGGCACAAGTGCATCAATAGCTTTAATACCAGTTACTAAAGGTTCATGAACTGATTTTCTAGCCATAATCCCTGGTGCTTTTTCTTCTACGAATCTTTTTTCAGTAGCATCAATAACACCCTTACCATCAACTGGCTCACCAAGTGCATTAACAACTCTACCTAAAGCGTTAGGTCCAACAGGAATTTCAAGAAGTTCACCAAGTCTTTTACAAGATGTTCCTTCTCTTAAACCATCACTAGAACCTAAAATAACAATACCAACTGCTGCTTCTTCTAAGTTAGATGCAATACCTCTTGCACCATTTTCAAATTCAACAATTTCCCCTGCCATAACATTATTTAATCCATAAACTTTTGCTATACCATCAGCAAAAGATATAATCTTTCCTGTTTCGTTGACATCTACATTTAATTCAAAATTATCAATTCTTTCTTTAATTATAGAACTAATTTCATCTGCTTGAATTTTTGTACTCATCCAATTTCTCCTTTAATTTTATAAATCAAGACGTAAATACGTCGTGTCTAAACTGCTTTTAAAATATGATCAATCATTTGTGATCTTAGTCTATCTTTAGAAAAACTAACTTCACATCCAAGTCCATCAATATCTACTTTAATTCCATCATAATCACAAATATTTTGAGACAATTCTAAACTAACATCAAATTTCTTAGAAAATTGATCATTTAATTTTGTCATATCAGCAGAACTTAATTCTTTATTTGTGTAAACAATACCTGAATAAGAATTATTAATAATTGACAACTCTTTTTCTAGTTCTTTTACTATTTCTGGAACAATATTTAATCTTTTTTTCTCACCCAAAAGTTTTACTAAATTAATAATAGCTTCACTTTTAGAATCTAAAATAGATAAAATAAATTCAACTTTTTTATCAATTTCAACATCAGGAGATGAAATAATAGATAAAAACTTATCATCACCATACGCACTATCAAGAGCTTTTAACTCAGTACATACAGAATTCAAACTTTCATTATCTCTTTCTGACATTAAAGCTTTTACATATCTTTTTGCTACTAAATCAATCATCTAAGCAACCTTTTTTAATACAATATTTGCTAATTCTTCTTGAGATAACGCAATATTTTCATTACTTAATAATTGTTCAAGAACATTTTGAACCACTTCTTTTTTAACTTTTCTTGTCTCAAGTTCTGTTTTTTCATCAAAACTTTTTGAAAGGAAAGCAATCTCTTGCTCTACAGCAACTTCTATTTTTGTCTTTATAGCTTCTATATCACTATTAGCCGAGTGAATTAATTCTTCAGCAAGTTTCTTAGCATCTTCAATTTCTTGTTTTGCATCAGCAACTCTTTTATCTGATTCTTTTAACATATCTTGAACTTTATCTAATTCAGCTTGAATTGATTTTGTTCTGTCAGTGAAAAAAGCTTTTAATTTGTCTGCTAATAGATAATATAAGATAGCAATGAAAATAAAGAAGTTTACAGTTCTTTCTAAGATATCAGTTTCTACATTTGTTTCATTAGCAAATAATGCCAATGGCAAAATAGCTGATAACATAAATAAAATTTTCTTCATAAATTCACCACCTTATATTGAGCTAAGCTTAGCTTTTAAGCCTTCTTTAAATAGAGGCAAGTTAGAAACTAGAGAGTTTTCTAATGATACTTTTTCTTCTGCTAATACTGCAATGAAATCGTCATATTTCTTATCCATTGTTGTTTTAGCTTCAGTAAGTTTAACGTTAGCAACTTCTGTAGCTTCAAATTTAGCTTTTTCTCGAATTGAATTAGCCTCTTTTTTAGCTTGAGAAATAATATTATTCGCTTCCTCAAGCATACCTTCTACCTCTGTAGCATTGCTTCTAGCATTTTCCATATCAGTTTTGATTTGGTTATCTCTATCATCCATATGCTTAAATAAAGGCTTGTAAAGACAGCTATTTAGCCTAGCAAGCACTAATAAAAACACTAAACCTGAACTAAGTAGCAATATTGGACTTATGTCTAACATTTGTTTCTCCATACAATTTTTACAGTTTAGTTACACTAAAACTTGGACAAATTATACTGAAGTAAACCTATGATGTTTATTAAATGATGTTATATTTTTTATATATTTTTGAAATAATTTAAGATGTTTTCGATGTCACTTTGTGAGTCTATTTTAATTTTAAAATAGTTCTTATCAACTTTGATTTTTAAATCTTTTTCATTAAATTGTTTTTTTAAAACTTCTAAAGACTTAAAATCATAATCAACTTTTTTATTTTTTTCAGTTTTTTCTACATTTTGTGTAGAATTTTTTATATTTTTAACTAATGTTTCTGTTTCTCTAACACTTAATTTTTGACCAATTATAGAATCAACAATTAATTTTTGCTCATCTTCAGATAGACCAACAATTAGTTTTGCATGACCTAAAGATATTTTACTGCTTCCTAACATTTTTTGTGTATAGTTACTCAATGTTAATAATCTTATAGTATTCGATATAGAACTTCTACTTTTTGAAACTACTTTTGCTAATTCATCATGAGTAATTCCGTAATCATTTAATAATCCAGCATAAGAATAAGCAACTTCAATAATATTTAAATCATCTCTTTGAATATTTTCTATGAGTGCCAATTCTCGCAATTTTGAATTATCTACATTTAATACAATTGCTTTTATTAATGTAATTCCAGCAAGTTTTGTAGCTCTTAGTCTTCTTTCACCTGCAATTAACAGAAATTTATCTTCATCTCTTGTTACTACAATTGGCTGCATAAGACCATTATTAACTATAGAATCACTAAGTTCTTTTAGTTTTTCTTCATTGAAAATTTTTCTTGGTTGATAAGGATTTAGACTTATTTGTTCTACATTTATCTCTAGAACTTCATTATGAGTTGTGTCATTATTATTTTCATATGCTGTTTCAATTTCACCTAATAATTCACCTAAACCTCTACCTAATGCCATAAAAAACCCTTTATTTTAATATTGCTTTTGCTAAATTTGTATAAGCTTTTGTTCCATTAGACTTTGGATCATAAAGCATAATAGGTTTACCAAAACTTGGAGATTCTGCTAATTTAATATTTCTAGGAACTACTACATAAGAATCATCTTTTAATTTAAATAATTTACTTTCAAAATGTTTTGCTAAATCTGCAAATACTTGTTTTGATAAGTTATTTTGACTACTATACATTGTTGGTAGAAAACCTTTAATTTCTAGTTGTCTATTGATAGTTTGTCTTATTAACTTAATCGTATTTAAAAGTTGTGCTAAACCTTCTAATGCAAAAAATTCACATTGAATTGGTATAAGTACAGATGTAGCTGAACTTAATGTATTTATAGTAAGCGGTCCTAAAGCAGGAGGTGAATCAATTATAATAAAATCATAGTCTTTTTTAATTGGATCTATTTTTCTTTTTAGAACTAATTCTCTATCTTTTGTATTTTTATAAAATTCTTTTTCAATACCTACAAGACCAATATTTGATGGTGCAACATATAAATTTTCTATATCTTTTACATCCAAAACAATATCTTGTAAATCTTTTGTACCTAACATTACATGATATAAATTGTATTCATAAGAATCTCTGTGAAATCCAAGGCTTGTAGTAGCATTTGATTGTGGATCCGCATCTATAAGTAATACTCTTTTACCCTCTAGGGCAAGTGCAGCACTTAAGTTAACAGCTGTTGTAGTTTTACCTACTCCACCTTTTTGATTTGCGATTGTAATAACTTGAGTCATCTTAAACTAAATACCTTTTTATTATTAATAGTTATCGATCCATCATCATTTAAATTAGCATTTTTAAGGGATACTTTTTTATTTTCGATTGTCGTTTTATATTGTTTGCTATTTTCAAATTCTAGCGTATATTTACTAAATATACGCTTCCAAGTTGGTTTCTTTTCTATCTGTTTAAAATAACTTAGTAATAAATCTTTATCATTGATCTTTATATCCAAATAACCATAATCATCATCAATATAGTTTTTATTTAAGCCTATACCGCAATAAACCAACTTATTCGATATATTTGTAATTGTGCCACCAATTTTTTTATCAATTAAGTAAAAGTCATTAGGCCACTTTAACCACACATGAGATTCTAACTTATTTAATAAGTCTTTTAAAATAAAACTAAAATATATTGAATAGGATTGAATTGGTAAATCATCAGGAAGGAGTTTTCTATCTATTACAAATGAGAAGAAAAGATTATTGGATTTTCCATTCCACTTGTTATCACGACTACCTATTCCATTTGTTTGATTGTTGGTAACTACAGCAATTGGTGAGCTATAGCCATTTTCTTTTATATAATCTTTTAAGTATGTGTGTGTTGATTCAACTGAGTTAAGAAATAATATCTCCAACTTCTAACCTCGCTCCTCGAATATAATCTACAACATTCATCTGTTTTTTTGAAGCAGGTTGAATATCAATAATTTTAATACTCCCTTTTTTACATCCTACTACAATAGATTCTTTTTCGATTTTTAAAATCTCGCCCTCTTTATTAGATGATTCTATCTCATTTTGCATACAGTTTTTTATTTTTAATCCACTAGCTAAACATATATCAGGCCAATTTTTGTACGCTCTATATTTGTTATACAGTTTTTTTGAATCATCAAATTGTATTATACCATCAGATTTATTAACTTTTTTACAATGAGAAACTAAAGATAAGTTTTGCTTTGTTGCATTTAAAGTATCAAACTCTTCTAATATCTCTATAGTTAAATCTGCTGCGCATAATGATAATTTATCAAAAACTTCAGTGACAACTGTATCATTTTCTATCTCAACATACTTATATCCAAGTATATCTCCACTATCAAGTCCTACATCCATATACATAGCTGTAACACCTGTAAATTGATCATCATTTAATATAGATTGCTGAATAGGACTTGCTCCTCTATATTTTGGAAGTAGAGATGCATGAAGATTTACACATGGTGCTACATCTAAAATACTTTTAGGTAAAATTTGTCCATATGCAGCAACAATTATAATATCAGGATGTAATTCTTTTATTGTATTTAATGTAGAAATATCTTTTAAGGTAGTTGGCTGATATATAGGCAAACTCATGCCATTATCAAGAGCAAACTGTTTAATATGCGGAGCTTTTAACTCTTGCTTTCTTCCTACAGGTTTATCAGGTTGTGTAAAAAGAGCAACTATATTATAACCTTCTTCTAAAAGCTTTTCAAAAATAATAGTAGCATAATCAGGTGTACCCATAAATACTATTCTTTTATTTTTATCCATTATTGTTCCTTCTTATTTTCTAGTACTATTTTAATTTAAAAAGTGTACCATTAGAGTGTATCTTATCTATTAAAAATGATTTTGCACATTCTAAATTAAATCCACTTGTTAAAAACATTTGATTATTATTTTTCATTAAAAAATCTGCAGCTTTTAACTTTGTTACTATACCACCTGTTGCAAATTCACTATTAGCAGAATGATTTTCTAATAATGATTTTTCATCTATGCTTGTAACTATTTTTTGTAATTGTGCATCTTTGTGTATATGTGGATTTTCATCATAGTATCCATCAATATCAGTTAAAATCACAAGCATTTCTGCAGAAAAATAATGTGTAACATATGCTGATAATTGATCATTATCACCAAATACAAGTTCTTCAACTGCTGTCACATCATTTTCATTAATAATTGGTACAACTCCATGTTGTAGTAATGTATCAATCGCATCTCTTGCATGATTTAGTCTAGTTTCATCTTTAAATATTGTAGCTTCTAGTAAAACTTGAGAACACAGAATTTGACATTTATCAAAATTTTTTCTATAAGTATCAAGTAATAATGGTTGACCAAGTGAAGCTAGAGCTTGTTTGTTTGCAGTGATTTTTTTATCTAATTGAAGTAATGTATATCCAGCTGCAACAGCACCTGAACTTACTAATATTACTTCATATTCTGTTTTTAATTCAGCTATTAAATGAACTAAGTTTTTTAATCTATCCAGTGCTAAAGCGCTATCTTGTGTTAAGACAGCACTTCCAACTTTAAGAACTATTCTTCGCATTTATCCCTACTTATCAAATCATAAAGTACATACGTTAGACCATTAATATTGTCATGTGTTGCAGATGAGATAGGTAATACAAAATAAGGTAAATCTTCATTGTATTTAGTATATGTTAATTCTTGAACAAAATAATTCATATCTTCATCAAATCTAAATTCATTTGAACTAGTCAAATCCAATCCTATAGCTTTTATAAATTGTTCTGTTTTTTCATTGATTTCTTCCGTAGGTACAGCATCAATTTTAGTTAATGCAATTGCAAATTTTCTTGATGCAAGTTCTGGTGAGAATTTTTGAACTTCCTCTTTTAGAACTTTATATTGCTCTAGCATCTCTCTATAATTTGCCATATCAATCATAAACAATAATGTTTTTGTTCTTTCAATATGCTTTAAAAACTCTATTCCAAGTCCTCTACCTTCAGCTGCACCTTCAATAATTCCTGGAATATCAGCAATTACAAATGAACTATAATCCCCAACATCAACAACACCAAGCTTTGGAGTCAATGTAGTAAATTCATAGTTGGCAACTTGTGGTTTTGCATTTGATACTGTTGATACTAAAGTTGATTTACCAACATTAGGGTATCCAACAAGACCTACATCTGCAATTAGTTTTAATTCTAATCTTATATTTTTAATTTCACCTACAAGTCCTGGTTGTGCATATGTTGGTGTTTGATTTCTTGAATTTTTAAAGTGAGTATTACCTAATCCACCTTTTCCACCTTCTACACATAAAACTTTTTCACCTTCTTCTACAAGATCAAATAAAACTTCATCTGTATCTTCATCAATCACTTGCGTTCCAGGTGGTACTTTTAATACTACATGTGAAGCTGATTTACCTGTACAGTTACTTCCCATACCTGGTTGTCCATTATCCGCTTTTACATGGTGACATCCTTTATAAGATGAAAGTGTGTCAGTATTGTGGTCTACTTGAAAATAGATATCTCCACCTTTTCCACCTGAGCCACCATCCGGTCCACCTTTAATTACAAACTTTTCTTTTCTAAATGAAACACAACCTGCTCCACCTTTTCCAGACTTAACTGAAAAACTAGCACTATCTACAAACATTATATATCCTAACTTTTACTCTATTGTGTAAAAAAAAAGGCACTATAGCTAACGCTACAGTGCCTTTAAATAGTTCATTAAATTTACTACTTATGAAGCGTAAACAGAAACTTTTTTTCTTTTTTTGTCTTTTTGTTCGAACTTAACAACACCGTCTATTAAAGAGTATATTGTATGATCTTTCCCAATTCCAACATTAGCACCAACATGTACTTTTGTTCCTCTTTGTCTTAAAATGATGTTACCAGCTATTACTGCTTCTCCACCAAATTTTTTAACTCCTAGTCTTCTACCAGCTGAGTCTCTATTATTATTAGTACTACCTTGACCTTTCTTGTGAGCCATATTATATTCCTTACGCTGCTATTTTAGTAATTCTAACTTTTGTGAAGTCTCTTCTGAAACCTCTTTTTAGCTTACTATCTTTTCTTCTTCGTTTTTTGTAAATGATAACTTTTTTATCTCTACCTTCAACGATAACTTCTGCTGTTACCTTTGCATTTGATACTGCTTCACCAGTTGTTAATGCTTTTCCGTCGTTTACAGCTAATACTTCTGTAAATTCAACTGTTTCTTTTGGTGCTTTACTTAATAAATCAACATTTAGAATATCACCTTCAGATACCTTATATTGTTTTCCACCAGTTTTGATAATTGCGTACATTGCTTATCCTCTTAAAATTTATGAAGCGAATTATACTAAATTTTACTTTAAACTTTCTTTAAGCCTTGAATAAAGTTAAAAATTAATGATAATCTGCGATTGTTGCAATAACATCCATCTCTATCATTGCGTTCTTTGGAAGCCCAGCAACTTGCACTGTACTTCGTACTGGTTTATGGTCTCCAAACTCTTCAGCCATTATAACATTAACTACACCAAAATCGTTCATATCTGTTAAAAAAATGTTAATTTTAATAACTTCGTCCATAGATGTACCATTATCTTCTAAAATAGCTCTAATATTTTTAAATATTTGTCTTGTTTGTTCTTTGATATCATTTCTTATCATTTCACCATTAACTTTTAATGCGATTTGACCTGATGTATATAATACACCATTTAATTTTACTGCTTGCGAGTATGGCCCAATTGCTGCTGGTGCATTATCTGTATGTAAGAACTCCATATATTCCCTTTTTTTATATTAAATTTTCGTATTATACAATATAGAAAATTAATTAGTTTTTAAACACTTATTAGCTTCTTAGAATTCAATGCAATAAGCTTATGTTTTATCTCAATAGTTTTTCTAGATTTTTGTTTAAAATCTAAGGTTTCATCGTATTGTAATTGCTGTAGCTTTTTTTTATAATAAGGAACCAAAAGAATAGTTAATTGATTAACTAATTCCTCTTTTGTGTATGATTTAAGATGTTCATTTAGCATCAATCCAACTAGATTTGGGTCACTTGGATCATTGAGTAGCATCATATATTCATTTGCATGAGTCTCAAACATATCACTTGTGAGTTCATTTTTAACGGTATCTAACCACTCAGGATTGTCTAATACTGATTTAATAATACTTAACTCAGATATCTCAATTGAAGATAAATTTACATTATTTAACCTTTGATTATTAAAATGCTGTACTTGCACTAATTGAGAGTTTACATTAAGTTTTCTAGCAACTAAACTTTGATATTCTTCTTGTAATATAGGATTTAATGTTTTTAAAAAATCATTTGCCTCTGCTAAAGCTTGTTGCTTTTCTTGAGGATTATCTAAAGAATACTTTTTGATAATAAAATCAATCACAAAAGGGATAAAAGGGATAGGTTTTGAAAACATAGAATTAAGTTCATCAATCTTATTTTCCTTTACCATATCAGCTGGATCCATACCCTCTTTAAATATCACAACACCACCGGTGAAAGTACTATGACTTAATAAGACAGCCGCTTTATATGCAGCATTTAATCCTGGTTTATCTCCATCATATGCTACAATAACACTAGGTTCACCTCGTTTTAAAAGAGGTAAATGCTCTGCTGTTAGTGCCGTTCCTAGTGTTGCAACAGTATTTGAAAAACCTGCTTGATGAAGCATAACAACATCCAAATAACCTTCAGTAACTATAATCTTTTTTTGCTTATAAATATTCTCTTTTGCTAAATTATAACCATATAAAAGTCGTGATTTATTAAATACTGTTGTTTGCGGAGAGTTGATATATTTGGCACTATGTCCACTAATTGTTCTACCACCAAATCCAACAATATTACCATTAATACTATGGATAGGAAATGTAATTCTATCTATAAATCTCGAGTATAATCCATTTTGTCCATTATCTATAATTCCAAACTCTTTTGCATCAGCAAGATTCAAAAAATTTGTTTTTAAAAAATTAATTGTATCATTTGAACTACTTGCATATCCTATTTCAAATTTTTCTATTGATGAAGATGAAATTCCACGAGATTTTAGATAATCCATGGCATTATGATGAAAAATAAGAAGTTTTTCAAAATGTTTATTTACTTTTGAAATAATCGATGAATCAACTTTTTTAAAATCTTTATCATATTCCAACGAAACATTACTCATTGATGCTAATTTTTCTAAGGCTTCAGGATAAGAGAGTTTTTCATATTCCATGACAAATTTTATCGAATCACCACCAACTCCACAACCAAAACAATGGTATATTTGTTTTGCTGGACTTACCACAAATGAGGGAGTATCTTCCCCATGAAAAGGGCAACAAGCTTTAAAGTTTGCTCCTGATTTTTTCAGTTCAATAAACTGAGATACAATATCAACAACATCAAGGTGAGATTTTAAATTTTCTATAGATTCTTTTGTTATCATTATGTCGTATGATACCATTATAGAACTTGATATCTATTTTAGTTTTCACTAAAATAGATATTAATAATAACTTCAATTATGTTATAATTTTATACATAAATAAAAAGGATACTTCCATGAAAAAGTTTTTTACTATCTCTGTAGCTTTATTAGTATGTTCTACACTTGCCATCTCAGCTGAAAATTTTGTTACAAAAAAAATCAATGAAAAATACACAGAAGCAAAAAAGAATATTGATGATGCTATTAAAAATGATAGAATTTATGATCTCTTTGCAAAAGTTGGTATAACAAATTTAGATAGAAGAAATAAAAGACCAGAATTTGAATATAGAGTCGAACCTCTGTATGAAGTGGAAGCTGGTGTTATGTTTTTGCCAGATAGTTATAAAATCACATTAGCATATAAAACATCTATAAATGATGGTTCTACAACTGGTGCTGCAGGAACTACAACTGATTCAAAAGCAAAAACTATTCTTTTTGGTGCAGATCTATTATCAAGTAAAAAGTATGGTTATTTAAACTTTGAGTACAATGATATCACGCTAGATGGTTCTATAAAAAATACGGCTTCTTCTAATATGTATGTAATAGATATTAGAGATATTACAAATATAGCACCTACACCTTTAGCCGCACAATATATGACAACAATAGCACCAAATGAAGTTGCTGCAACAGAAGAAAAAACAAAATCAATAGCATTAGCTTATAGACTACCAAATATACCCTATTTTGGAATCACAGCTGGTGCTTTTTCAAGAAATATACCTGTAGCTATTAATAATACTTTCATTCCTGGTTATACATTATTATCTTCAAATACAGAAGTTGATGGTTTAGTATATGGTATTGGATTTTTCAATGATTTTGATAAAGCAGGAAAAAATAAACTGATTTTAAAAAGANTAGCTTACGCTGTAGGNACACTTGANACAAANACNACTGACATANNNGGTNGTGTTGTAAATGGTNAAAATGANACAACATCTTACTTAGTTGATTTAGNTTATAAATTTTCTAAATTTGAATTATTATTAAGTGCTAGATTTAGTGAATCTGAAGTTGGAAATTTTGATAATAGTACTGTTACTGGATTTAAACAAGAAGAGTTAGCTACAACATTTTCTATTGGTATGAGGTTTTAATTTATAATAATGGTGCAGATGATGAGATTTGAACTCACACGCCGTTAAGCACGAGCCCCTCAAGCCCGCGTGTCTACCATTCCACCACATCTGCATT
>JGI10211J34971_10002878_pt1 | contig 13893 bp, 17 predicted proteins | sample Etolagsediment_FD_34971 | JGI IMG/M metagenome (IMG submission 34971) | reverse complement strand
ACAGGTGATATTATTTTTCACATGGATGATGATGATCTATATTATAAGGATTGTGTGGTAAATGCTGTAAAAGAATTAATGAAAAATCCTGAAATTAAGTGTATTGGATCTGTTATTACTGGGGTATTTCATACTACGAGATATATTTCGATGGCTTACAGTAGAAAGGATACACAACATAGATCAAAACAGGTATTTGAGAATACACTTTGTTATTATAAGTCATTTTGGAATGAGCGTAAATTTGATAATCAGGATATTAATTATGAGGCACACAGTTTTCTTAAAAAGAGATTACATCAATTTAAACTATATGATTCAAAGGATAAAGTTGTGTCATTACAACATTCAGGAAATATGTTCAAAATACCAAATTTTGAAAATGAATTAAAAGATAAAGAACCAAATGGATGGCATTTCCAAATGATCCCTGATGAAATATTTATTTTAATAACAAGTCTTGATAATTAAAAGAAATTCGGATCAAGAACAATCTCGTTTTTAGATCCATTTCCTCTATTCTCATTAGGAAGTCTTTCCTCTTCTCCTCTTCTTTCCTCTACTCCTCTTCTTTTCTTCTTTTCCAACCATTTTTGTTTTTTTATTTGTTTTTTAGATAATCCGAGAGTATTCCCAACAAATTCTGTTTTAATAACATGATTTAATGGTCTTTCAACATTACCACTAATTACATTATTGATGTGATCTTTATAATTATCTCTGAATATGGGATTTGTTTGAATTAATTCAATTAAACTATTCATTCCTTTGACTTGTTTATTAACATTATTTGAAAATGCGTTATTAATATGATTTAATAATGAATATAAAACATCTGTGAGATCATCTAATTTCTTTTGAAGATCTTTATTATTCTTAACATCCATCTTCATATTTCCACGCATAGACTTTGTTTTATGTTTGAGTTTATTAACTAAACTTGATGCAATACTATGAATATTTTCTTTTTTATTATTTCCATTATTCCTATTATTCCCATTATTCCTATTATTTTGTTTATTATGATCATCCATTATCTTATTAATAACATTTTCAAAGTGATTATTTGATAATGTTCCTTTTGTATTCTGACTAATTAATCTTTCAAGATTTTTTAATTCAGGAATATCATCATTCACATTCTCATTTCCATTCATATTCACATTCTCATTTCCATTCATATTCTCATTCTGATTCGCATTCGCATTCGCATTAACAATATTATTTAATTTATTGTGTGCATTTAATCTTTGATCAATTTCATCAGGGACTTTACTTTCTAATTCTCTTGATAATTTTTGTAATGTTTCAAGAACATCATTTGTATCATCTTCCTGTTCTTCATTGAAATTATTTATAGTTACAATTGTTGAAGAAACATTATTTTGTCTGTTATTTTGTCTGTTATTCTGTCTGTTATTTTGTTTGTTATTAAGTTTGTTATTAAGTTTTTTATTCTGTCTGTTATTTTGTTTGTTATTAAGTTTCATAACTTTCATATTATTTGTTTCAAAACTTTTAATAAATTCATTAAGATCATGTTCATTTTGATTTAATTTATTATTTGTTTTATTTACATTTTTATTTTTATTAGAATTATTTTTTTTATTAGAATTATTTACATGATTTGGTTTTTCACTTTGTTGTGTAAAGAAACCACTAAAAATACTATCCATAATAATATTAAACTATATTTTAATATTATTTTATTTACTTAACCGAGTATTAGATCATTTAGATCTAATACTTGTTTATTAACCAAGGATGTTAGCGATTTACTACAAAGTATTAAATCTTGTCATTAATCCTTGGATAATAAATAAATCTTTTGTTTAGTATTTATTTATTAACCAAGGATGTTAAAGATTTAATACAAAGTATTAAATCTTGTCATTAATCCTTGGATAATAAATAAATCTTTTGTTTAGTATTTATTTATTAACCAAGGATGTCCGTCCATACCTGGATAAATACTTGTTTTCGGTGAATAAGAAAGTCTTTCATCTTGTTTCTTTACCTTTGGTTTTGGTTGAGGAATATATCTTAACTTATCTGGTTTAATAACAAAAGAGCAATTCCTAAAAAATTGCAAATATTTTTTCATATTATCATCATCAAGTCCATAATACATCAATGCAGATTGACATCCGTAATTAAAAGAATCCTGGAAATCATAATTCTCAATATCACTCTTATATTGAATTATATTCCCATAATTCTGTTCAGGTTCATGATAAACAAATGTTAAATTATATTTATTATTCTCAATCATCTGTTTCCCATTTGATACAGTTGCCGATAATCCTCCATATTCCATATTTGCTTTAGTATATTCAAGCATCTGTGTTGTCTGATGTTCCTCTGAAATTGCTTCATTTGTTAATTCATTTAACATACCATTTGTTGGATATTTACTTGTTATAATAAGAACAGTTCCTAATAACTCTTTTATAGGAATTTGACCAATTGGAAATCTTTTGAATCCATACTTCTTATTCGCAAGTCTCTCCGAAAATACATTTAATTTTGTTCTAGCCATTTGTTGATACAAATATTGATCATCAAAATGAACATTAAAATATAATATTAAAGGATAATCAATCCCATTATTCCAACCATACGTCATCACAGTTTTACATAAATCCTCAAATGGAATCGCAACATTCCAATCACCACCCATTGGACTTTCAACTCTACATACTACTTCGGGTTTTGAAAGTCCTTCACCTTGACTGTAAAGATCAAAAGTTAATATCCGAGCACCTAACTGAAGAGCCATTTTAATCGCGGAAACAGATTGAATATCATTTGTGTATCCACAGGGAATATAACTTTTATAAGAACCAGCAATATAGAAATCACATAATAATAGATCCATATTTTTACGATAATATTTATTGTAATATTGCGTTGGAATCTTATCAAACATCAAATCCTTATTTGAAGGATATGTTTTTAAACATTGTGGAAGTCTTTCAACAGTATAAGGTTTTGATTTTTCTTCATAAATGTTTTTCAATAAAAATCCTTCACTCTTTTCTCTCAAATACATTTTATAATAAACATAAATAATCATCAATATTAATACATAAATAACAATCCTCATTATTATTTATAGAGATATTGATTTCGCAAATATATCTCCTCCACCTCCACCTCCATCCCCATCTCCATCATCCTTTTTCAAATAATCCATCAATGTTTTCTTCCTTTCCTCAACCTCTTTTGAACCAATATGAACAACACTCTTCTTCGGAATATGTCTTAAATATTTGGTTTTTTCATCTAATAATCTCTCTTCCTTCTCTTTTTCCTTCAATTTCTGTTTCTTCTTTCCAATTTTTCCTTTACATTTCTCCCGGATCTCCAATAATTTCCCCGCATTTCCCTCATTAACACCTGTTTTAGAATCAACAGCTACACTTTTATATAATTGATTGATATTTCCACATGCTTGTACCCGGAGATGATATTCTTTAATCAAAGGTATATTCCAATTTACCGAATTTTTGAGCATATACACAGAATGATATATATGTGCGATCTTAACTTTCCTGGTTGTGCTATTAAATCCGATTTTATATATTTTGTATAATGAATATATTTGTTTTTGGAGTGGATCATTATTCCTGTAATCAACCTCTTTCAATATAATCTTCCAACAATACCAGATCCAATCATTGTACCATTTCTGATCAACATCTCCAATCACAATACCTTTACATAGAATAGGGATATTATTGTTTTTACATTCAAGTTCATACATTAAAAGCCATTGAATCCAATATATTGTATCATTGAAATTAGACATCTCTGTATTTAAATGAATCGCAAACTCATTTAATCCAAGCTGTATTTCACGCGGATCTCCTTGATCTAGAATATTACAAATCATATAACTATTCTTCGCTATAATTCTCTCAATTAATCTCGCCTTATTAAAATCAAGTGGAGATACTGGTGGAAGATCTTTTTTCTTAAATGGCTCGGATTTACTTGCTAATACAAAGATCATAATAACATCACTTATTAAATTTCGGATCTCCTGATTATTCCGGGTTTCATGTACATATTTAGGATCAAAATTCTCTTCTAACTGAATGTATTTTTCATGTGTTTTCCAGATCCATTGAGGTAAATATGGACAGTTTATATGTATATGTTCAGAATGATAGATCAGGAGTTTTTTCCACCATTGATCAAGATGTCCAGAGCAATGTAATTCAACTGTCCAATAACAGGCTTCTTCTATTTTTCTATTGGAGAGTGCATTAAATAGTGCTTTAAAAATATCGGCTTTTTTATAGCCAGATATTGTGAGTTTATTGAAATCTTTTCTTTTTCTTTCATCTAAAATGAGATAATTTACAGGAACATTCATTTATCTTTTCGTATTATATTTATTAGAAAATTTAATCTGTTCTTTTACGGGGGGGGGCTTAAAGATAATTTGTGAAATATAATATCTATTTTTTAGATTCACGATATAATTCACTCGCATATTCAAGATCACTCGTATATTTCTGATGAGGAATCTTGTTATTCTTATTATAATTACGTACTAAATTTATATGACGAATTACCGCTAATCCACCATATTTACGCACCGCTTTCTTAATAATCTTTCTTCTTTCAGTAGAGGTGAGTTTAAGATGATAACCAAGAGATGTTAAGAAACCTTTATCTTTAATAGGAGGAAGTGTTTTAGGTCCTTTACCAGGAGAACCCATATCTTTAACACATTTAGCTGCGACACGAGCACCATTTTTACGGGTATATGCTACTCTTTTGATCTTACCAACGGGGCATTTACCGGACATATTACTAATATAAACTAGGATTATTTAACTCTTCATAAAGTGTAAAGATATCATTTGTAAAGACACAATCTGGATATTTTTCTTTCTTTTTTTCACAAATCTCTTTTATTTCATCTTCAATATAAATATCCATAAATGATCCATAATTAAAATCTTGTTTATAAAGTTCTGGATATCTTTGATAACAATCAATAATATATTTATTCATATCTTCAAATTTATGCATTAAAAACTCAACCCCTAAATTTAATCTCTTAAATTTAGCAATTTCTTTTTTATATAAATATGGTGAATATGCTACTTTTTTAAAAATATCATCACATAAAATATTAAGCAAAAATCTCAATTTAATATCTGATTCATATATCTCATATCTATGATATTTTTCCCGAAAATCATCAATATAATCAATACACTCGTTTTTACAATCACATTTTTTATACAATGAAGAGTTCATCTCATATTCACATACCGCGACTTCTGGATCAAATATCTTCAACTTTGTTTTTCTCAAGAACTTATCCATTTTAGTATGTGCAGGTGGTAATTCTTCATCTCTCGTTCTCAAACCCCAATCACGAAATTTAAAAAATTTACCACAAAATTATGTGATTCATTCAATCTATAATTAATAAGACCATATAAATACGATTCAAAATTTATTTGTTTTCCAATAATGCTCTTATCAATTCCTAATACATCAGAAATATTATTAAATTTTGTTTCAGGACCATCCAATAGATCTTCCTCAAGTGCATTCTTTATTTTAGTAAATAAAGAATCAATATTATCATCTTTAATTTTAAATAATTGATTTTCAATTCTAATTAAAAATTTCATTTTATTAAACATAATAGAATAACTTTTATATCTATAAATATTTTAGGAAACAATGAATAAATCTGTTTGTGCTCCAGGAAAAGGAATTGATAAAATATCCTGTTTAAGCAAAGAAAGTCTCATCAAAATTATTAAAGCTTATAATAAACAAATAAGATCAAGTGGTGGTGGTTCAAATTCAACGTCTAAAAATAAACCCATATCCTTTAAAAACAAAAGTAAAAAGAAACTTTGGGAGGATTTAAGATCTAAAATGAGCGGTGAATGTGATAATGAAGTTTGTTGGATTGATAGGTCATTTATGCGTGATGTATATGATCCGGAGATCCATGATAATACATTTAAGCCTAAACAGCCTGACTCATGGAAAATAAAGAAGAATACTTGGCTGACTACAAGTGATATAAACGGTGTTATGAAGCAGTATGAGAATAAATATCCGGATTTCTTGTTTATTGGGCCAGTTGCGGTTGATTGTCCAGGTGGTTATTATTGTGAATTGACCAATTTTAATTTCGCCCGATTAGGTAAAATTAATAAAGTGGGAATTGTATATAATCTTGATCCACATTATAAAGGTGGTTCTCATTGGGTTGGTCTTTACATTGATAAAAAGAAGAACCAAGTTAATTATTATGATTCATATGGGCATTCTCCACCTACTCAGATCAAATCATTTATGAATCAAATTAGAGATCAATTAAGTGAATACAATAAAAAAAATAATATTAATAAAGATCCTATTTTAAATTATAATAAAGTCCGTCATCAATATGGTGGATCTGAATGTGGTGTGTATTCAATGAATTTTATTATACATAGTCTTAAAGGTAGATCATTTGATTATATTCAAAAAAAGAAATTCACAGATAAACAGATGTTGGAAATGAGAGATATATTATATAGAAAATAATTAGTATAGAATACCCTTGATCTTCTCAATCTCTGGTTGAGAAGATAGCTTTCCATCCTTCAAGAGATCATTTAATTTCCGATGCAAATTCGCAACATTCATACCGTATTCTTCAATCATTTCTGAAGGATCTTTGTCGGGAAGAGGTGCTTCAGGATGGCACAAGAATCCAAGAAGATATTTTTCAAATGGTTTTGGAGAAAGGTCTTCTTCAAAACAATGACCGAAATCAGCCCAACGAAGAGATGTGCGATAAGCTATTTCACGTTCCATTTTGTTATGTTTTTTGTTTTATTATAATTTATTATTTTAAAAATAATAAATTCATTTTTTCTTACATATTAGAACTTAGGAAACTAAGTGCTGGGAAATTTAAATTACGTTGATTAATTACTCTAGCAACAACAAACATATTTTCAATATCATCACATCCACCAATTTTAACCATTTTACCCTTATTCCCGTTGTTTCTATTGTTTCTGTTATTCCGACTTTTTGTAAAAAATATCTGCGGGAAAGTGTTCATTCCATTTTTTTTCTTATATTTTTCTTTTTCTTCTGGTTTAACCCAAATTATTTTAACTGGAATATTATTCACTTCAAAAAGTTGAACTGCTTTAATACAAAAAGGACAATATTCAAGACCATATAAAATAAACATTATTATATCTAAAATATATTGATATTTAAATATATTAAACTCTCCTCATTATTCTATGATTTCTTCTTCGGATATATTCATTTTCAACCGCAATCTCCCGATTTAATTCATTGATCTCTTCTACATTATTTGTATTATAATTACCATCAATATATTGTATAAGATTATCTCTTGTCTTAGGATAAACCCTTTTCCCCTGGCTATCAATACATCCCTGGCATTGATAATTAAACATACATTCACCACCATCCTCACATATACCATCAGAACAACCACTCATACATCTGTTATCATGTATATAACCACGTTTTTTCCAAGCTTGAAAGGAGTTTAATATTTGACTAGAGTGATATTGATATAAATATTCGTATGCATAATATGTAATTATAATAATAACAAGAGTTAAAACACACATAATTAAAGTTGTTCCAAGTGGATCCATTCTTATATTATTAACAGATTTTATTAGCACCCACTACATTGACTATCATAACAACAACATTTAGGATTGTTTCCTTCACAATTATAACAAAAAGATCCTGCTGGACACGCCCATCCACTCTTGCTATCGTGTTTATCACCACTTCTAACACAACCACGGGGACATCTTCTATTAAATCGTCCTCTTCTAAAGTTAGGGTGATTTAACCAATATGTTGTGCTACTTCTTCTTCTGATGTGAGTGGATAACATTCCAAATACATAATATAGAATAATAATAAATAGGATTATAAGGAATGTAATAATAATTGTTTGAAAAGTCGGATCTACTTTATGAGGCATTATAATATTTTGGGAGATTATTTTATGGAGTATATTGAACACCATTTCTCCAATATTCATGATAACCATTTGAATAAATGGTAGCAGGACCATCTTCTCGATGTTTTTTTCCATTCAAATACCATTCTTTATCACCATTTGATCTAATAATAGCAGGTTCATCTTCTCGGTGTCTTTTTCCATTTACATACCAATCTTTATCACCATTTAATCTAATAATAGCAGGTTCATCTTCTCGATGTAAAATATTATTTTTTTTTAACTTATGATTTTCAGTTATGTAATCATACATTAATTCATCATTCATTACATATACAAATTTATACCAATATTTTTGTTTATACCAATAATTATTATCTTTTAATAAGATAGCTTGATCTTTAAGATAAAGAACTTTATCTTTGAATCGGAAATTCTGCTTTCTCTTACTCAAATTAAAATCAACTCGGGACTCATCTCCGTAAGAATTTATTTTATGCGCAAACTTAAACATTTTTAATCTTTATTTGTATTTTATAATTTTTAAATCAATTTTTTAGATATATCTATATTTCTCTTTTGAATTCAATTCATAAATATCAAATTCAAGAAAATGCTCTTTCCCTCTAAAATCATACAATGTACCATCATGTTTCTTAAATGATATCGTTAATTGACCCATACTCTGTAATGGTGGATTGAAATATTTAATCATTTTACCAGTTTTGGGTGTTAATTCTCCAAAGAAATTACGACCACATCCATTTTCTTGTTCCGTAAATGGAATAATAGCAAATGCACCATCAGCACCTCTTCCTTGTGATATAACCTGTTGTGCTTCAAAAAGATGAAGTGAAACATAAGGTTCTGATCCATCATCAATACAAAATGGTGCTTTACTAACATGTGAAGAAACAACAAGCGGTTTATTATAGAAAGTTCCAGTATCTGTTGCTAAAAGCAATGTTTCACGACTACTATCAATTTGATCAATCGTTGTAATACCACTATCAAAATTGACTACATTTTCAACCCATACATTATCACCAACAATAACATCATCTGAGAATTTATATCCCATATTAGAAGCAGTAAATTCAATTGCGGTTCCGCTTTGATCTACATTAAGTCCATTTTCCATATAAACATAATTCTTAGGTTCAAATCCAAGTAATGGTCCCATACTTCTTTCCGGGAATTTTCCATTAATAGCACCAAATAATAAAACAAAATAATTATTTCCACCAGTTATATCACTTTTAATACGAACCTGTTTTTTAACAGTAAGTGAAACAGTATATGTAGAATCTCCAACATCATTCATCGCAGTTTCAATTGCTGTAAATAATTCAGCCTGAGTATAGAATCCTACGGGAATAGTTGCTGTTAAGTAGTCATCCGCAATTGATTCATTAAAATGAATAAGATTATTTTGTTCATTGATATATAATCCACTTTGTGGAATCATTCCTTTTTTAAGTTCAATTGCAACAACATCAAAATATTTTCTTTTAAGATCTATTTTGTATTCTTGTGGATTAGGGTAATGTTGATAGTTACGATCTCTACTATCAATTAGTAAAGTTGTGGGAACACGACCACCAGTATTATTTGCTTCAGGTGGTTTAATAACAAATTCACCATAATCAGGATTTACAGCATTGATAGGTATTTGATTTTGATTTTGATTAAATTGATGAAATTGGTTGAAATGATCCATAATTATTATAAGACGAGATAATTCATTTAGCAATAATCCGTAAGCATAAAAATATAATAATATTAAATATTATTAAATGGATAAACAGTTTTATTCCACAAATAATTTTACTATACTTCAACAAGTATTAAATGATAAACTTGAACAAAAATATAATGTGGGCTTTGATCAAGTATCCAGCAAAAAAGAATTGTTTAATATCATGAATCACGTTTATAAAAAACACGGGAATACAGCTCCTTCGGTCACATTCCTTAACAAGAAAATCATTGATGTTTGTCTTCCACTCTTCAATAAACAACTCTCAAATCAAATAAAAGAACAAACTCCCGTCACAACAACCCCACATGGATTACCATTTCCTCAAAATACTCTTAAAAGAGATATAGATTTAGAGAAAGAATATGAAGAACGTAGATCACAGCTCCAGGAATTCCCTGTTCAACATACAATGCATCAATCAGCAATGCCTCAAAAACCCAAAAAGCCTCTTAGTTTCAGGGAACCAGATGAAGATAAGCCAATTGATCCAGATAAATTATATCAGGAAGCGTTAAACAGAAGAAATGATATTCCTCTTCCATTAGATGAATATGGAAATCCAATAAATCCAAATAGTTCATCTTCTTTACAAGAACAGATACTTCAGGTTGAATCTGAATATGAGAAACAGGTAATGGGAGAACATAATCCATTAGATGGTCATTTTATTGGTGATATGCAGGAAAACGTTCTTGATACAGATATTCGTGTGAAAAAATCAGATGATCCACATAATATGTTTAAGATGATGTCAGAAGGTCCATCATTAGAAGAACAAAGAAATCAAAATAGTGGAATAGATCAGAATCTTATATCAATGTTTAATAAGGCTAAAGAGGAGGAAGTTCAGAAGAGGGAGACTGAAAACTTCCAATTTAAGAATTCAATTATTACTCCACCAAATGTAACTGAACAGAGAAAAAAAGTACATTATATTACAATTGATAGTAGGGATCGTGATCTTGAGGTTTATCCAAATCCTAATATTTTCCAGGTTAAATTTGGTCCTGCATCAAATAGTCGTGTTCAAGGAATTTATCGTGATAAAAACAATAATGTTATTTATGATGCCTCAAATATTACGATTGAAGGAGAACGTGGTGCAACAATACCGAATGTTTTAAATAATATTAGATCAATACAATGTGAGCAAGCAATTGTTCCTCATACGCCAACTTATGTTTGTGGAACATGTCCTTATTATTACAATAGTTTCCAAATTGATCAGAATAAAGTAACAAGTGATGATCAATTCACAAGTTATAAATATGGACCTATTAATCAAGTTGAAGCTGGATCTAATGATGTAATTGGAATTTATACAAATGTCTTAGATGAGCCATATTTGTTACTTTGTATTGATGAATTAGATCAAAGTTATAATGGTACCAATACAGGAAACCGAAATGCATTTGCAAAACTTGTTCATGATAATTATTATGGAACTCTTACAGCTTTTGTTCAAATGAGAACTGCAGAATCAGAACCATTTTATTATGAACCATCTCCACTTGGGAAGTTGGATAAGATGACAATGAGGCTTCTTAAATGTAATGCGTTACCTTATGATTTTGGGAGAGATAAATTATATGTGTATCAATTTTCGGAAGGAGATAATTGTGTAACTTTATGTGGAACAACAAGTAAAACAACGAAAGTTACAATTGTTAGCAATAGTTCAATTTATACTGACACAAACACCGAAGAAGCAATTGTTCATTATGAAGCGAGTGATGATGGGTCATGTGGTACAGCAAATACGGCGATTAATCATTGTTTGAAGCCAGGAAATAAGATCTATTTTTATGATACATATCCTTGTGATGTAGATACAATTAATTTTCATCCAAATGTTGTTATTGCGGGTGTTGATCCACTTGTTATAAATAGTAGTGGTAGTGGGGTAGCTACGGATTATGTTGTAACTGCATATGTAGATCCAAATGGGACTGGTCCAACAAATGTTGAGTATGTGAATTTTGGGGTATTTTTGGATATTGATGATTATCTTTTGATTAATAATGTTCCTTATTTGGTTAAAGCTACATCAACAACATCTGTAACAATACGTAAATTTTATACAGGACAACCAGATCCAGATGCTGCAGATTTAAGTTCTGTTAGATTTTCATTTGCTAAAAAGGTAAGAGGTGGGATTAAGAGTAAAAATAGAACACATATTAATTATATAGATGGTTGGAGGGTTTGTAGTGCTTATGATCCATCAGTTAGTGGGGATGTTGCGAAGCATTCATTTGAGATAGATTATCCGTATAGTTGGTTACCAGATCGTCTTAAAACGACGGGTGATTTAGATGANACACATTATGAAGCATTTTTCATTAAACATCAATTACAACTTTCATATACNTTTAANATAACAACGATTGAGAATAATTTTATGCAATTAAGAGCGGAGATTGTATAATAAAAATATTTTTATAAAAGAGATATAATGAAAATAAATAATCTTAAAATGATTAGTTCATTAGTTGAAGGATCATATCATTCAATAATATTTCAATCTATAAATAAAAGATTGAAATATAAAAATAAAAAATATGTAAATAGATCAGAAGCTTCTTATATGTATTGAAAACATAAATTAGGTTACGTAAAAATAACATATGGATGTTTTTATTGAAGATTGGTATTAAGAAAAGAGTCTTCAATACCATTTTTATACCAAAAATGATAACCACTTTGCTTAATAAGAGCTGGTTTATGGTATTTTCTATAGAAAATATTAATTTTAAATTTATTGTCAAAATAATCATATTCATCATTAAAAATATAATTTACATATTTATACCAAAATTTATGTCTATCAATATCTTTCCAAAAAACAGTTTGATCTTTAAGATATAAAACCTTATCTTTAAATCGACAATTCAGCTTTCTCTTACTCAAATTAAAATCAACACGAGACTCATCTCCGTAAGAAGATATTTTATGTGCAAACTTAAACATTTTTGATATTTATCTATATTTTATAATTTTTAAATCAATTTTTATGGAGTATATTTAACCCCATTTCTCCAATATTCTTGATAACCATTTGAATAAATAATAGCTGGTAAGATACCTTCTCGATGTTTTTTTCCATTTAAATACCATTTTTTATCACCATTTGAACAAATAATAGCAGGTAATCCACCTTCTCTATGTAATTTTCCATTTAAATACCAATTTTTATTACCATTTGGATAGATGACAGCAGGTAATCCACGTTCTCGATGTAATTTTCCATTTAAATACCAATTTTTCTCACCATTTGAATGAATGGTAGCAGGTTCATCTTTTCTATGTAATTTTCCATAAAAAAACCAAGCTTGATAACCATTTGAACAAACTACAGCAGGTAATCCACCTTCTCGATGTCTTTTTCCATTTAAAAACCATTCTTTACTACAATTATTTGCAATAATAGCAGGTTTATCAAAATTTCTATTTAAAATATTATTTTTTAAATAATAATAATATAAACCAATTTTAACAATGATTTCATCATTCATTACATATAAAAATTTATACCAATATCTATTATCATATTTTTTCCATAAAACAGTTTGATCTTTAAGATAAAGAACCTTATCTTTAAATCGGAAATTCAGCTTTCTCTTACTCAAATTAAAATAAATTCGCGACTCATCTCTGTAAGAAGATATTTTATGAATATATTTAAACATTCTCTGGTTAAATATATTCTTCCGTATTTTATAAATTTTTAAATCAATTTTTTATGGAGTATATTGAATTTCATTTTAGAAAAGACCACACTTTATCACCATTTGAATAAATAATAGCAGGTAATCCACCTTCTCGATGTAATTTTCCATTAAAATACCAAGCTTGATCACCATTTGCATAAATGATAGCAGGTAATCCACCTTCTCGATGTATTTTTCCATTAAAATACCAAGCTTGATAAACATTTGNNTTAATGACAGCAGGTAATCCACCTTCTCGATGTAATTCACCATTTAAATACCAATATTGGTCACCATTTGAACAAACAATTGCAGGTAATCCATCTTCTCGATTTAATTTACCATTTAAATACCAATATTGATCACCATTTACATTAATAAAAGTTCCATCTTCTGGATATTTTTTTTCATTAAAACATAAATTT
>JGI10211J34971_10002877_pt1 | contig 13893 bp, 29 predicted proteins | sample Etolagsediment_FD_34971 | JGI IMG/M metagenome (IMG submission 34971) | reverse complement strand
GCAGGAGTTATTCCAGCAGCATAATTTGCCCTTGTTTTTCTTCTTAATGCTAATGTTTTGTTTTAAGTCTTATTTATTTGTTCTGCTTTTTGGATATTAGCAGTTTGTAAGGATTTCTTTTGATAAGTAGATGCGATTTTAGCATCACTCTTTTGGTTTGACCCTTTAAAAACTCTTATCTTTGATTCTCCACTGGTTTTATATCCTGGAGATTTAACCCTACCATATTTTTTTATCTCTCTCTCTCTAGCCCTTGACTTTGAAGCCCTTATAGAGTCTGCAATTCTTTTCTTAGTAGCTTTATCAGTAACCTTTTTTGCCATTTCATCTCCTTTTTTTAAAAAAGTATTACTGTAACAATGTTACACTCCTATATAAATGTTTCTATATATATTTCATATCATAAATCTTAAAAAGAATACTTTCTATGATATATTATGGGAGAAGATTATTCAATTAGCAGTTCAGCACCATTTAATATGGGTATTGCAACCTTAATGAGTCTAAGAACTACCCTAGATAAGATAAGAGACATAGAAGGTAGAATAGATTACCCTGCAACTGAAAGACAGAGGATAAAAATAGGTTTAGTTAAGAGATTTTATATTGATTCTTCACCATTAATAGAAAATGAAGAGATAATTGAGAAATATGAATTTATTTTAGACTTAAAACCAATAGAAAAGATTTTTATAGATAATAAAACTGGAAAAAATAATAGGAGGACAGTTTATTGTTATGCTTTAGATAAAGAAATGGATAAATGTTTATTAAAATTACAATTAGAACTACAAAAGAAGAGATATTTCATGCCACCTAGAGAGGATTTAAGTATGGCAGGTCTGAAAATGAGTTAAAATGAAGTATAATATTGATAAATACCCGATAGGAAGTTTTAAAGGACAAAAAAGTCCTGGAAAGTATATGGATAAGTATCTTCATGATGCTTTAAGAGGTTATGCAAGTAAGATTTCTCAAGATATGACTTTCTTTGGTGTGATTTTCTCCTCTACATTAGAAGTTGGTACTGGAAAGAGTGTTCTTGCTACTCAAATAGGTGAAGCATGGACAGAGATAGTTAATAAAGAGTATAATCTAGACATTCCATACTCTGTAAACAACATTGTGTGGAGACCAAAGGACTTAATTGAAAGGTCATTCAAGATTCCAAAGTATTCTTGTATAATTTTAGATGAATGGGAGGACTCACACTACTGGAGTGAGTTAGGAGTAACCTTAAGGCAGTTCTTTAGGAAGTGTAGGCAGTTAAACTTGTTTATGATAGCTATTATACCTAACTTTTTTCAACTACCATTGTCATATGCTGTTTCAAGAACAGCATTTGCTATTGATGTTAAGTTTGATGACAACTTAAATAGGGGGTTCTTTGACTTTTACAACTTCCCTGCTAAGAAATGGCTATACATTAAGGGTAAGAAGACCCACAATTACAAGGCAACTAGGAGGACTTTCCCTGGTAGATTTGTGGACGGGTATGGTGTAGATGAGGTAGAGTATAGAAAGAAGAAGTATGAGGATATGTTGAAGTATGATGAGGATAATCCTCAGAAAAAGACTAAAGCACAGATAGAGAAAGATAAAATGATAGAAGTTGTCCAAAAAATAATAAGAAATAAGCCAGAGATTTCTACAAGAGAACTTGCAATCATGTTGGGAGTATCAGACAAAAGTATTATCAGGTATAAACAGGGGGGTGTGGGGGAAGAGACCAATCCCGCAGACAATTATATATATAAACTTATAAAAGAGGATAAACCTCATGAGATTGAGGTGGATGAGGAGGTCTTAGAAAAAGAAGATGAAAAAAAACAGTCTCCAATAGATATAGACAAGCATGATGAAACATCAGAAGAAGTACAAGGGGAAGTTAAACTTCAAGAAGAAGGATAAAGAATTAGAGGTCTCAGTTAATTGGAAGAAGTTAATACCATTTCTAATAGCATTCTCAATAGGAGTAGGACTAGTGATTAAATTAATATCATTAGGTAGTTAGTCAAATTATTTGACTAAACTATTTTTGTTCTTCTATTTCTTTAGGAGTCTCTTCAGTTACTTGAGGTTCTGGTTCTTCTTTCTCTTGCTCTTCTAATAATGTCCCTAATGTTTGGGCGATTACTTCTAGTGCTTGAGATTGCCTTTCTAGGTTTAACAACATCTGTTGTCTGTATAGACTCTTGTCTTTCAGACTCTCTCTGTCGTTCAATACCATCAGTTGTGTTTTCAACATCTGGTTCTCTTCCTTCACCTTGTCCAAAGTTAACTCCTCCTTTTCTTGCTCTGTCATCTTCAGGTTTAAACTTCTTTAATAATTTTCTTCTAGTTTTATCTTCCCATAATTTAAAAAAGATAACTACTCCTACAATTAGAAGAATCATTATTACTTCAATGTAGATATTGATATTCATTTTATGCAGGTGCTAAACCTCCACCAGTTAAATTAGTCTGAATTGAATCTGCTTCATGTCCTAATAGTCTTGCAACTGCTTCTAGTCTTTGAGTAATCTCAACATTCATTTGTTGAACTTCTAATGCTGTTTGTCCAGATTGTGCTAATGGTTCAACTGCCTCACCAATTTGTCCAACAATAAACCAGATACCTCCTATTAAAACTATTAAGAATACAAATAACATTAAGTGAACTCCATACTTTTCAAAGAAGTTTTGTTTACCATAAGTAGATTGTGTAATTCTATCAAGTGCAACATGGAACATTCTAACATCTCTATCAATAGGTTCTATATCTAACATTCCTTGTTTGGCATCTAAGTCTCCTAATAATACATTATAGAAATAACCATCTTGTCCTTTAGCATACCAATAAGTATTCTTACCCATTTTCTTACCATAAGCAGATAACATATATCCTCCACTTAAAGTTTTAAGAAGTTCTTCTCCACCACTTCCAACTTTTAAAACTCTTGCTTTTGTTTTTAGAACTGGTTGATAACCCCTTCCAGCAATGTTCTCAAAGAATACAACTCTCTTTTTATAGGTCATCATGAATAACATTATTCCCACACCTATTGCTAGAATTAATCCTATTACAAAGATAACTGCAACATATACCCAAGTATTACTTGCAGCTCCTCTTAAACTAATCTCAGGCATTGATGCCCCTATTGAATCTAGTGATACCATCTTAGATAAATGCTGACATAAAACCAACCATGAATGAAAGACTCATAAACACTAAATCAATCCAAGCTACAACTACTGCTACCTTTAATGGCCAAGATAAATCTTTATATTTTATCATTTTGTTTTCCTCCCTTTTATCTTTTTTAAAACTTTATCTAGTTCAATTGCTCCAACTTCTAATGCCCTGAACCATAGACTTCCTAGTATACTAAATATCTTCCAACTGATAAATAAAAATATCATTCCCCCAAAGAACCTTATATATCTATCTGGAGAGTTAACCCATATAGTAACTAGTCCTAATAATTGTTGTATTATATTTATAACTATTGGAATAAAAAGTTCACCAAAAATAACTAATAAGAATATCAAAAGGATTAATATTCCAAATATATCTATAATCAACTTAAACTTATTTTTGTCTATTTTATAGTATTCTTTTTTCATTTTTTCTTCCTCCCTTTTATTTTATTAAAAGCATATATCCAACACACCATTTCTTCTATAAAACCAAATCCAGCAAATAACATTATAAAGAATGCTACAAAAAACTTAGATAGATAAGTTGGATAAAAGATTGCAATAGTTACAGATAACATCCAAAACATAACAAGACTTGTTTGATACATTTGATTAGTTGAACCTTCTTGAGATTGAGAATATTTAATATGACCTTCTTCATGATAGTAAGTTAGAGTTCCTTTCTTACAACCATAAATCTTTCCTGTTCTTGTATCACAATGTGCTGCCATTAAAATAACTCTCCATAAGATTTAAGTGCATCCATAGGTCTTGCTCTTGTATAAACATTTGTAGTAGAAATATTGGAATGACCTAATAATGTTTGAATGTGAGATAGTGGAACACCACTTTCAATTAATCTTGTTGCAAATCCATGTCTTAGACTATGGAATGTATATTGGGGATTTAAACTTGCCTTCTTACAAGATGTAATAAAATTTCTTTGTAGACTCCTAATTGTTTTTTTAATTGGTAGAACCTCTAACATCCAAGGTTTCCAAGTCTTTGGTAATGGAACTATTCTGTCTTTCTTTCCTTTCCCATTCATTATCTCAATATGATTCTCTTGTATGTTTTCAGGTTGTAGGTTCTTAACTTCTGAAACTCTCAATCCAGATTCATAAGCTAATAGAAATGCTACCTTTGCCTGTTTATCATTCTTTCTTAATGCAGAAATAATAGGTTTAAATTCTTCTGGTTTGATTGACTTTGGTAGTTTTTTACTCATTTTACGACGATTAAAGATAATAGTTTATGTATAGGTCTCATTTGTTTTGTCATATAAGGTAGATTATATGACTATTAGAGTAACTTGTTCTTTTTAAGGTTTATCTTTTTCTGTTTTGGTAAGACATACTTTAAAAAGTAACTACAAGGTGGACAGTAATAACTATATTTAGTTGGTTGAAACATAATTCCACAATTCTTGCAAGGTCTTTTAAATCTCATTTTAGTTCAATATAGGTAATTGGTTCTTCTACTTCTAGTTCTCCATTGGAAATGATAGGGTTGTAACCCATATCTCTAAGTAACCACATTACTTCTTCTATATCTTTTATTAGTATATTCTTCATTTTGTTTTCCTCCTTTTCATAGGTAGGGGAGAAAATCCCCCCACCTCTTAAAAACCACAACATCTCTTGGATATTACACAAGGTAGATAACAACAAACTTCCTTGCAACTCCTCAAATCGGGAAAGAGGTATTAACCAAAACCCTAGTTGTCTTGTTTGAGTTCTTGTGAATATGATATGTGAATATGAAGCCCCACAACATTGGGGCAAAATAATAATTTGGTTTTAGATTTTACTTAAGTTTTATTGGTCTCTTTCAACCTTGAAAAGTTTAGGTGCATTTCTTCCGTGCTTTGCTTCACCAAGTCCAAGATAAGTTATCTTAACTTTATCCCCTGCCTTGATTGCAACCATCTTCTGGTCAAGAACAGTGCATCCCCAGACCTTGATAGGATTACTATCAGCTTCTATTGTATAGAGAACTGATTTATTCTCACCAACATCACTTTCTTTTCCAATAAAAATTCCTTCAATGAAGTCATTTTCATTTTCTGGTTTCCAAAAATTTGGGTCTATTTCTGTGTATGTCATTTTATTACCTCCTGTGTTATTTACTTAAGCGGGATAGTCCTTTAATTAAAAACTTTCTCCAACAGTTTGGACAAGTTATTGCCATCATCATGGATTTAGTTTCCCATTCATAATTACAGTGTGGACATTTAACTTTTCTCATCTCTTATCCTCCTTAATAAATTATAGTGATAACATTTTGGGTCTTTATCTTCACAAAAGTTATTCTTTCTTTCACAGTAATGAATCTCATTCATATCATCTGGAATCTCCATTCCTAATACTTCTGGATTAAATCCAACTTCTAATTTATGTTTTGTGCTATATGCTCTCATTGTTTACCCCCATTAATATATTCTATTGCTTTCTGGTGCATAAATCTATATCTCTCATTCATTCTTGCATTATAATGTGGGACACCTTTAAATGAACCATGTTTCTTTTTGTGTTCTTGATAGGCATCAAAGAAAACTCTATGAGCATCTACTTGTTTAACTTTATGTTTTCTTGCTTCATCATGAACTTCCATTAATAGTTTAGTGCATAAGTCTGTCATATTAATTTATCTCCTGCTTTATCTTTTAATTTATCTATTTGCCAAGCATGTAATCCTAACTCTTCTATTATTTCTTCCAAAAATATCTTAACTTTATTAGCATCTAAAATATCTTTTGGAACTATTTCCCATTTGTTTATATTATCGCTTAGTGTTTTCATTGTCTTGCCTCCTTTATTTGTTTAAATATATGAAGTGCTAATTCTGGATTAACCATATTTCTTATAACTTGGTCTTTCCTATGTTTCATTTTATACTTGGTTAAATCAAACCCATATATCTGTGTTTTTCCAGTTATCTTATTATGATTCCTTTCTCTAATCTTCAACTTTGGAAGTTCTTTTGGATAATCTTTAATATCAAAATTACTCCAAAAACAATGCCTATCTAAGATTATTGTTGGTTCTATTAAGGGTTTATAATATGGTTTAACATTTTCAATTACCCAAAACCTATCCTTACAAAAATGTTGTAAGAAAGTTATTATTGAATAGAGTTTCATATCTGGAAGTATTGGAAGATAACTTCCTGCCTTACTTGCCATCATCCTTATTCTACTGTGAGAAGGACAAGGAGGAGATGCCCAAATAAAATCAAACTCCTTATAGTGTTCTAATAAATATTTCTCTGCATCTCCAACAATTACTTTATCTTTAGGGAATAAATCTTTATATATGTCTGCGATTTCTTCTATATATTCAACAGCAGTAACTTCATGTTCATCCCCCCATAGTTTTCTATTCCCTCCAAGTCCTGCATATAAATTTAAGATTTTCATTTTTTAGCTTCAAATCTATTTATCTTATCACTTAAACTCATTTTAAACAATCCTCATAAATTCTTTTTAGTTTTCTATTTCTATAATTAACATTAAACTTACTTCCATCATTCTCAATTAAGCGGATAGCATTACCACCCATGATAGTTCTTAAGTCTTCATTCTCAATTAACTTAGATAAGTAATCAACTAATTGATTAACAATGTTCCAATCAACTTTCTTTCTTAATCTTTCATACTCTGGAACATTTTCATAATAATGTTCATGAGAGAAATCAGTTTGTATTAAGAATCCTGTTTGACCATGCTTAACAATTTCTGGAACTGTCATTGAAGTTGTTGATACTATTGGAAGTCCCACACTCATTGCTTCTAAAAATACAACACCATAATTATCTTTATTGGTTGGTAGAACAAAGATGTCTGAATTAAGATACATCTTTTCAAATAGTTCATCTCTTGAGAAGTGTCCATCAATATATTCTATACCTGGAGTTTTAGTTATATCCATATTTTTAATCTCGTCTGGAATTAATCCTTTATATTTTAGAACTAGGTTTCCATATTTATGTTGTAAGATTTTAAATGCTGTTAATAAATTCTGTCCACCCTTACCATAGAAACTTCTTCCAATAAAACTAAGAACAACCTTACCATCATTTCTTTCTACTTTCTTTTTCTTTGAAGGTCTCATTGTTAAATATAGAACTTCTATTTTATCTTTAAGTTTCTCATAATTCTTTTCTCCTATTGATTTAATAAAAGTATTTAATGCTGCATAAGATTGTGGAAGAATCTTCTTACACTTTTTAGACATTAAGGATTTCATTATTAACCATTTAGTAATTGGATGTTGCATTGCCTTGTAATTAAATGAAGTGAAGATAGTTCCACATTCCATATCAATTATCCATGGTTTTCTTTGGAACAGTTGTATTATCCCTCTTGTAGAATGAACTATATCTGCATCTGTTGTTGTTGATGTCATCCTTGGTAAGAAAGGAAATATCTTTAGTAATCTTCTATGAAGTGTTAATCTATTTTCTGTGAAGTTAGAATGATATTTAGCTTTAGCTCTTTGAACTTTAGTATATTCAAATCCCTCTGGAGGATTTGCCATTAGTTCATCAAACTGTGGATGGACTGATGCAAGTAGGTGAACCTTCTTTTTTGTCATATTTTTTCATCTCCTTTTTTACTTCTTCTTCAGATTTTAAAAGAAAATCTTGCCATGCATCTTTAACACTATGCTTCGTTGGCATTTGATTCTCCTCCATTAAGTTTCTTCATTAAAGCATCTGCAAACTTATCATAGTCTTCATAATATTTTGTATCTTTATTTCTATTATCATATCTTTCATTTTCTTTTTTCCATTTCTTTTCTATCTTCTTATTTATTCTTTTGTTAGAAAAGTAATTCCAGATTATCATAATAAAAAATATTGCAAGGATACCTCCTCCAATTTTTATCATCTCTGTTGTTATGTTTAAGTTGCCTATCATATTATATTCTTAATCTCCTTTTCAAATTTCTCATAAGTTTCTAAAAATTTATCTTTATGTTTTTGAATCTTAAGTAATTCTTCATGTTTCTTTATTACATTTAATTGGGCAGTTAATCCATAACATAAACTTAATACTTCCCATTCTTCGGCCTCTATCTTTTTTTGTTTCATTCCTATCTTATTATATAAGACATATTTTTTCCCTTCTAATAATTCCTTCTTAGTAATATTTCCCCAAACATATTCTCTAACAATAGAGTTTTGTATATCTACTCTTAATAGCTCCTTGGGTAAATTTGCTATTCCCATTACAACTGAATTATCAATTTGTTTTTTAGATTGTAGTTCTTTAGTAAATTCAGATAAACCTGAATAGTTTAGTAGACCTTCAATTCTTTCTTTATATTGTTTTAATCTTTTCTCTTCCAATAAATCTGTATAAGAATATCTTTCATCAACTTGTTTTTTTAAATCTACAATATCGTTTAAGATATCCACAGATTTTTCATTAAGTTTATCAACAGTTCTTTGAATTAATATAAATTTATCAATCTTTTGATTAACTTTTTCTTTAATTTGTTTTTTATTAATCTGTTTAGTTTGTTGTTTCATTTTATAATTTATAGAAACTACTACTACTTATAAACCTTTCTATTTTGTGTTACCACTCTCGGTGGGACAGTTTCCACTGGAACTTTTTCCATAAAGTTTATAAAGAATATTCATTTATTTAGATTGTAAAATGAGTGAGATAATAAAAGAGAGATTAAAAGAGAGTGAAGGAAAAGAGATTCTGATTTTTCTTCAAAACAATTTTAGATTTACTGGTAAGTGTTTAAAATCTGATGATGATTATTTAGAGATGTTAGATTATAAAACTAATTCTATTAAGGTTATTAGGATTAGTGAGATAAAAGAGTTGGAGGTAAGAGAATGAATATCTGGGAGAATGAAGAAAAACCTTTAGCATCAAATAAAAATAAAATTAAACCTTGTAAGAAATGTGGTTACTGCCCTTATGGTGCAATGGTTGAAGCATACCCTTTTTCAAGGGATAAAAAATCTTGTCCTATTTTTGGTCATGATTGTCCAATGTTTTACAATGCAGAGAATATAGATATTAGGAGGATAAAAGAATTGGAGGTGAAGGATGGGAATTAAACTAAAAACATTTGAAGAGTTAATGCCTGGTAGGGATTTTATTGGTGATGAAGAAAAGAGAAAGGAAAAGGAAAAGGAAAACTTAGAAAAAAAGAAATATGATACTAACTCAATGATTATAGACCCTGATGGAAAAAAGAATAAATCTAAAGAAGATAAACAATTTGAAAAAGCTATTCATATGTTTACTGATAAAGAACATTTAGCTGAACAATTTATATCTATATTACCCACCTATTATGATGAGAGTGGTTTATGGTGGATGTGGAATTTCACAGAAAGGAAATGGGAATTAAAAGATGATATTGATTTATTAAATAAAATAAGTAACTGTGCTAATGCTAACATTGTTAGTTCTAAAGAAAGAACTGAGATTATAAATGCTTTGAAGCAAGTAGCTAGAAAAAATAGACCTGAAGAGATGAAAGAACACTGGCTGCAATTTAAAGACCAGATAGTAGATTTAGAAACTGGTGAGAGGTTTGAAGCTACTCCTAGATATTTTATTACTAATCCTATTCCTTGGAAGTTAGGAGATTCAACAGAGACTCCAGTGATGGATAAGTTATTTGAAGAATGGGTAGGAAAAAAATATGTTAAAACATTATATGAGATTATTGCTTTTTGTATGATTCCTGATTATCCTATCCATAGATTGTTTTGTTTTCATGGTGAGGGATTAAATGGTAAGAGTTGTTTTCTTAAGTTATTAAAAAATTATATCGGGGCAAATAATGTTTGTGCTACTGAGTTAGATATTTTATTAAAGAGTAGATTTGAGATAACTAGATTACATAGAAAGTTAGTTTGTCAGATGGGAGAAACTAATTTTGGTGAGATAAGTAAGACTTCTATACTAAAAAAATTAACTGGTCAAGATACTATTGGATTTGAATATAAGAACAAGACTCCTTTTGAAGCTGTTAATTATGCTAAGATAATTATTGCTACTAACAACCTTCCACCTACTACTGATAAGACTTTAGGATTTTATAGGAGATGGATGATTATAGATTTCCCGAATAGATTTGATGAGAAGACTGATGTTCTTGGTTTGATAACTGATAAGGAATATGAGAACTTAGGAGCTAAATGTATTGAATTAGTTATTGGATTGCTAAAGGATAGAGCATTTCATAATGAAGGAACTATTGAAGAGAGGATGGCTAAGTATGAAGCTAAGTCTAATTTCTTAGAAAAGTTTATGGAAGACCATACTGAAGAAGACCCTAATGGATATATTATGGTTGGAGAATTTTATAATAGGTTTATGGAATGGAGTAAGGAAAATAGGCATAGAGTATTAGCAAAACAATCAGTTAGTAAGGCAATGAAGAAGTTGAATATAGATGCAGGTAAGAAAAGATTTGATTGGTTGTATGATGGAAAAGGAGGAGATGCTAGGTGTTGGCTTGGAATAAAATGGAAGGTTTAACTAAAAAACAGATAGGAGATTGTTTTGAAGAAGAAGCAAAAAAAATATTAATTGAAAATGGTTTTGAGATAATTAATTGTAACCTCCCACTTTATAGTCCTTTTGATATAATTGCTAAGAAAAAAGGAATAGAATATTTAGTAGAAGTTAAGGGGAGAACTACTTCAGATTATAATGATTTCTTTGGTATTAATTTTACTAAACTTTGGAGGTTATTTAAAAGAAAAAAGAAAGTTTTGTTTCTTTTTATTAACTCAATGAGAGATTATAGTTTGATTGAATTTAATGAAATAAAAAGTGTTTTTAATAAAGTTGATTTAGGAAAAACTCCAAAAGGGAGGGAAAGAATTAGTAATTAAAAGACATGTAAGACAGATAAGACATCAATATGAACTTGTTGCTTTCCTAGTGAAGAAGTAGCAGATAAGTGTCTAAGCTGTCTTTCCTGTCTTATTACACATAAAAATCAACACTTTCAAGACAGAGCAAAATGAATAAGACACCTAAGACAGCACTAAAATGTGAATATTGTGGAAAAAAATCAGTAGTTTGGTTCAAATACGAAACATTATGTGAAAATTGTTGGAAGGGAGTTAAAATACAAGAAGATGATAAGAAAAAATACAAAAATTAAAAAATTAATATTAAACATGGGCAAAACAAGAGCAGAAAAGTGGATGAGGGAACATTGGGACGATTTGAGTGAGAACTCTGCTCAGAACAGCTCTAAACAAGCGAGAGAGGTATCAGAGAAATGAAAACAAGCATAATAATTCCAACATACAATGAAGAAAAGAATATTAAGAAGTTAATAGACTCAATTATAACACAAACACACAAAATTAATGAAGTAATCATAGTAGATGGTGGCTCAACAGATAAAACCATAGAAATAATCAAAGATTACTCTAAAATTAAATTATATATCAAACCAAACTACAATATTGCTAAGGCAAGGAACTATGGTATCAAAAAATCAACAGGAGAAATAATATTCACAGCAGATAGTTCAACAAAACTGCATAAAGATTATATTAAAACAATGTTAAATGGATTTGATGCTGAAACAGACATTGTTTTTGGTAGATGGAAGATAGTTCCAACAAATAAGGTTGAAAAGTTCTTAGTATCAAGAACACCTGATTGGAATAACATTAACACAGAAGATTACATACCAAGTAACAGACATGTTGCTATGAAGAAATCAGTTTGGAAGAAAGTTGGAGGGTGGCCTGAGCATCTCAGGAGAGCTGATGATAACTTCTTTCATCTTAAAGCACATTCATTAGGATTAAAATATAAATATCTAAAAAAAGCATTAGTGAATTGGTATCCAGATAGAAATCTAAAAGATATGATTAAACTTGCATTCCTAGATTCAAAGACAGAAGGATTAGCAAACATACATCTAAAAAGAAAAAACAATAGATTAATTTTATTATCTTTAATGATATGGTTAACAACAATCTTTACTTCTATCTTTTTATCTTTAACATTCTTATGGATGTTCATTGGATTCTTTATTGGAGTCTCATTATCTAAAGGGGGAGAAAGAAGTGGAATGATATTTTCAGGAACAATATTATTTATAATCTTATATCTCTCTCATAGTTTTGGATTAATTACTGGAATAATCCAAAGAAGATTAGGAATTAAAACAGAGGAGAAGTTAATAAAATGAATATGTTAAATACAGTTTTAATAATCTCTGTATTAATTTTCTTCTTTTTATTAGGATGGATTGTGAATGAAGTTTATGATTATAATAATTATCAAAAACAACTAGAAGGAATCTATATGAAGAATGCTAATTATTCCTATGTTAAAAATAGAATAACTTCGCTAGACCCGTTTGGAGATTGGGTCTGTGTTAATGTAAGAGGTATGGATTTTGAAAGAGGGTATGAAGTTTGCAAACATGAAGTGGGTCATGAAATCTTTGCAGAGTTTTGTGAAGAAGATGATAATATAAATAAATGTATTAATATAACAAAATGAAAATAGTATTTGTAAATGACACATTCCTTCAAGGAAGAGGAGCAGATAATGTTATCTACAACCTTGCAAGATTGCTAGGAAAGAAACACCAAGTAATTGTTCTTGCTGGTGAAACCAATATCAAAGAAGAGAACTTTAAATTTATTAAGATACCATTAAATAAATTATTCACAGGAAAAACTAAAGACTTTTTTTATTTTAAGAACATGGAAAAGTTAAGAAGATTTATTTATAACTTTCACAAGTTAGAAAAACCAGATGTTTATAATATTCACCACCTAGGATTAATACAAGCATTCAAAAGATTTAATATAAATACATTTTATACTTGGCATGGTTCTCCACCATCTAAGAATTTCTTTAGACAAACACTTGTTAGTTATTTTCAGAATATGTTAGAACATGAAAAAGTAATTTGTATATCTAATTATTTATTAAATGAATGTAAGAAGTTAGGAGTTAAATGGGCAGGAGTAATTCACGAGGGTGTTGATAAAATAAAGTATACTCCGACCTGGGAAGATAAAGATTATATGTTATATGTTGGTAGATTAGAAAAACATAAACATGTTGAAAAACTAATTAAGGTTTCAAAAGAATTAAAGATTCCATTAAAGATAGCAGGTTATGGAACAGAGATAGACTCATTAAGATTCGCAGCTAAAGGAGAAAAACAAATTAAGTTTCTTGGAAGAGTTAGTGATGAAGAACTAATAAAACTATATCAAGAATGTTCTTTCTTTGTTAGTGCAAGTGAATGGGAATGTTTTGGATTAATATTTTTAGAAGCTGGTTGTTGTGGAAAACCTTCTATTCTTTTTAGAATAAAAGAAATGCCAACGATTGTAGAACATGCTAAGACTTGTTTAATTTCTAATAACTATGATGAGTTTAAATGTTATGTAGATTTATTATGGAACTCTAAATCATTAAGGACAAGGATGGGAAAGAAAGCTTATGAGAAATATAAAAAATATACTTGGGATAAAACAAGTAAGGAGTATGAAAAATGTCTAAAGGAAATAAAATAATACAAGGAGACTGCATAGAAAAACTAAAAGAACTTCCAGACAACTCAGTTGATGCAATAGTAACAGACCCACCTTATGGAATTGGTTTTATGGGAAAAGAATGGGATTGTTTTAAACCTGAAAGGATAAAGAAAGATACAGAATATTATAATAAAAAGAAAGTTG
>JGI10211J34971_10002875_pt1 | contig 13894 bp, 14 predicted proteins | sample Etolagsediment_FD_34971 | JGI IMG/M metagenome (IMG submission 34971) | reverse complement strand
TGTGGATTGCTTGTTCCATTAGCCACTTGTCGAACATTTTGCGTTCGAGGACCCAACCGGTGGTTTCATTGTCCTTCCATACAATGGAAGAACCATCCGGGGAAATAACCTTGGCGCCTACAATATCGGTGGAGATGCACTGCTTGGGGATGTTGATGTCCTGGGCAACCACTTCTCGGGCACCGAGGCCTTCACCGCAGCGAACGGGTTCACCCAATTCCTTGCGCTTGTCGAAGACCATTACATCAAGGCCCTGCTGGGCAAGGATGCGGGAGACTGTGGCTCCGGAAGGGCCAGCGCCGATTATGATTACGTCGTGATCGTATTCCATGAAAATCATTCCTCTTTCTTTTTCCCCTCTTTGGGTATGAACTTGATCGCGTTGGCAGGGCAGCCCTTTACGCAGGCTCCGCAGGAAATGCACTTCTCAGGGTGGAAAACCATCCTGAGGCCATCCAATTCAATTGCCCCTGTGGGGCATACTGATGCGCATCCGATGCACTGGATGCATCTAGAGTGATTTATTTCAATGGGCATAAAAGAAAATTGTTAAGTGAAGGTTAAAAAGTTAGCGATGGGAGGGATTTGATATGAAAGAATTGAAAGTCAGGTGCGGGGGGTTTGCAGAGGTTGAGCAGAAATTGAGGAAGATGAACGCGCAGAAGGTTGGGGAAGGAAAAGAAAGGTCTGCTTATTTTGATACGGAAGGGCGAGGGGGGCTGAAGATTGTGCAGGAAGAGCAGGGAGCGAGGATGAGGTTGGCTGCGTATAATGAGGAGAATGGGTGCTTTGATATTATTTCAAGTGAATTGGGGGATGCGGACGGGGCAAGGAGGATTTTCAATAAATTGTTCAGCAGTGTGGGGCAGGTGGTGCTGGAGAAAAAAGTGTATAAGCTGGGAAATGTGGAGGTGTGGCTGGCGCATATAGACCAGCTCGGGAATTTTGTATTGATTATGGGAGAAAATGAAGAGAATTTGCATGAATTGCTGGGAAACCTGGGGTTTGAGCCGGATAAAATAGTGAAGGAGAATTTTGCAGAGATGCTGTTTAATGCTGGGAAGAAACTCTAGATTCCCATTCCGGGCGGAAGGTTCATTCCACCGCCGCCCTTGAGCATTTTTTCCATTTTCTTGCGGAAGCCACGGTCCTTGCGGAAGCGGGTGAACATCTTTTCCATTTTGGAGAATTGGGAGATGAAGCCGCGAACGTCTTCAAGGGCGACACCAGAGCCCTTTGCGATGCGTTCCATGCGGGCGCGGGATTTTCGTATTAGGGAAGCGTCTGCACGCTCCTCCTTGGTCATGGAAGAGATTATTGATTCGTATTCCTTGAGCTTTCCTTCTCCCTGGTTTACAACCTCCTGTGGGAGGTCGCTCATTCCCATCATGGAGAATACTCCTCCAAGCGGGCCCATGTTTTTTGCGGCCTTGAGCTGCTGGAAAAAGGTTTCGATTGTGAATTCCTGCATGTCCTCTGGGGAAATTTGGGCTGCTTCGGAAGCGAGCTTTACTTTTTCCATCAGGCCTTCAATGTCTGGAATTCCAAGGAGGCGGCCAACGTATTTGGAGGGGTCGTAAACCTGGAAGTCCTCCATCTTCTCGCCCATTCCTATAAAGGAAATCTTGGAGCCGGTAGCGGAGACTGCGGAAAGGGCGCCTCCTCCTTTTCCTGAGCCGTCCATCTTGGTTACGATTACTCCGGTTACTGGGATGAGGGAGTTGAATTCCTCTGCCTGCTTTCCTGCGATCTGTCCTACATCTGCGCTCATTACAAGATAAGATTCCTCGGGCTTGAGCACTTCTCCGATTTTGGAGAGTTCATCTGCGAGGCGGCCATCAAAGGCGCTGCGGCCTGCGGAATCAATTATGAGTATATCATCTTCGGAGCGGGAAAGGGCGTCCTGCACAACCTTGTAGGCGTCGGGCTCGCCCTTTACTGTGTAGAAATTTACGCCGATTTGCTCGGAGAGCTGCTGGAGCTGCTCCTGGGCTGCGGGCCTTTCTACATCTGCACCTACTACGCCGACCTTGAAGCCGCGCTTCTTGTAGAAGTAGGCGAGCTTGCCTGAGGTGGAGGTTTTTCCTGCGCCAAAGAGGCCCATGAGGAGGATTTTGTGCTTGTCCATTTTAGGCTCGTAGCCTTCTCCCATGAAAGAAATGAGCTCATCGTGAACAATTTTGAGGAGATGCTCGCGGAGGGTGAGGCCCTCAAGCTTTTCGGAATCCAGGGCGCGCTTCTCGATGCGCTTGGTGAGGTCGAAAACGAGCTTTACGCTAACATCAGAGGCAATTAGCACACGCTGGAGGTCGCGAACGAAGGACTTTACGGCCTTCTCATCTATGACCGGTGCATTGGTTATTTTTGCGACTAATTGCCTTAGGCTCTTTCCGAGATCCATTGGAATCCTCTTGGGTTGTTTTGGTTTAAAAATGAAATAGTTATGGTAGTTTTAGAGAAAAGGTGTTTTAAAAACGTTTCTGAATTAAAAAATAGAGTAGTTGGTGGGAAAATGAAGCAGATGGCACTGCAAAATGGTAAGGGAAAGGCGTTCAGGAGAACAGTTGCGGCGGTGGCTTTTGCGGCGGCAACTATTATTGGGGGTTGTGGGCAGTTCCCGCAATGCCAGGTTTATTTTAAGGGGGAAATTACAAGGCAGTGCACCGGGTTTATGGAAAACATAACAAAGGCTAAAGAAGAATTGAATGGGGTTGAGGGGCACAGGATGTATGTGCGGGAAAAACTGAGGGGAAAGGTGATGGATGGGGATGAGAACCCGAAGGGCCTGGATACTTTTAATGAAGTTACGCATGCGCTGGAAGAGATTTCTGATGAAATTAAGAGGTTCAAGCTTCTTGAGACCAGGGTAAAGAGGGGAGAGGCAACTGAGGCTGAATTGCTGGGTGCAAATGAAAAGGTTTTGGATATTCTTGAGCAGCTTAATGAGATGGGAAGGAAGCTTGTTTCTATTTAGTTTAATTGTGTTTTCTTCTATTTATGGGCATGAGGCCTGTTGCTGCGGATGCGCTTATTGTAAGGGAAGGGAAAATTGTACTGGTTAAGAGGGGGAGGGAGCCTTTTGAGGGGAAGTGGGCACTTCCAGGAGGGTTTGTGGATTCTGGGGAGAGTGTGGAGGAAGCGTGTGTGCGGGAGGCGAAAGAGGAAACCGGGCTGGATGTGCGAGTGAAGGAGTTGGTGGGTGTGTTTTCAAATCCTAGGCGGGACCCAAGGGGGACTGTGGGGATTGCGTTTTTGTGTGAGGCTATGGGTGGGGAAATGAAGGGTGGAGATGACGCTAGAGAAGCGGCGTGGTTTCCGTTGGAGGAGCTTCCGGAGCTTGCATTTGACCATAAGGAAATAATCAACATGATTGAACGCTAAAATACCGGTTTATAGAAATTCCTGTACCTGTAAAAATATGTAAATAGAAAAGGAAGATTATTCTTCCTTCTTTTCTTTAGTCCTTGTATCCTCAATTACGACGATGTCTTCCATGGAAACCATGTCATCGGGCTTTTCACCGAAAACTATTCCGTGTTTTTTGCCAGATTGGAGAGTCTTGCGCCTTGCATAAAGATCCTTGAGCTCTGAACGCATTACCTTGAGGTCTTCTTCGATTTCGGTGATGCGGGTTTCGCAGTCTACAATGTCCTGCTGTACGAGCTTCTTTTTGCGCCTTGCCTTTTCTACTGCACGGAGCTCCTTAAGCTTCTCTTCAACCTTCTTGACCTCCTTGACGAGTTGGCGCTCAATCTGGGGGGTATATGCTTGGGTTGCGATTTTGAATTCGAGCCTGCGCAGTTGTTTGCGCACGGGGCCGACCATAACGTTTGCGGTTTCCTTGAGGAAGGGTTCGAGGGCTTTCTCCTCATATTTCTTGTAGCGGATTCGGCCATAATTCTTCTTGATTTCACCGATGAGCTTGGACTTGCTGTCCTCAATCTCGTTTATCCGCGCTTCAACTTCCTCAATACTCATGCAAATCACTATATATTAGTTTTTTAGAAATAAACTGTGTAGAGGAGATTTATAGGAGTAATGCTTTTAAAGGATGTGGAAATGTGAAGGAAGTGCTTGTGCTGGTGGGCCCGGAATATGAAGTCAACCTTGGGATGGTAGCTAGGGTGATGAAGAACTTTGGGATTAAGGAATTGCGAATAGTGGAGCCATACTGCGGGATGGGGGAGGATGCGATTATGTATTCGAAGCATGCGAGGGAGATTCTGGAGGGGGCGAAATTCTACGGGAGCTTGCGGGAAGCGGTTGAGGACTGTGATGCTGCGGTTGGGTTTACGGGTATATTAAAGAGGAATAGGGGGACCATAAGGGCTGCGGTTCCGCTGAGGAAGTTCCTGGAGAAGGCAGATGAGTACGGAAAATTAGGGCTTGTTTTTGGAAGGGAAGGAATTGGGCTTAATGTAAAGGAAATTGAAGAGTGCGATTACCTTGTTCACATAGAAACGAGCAAGGAATATGCGGTGATGAACCTGTCACATGCGGTATCGGTTGTATTATATGCGCTGGGTACCCGGAAGGTGAAAAGAACGAGGGAAAAGAGACTTCAGGGTAGGGAAAAGGAAGTGCTTATAGATATGTTTAAAAGTTTGGTGGGGAGATATAATTTCCGCAATCCGAAAAGGTGCGAGGTGTCCTTCAGAAGAGTAATCGGTCGTGCCAATCCGACTGAAAAAGAGGGGAGGTCCATATTGAATGTGCTGCGGGTTGCATTAGAGGAACTGGAAGGTAGAGAACATGAAGAAGATGGGGCTCCATGAGCTTATTTCACTTACTTTTGATTCTGACCCACACGTCAGGAAGCAGGCAGCTGTAGAGCTTGCCAAATATGATGCGCCGGGTGCGATGTTCGCACTGGTTGAGCTTAGTTATGATAAGGATAAGGGGGTACGGGAAACCGTAAACAAGCTGCTGGAGGAATTAAAGGCAAATAATAGTGAGCCGGAACTCATGAGTTTTGCAGAAGTATTCTCAAAGGGAAAGAACGGGGAGAAGAAAAAGGAGCCGGTGGTCACTGAAGAGGGGGAAAAGAGAGAAGAGAGCACGAAAGAAAAAATGCTTAGGCCAATAGAGATATTATTCGAGAAAAAGCTGGGCAAGGAAAAAGCAGAAGAAATAAAGAAAAGGATGATGCCCACAATCGAAAAAATGTACCTAAAGGCAATGAAACAGGGGGGAGAACGGGAAAGCGGGGAGAACACAAAAGCGGTGCAGGAAATGCTCAGCGGTTACCTAGACGTAGTTGCGGGAAGCGAGGAGCTGAAAGAAGGGGTAGAAGAGGAAGAAAAGGAAATTGGACAGCAATCGCTTGCGGATGAGCTTGGGCTGGTTTCAACAAAAGAAGTTAAGCCTGAAGCAATTTTCAAGGAAGTGGAAGTGGGGGCGCTGGAAGATGAAGCAACTTTGATGGAGGGGCCTACACCAGAAGAGGAATGGATGCTTGAGAAACCTGATGGTGAGAGTGCCACAGGGCAAACAGTGTTCAAGCTTGCATTTGATACAATGATGGCTTCTAAAGGAGACGAAAAAGTGATGAAGAAGGCCATGAAGAAGATGCTGAAGAATACGGAAGACCAGATAAAGATGGCTTTTGATGTGGCGAAGAAAAGGTATACAGAAGTTAACATTACGAATATTACTGAATTGAAGAGCGGGATGAAGAACATAAGTACCGGAACGCTTTATGTAAAGAACATAGAGCACAAGGAGTATCAGAGAACTAAAACAAAAAAAGATACATTTACGCGCATCGTGGTGGCGGACCAGGAGGGAAATGAGGGGGTTGTGTACCTGTTTGAGCAGAGGGGAGCTCCCATAAGGCCAGGAATGAAGCTTAAAATAGAAAAGGGATTTGCAAAAACATTCGACTGGTCTGGTGAAACTGCAATGACTTTGAGCAAAAAGGGAAGGATTTACATTATTCTCTGAAAAGTTTGAGGAGGAACAACTTTTCAAAAAAGAAGGATTGCTCTTCTACTATTTCTGCAGAGAAACCTAGAATGCTTGCGCGCTCTACTGTTTTTGGAATATCGGTTAGTGAACTCTGGATAAGGAATGCGCTTCCCCCAGGAAGGAGATAGTCTTCAAGGTGGTGGAGAAACAGGTCGGTTTGCTTGCGGCCGTTTTTTCCCCCATAAAGTGCGAGGTTGAGCATGCTTCTTTTTTGCGTTCCGTTTTCTTCTTCAGGGAGGTAGGGGGGATTGAAAAGGATTGAATCAAAACGGACGTTGGGTACCCTGGAGAAGAGGTCTGAGTGTTGGAAATGCGCGTTGGTTATGCGGTTGTGGCGCGCATTGTATGCAGCATTCCGGATTGCGGAATTATTGAGGTCTACTCCAAAAACGTAATTGGAGGGGTTGCGGGATGCATTTACAAGGGCGGAGAGGCCGCATCCGGTTCCCAGCTCGAGTATATTGCCTTCCAGTGAATGGGTGTGCTTTGCAAGGAGGAATGAATCCTCCTGAGGAGTGTAAACATCCTTGAACACATCCAGGCGAAGGCCCATGAAATTCAAGTAGGGAAAATCTGAACCGCCCATTAGTAAAATATTGGTTTTGGGTTTTTTAAGCCTTCTCTATTTTTTGAGGTTGTTCACATCATGCTTTTCCAGAACAGGGAATATGACCTCCTGGTAGAAGCAGTAGAGGCACTTTTCAAGAAGGTGATATCTGGCTTCGGCTTCAGCAATGAGGTTGGCAGTCTGGGGGCCAAAGCGCACTTTCCTCTGTGCAATCGAGGCAACGGAGACGCTTGCGATTACCTTCCCATTTCCGTCCATAAGGTCGAAAAAGCGGGGGGACGCTTCAGAAGGCTGGATAAATTTAGAGCGCTCGTCATTGTCTGTGAATCCGAGAACCTTTACGATGCTCTCGTGAACAGGAGAAGTTATGGGCACAGCGCTCTTTTCCGGGCTGACATGAAATCCGTAATCTCTCAGATAATCAGTGAGGAGCGGGGCATAGTTTAAGCCTATTCTGGGGGGAAGCCCCACTTCAACATAGTTCATTGAAAATGCAACATGGGGATTGCTTCCATAGATTGTAATGTAAGCATATTGGGGGTTGGGATGCCTAAGCAGTGCGGCAACATCAAAACGATCCCTTAGCTTAAATGGAACAACTGTTTTGGTGGGGATAATCGGAGTTATACTCCTTTCTATGCTTATGCCCATCTCTTTGAACAGTGCAGTGATGTACTCCACATCTTTCTGCACAAGAAAAATTGCTGCATGCCTCATTGTGTTGTTCTGCATGGTACGAAGATTCTTCTTTATTTTTGACTGGGGGAGGCCACCCATGGTTTCTGCATTGTGCACGTTGTCCAGAAGTTTAAGCACTATTGCGTCTATGTCCCCGGAATTTAGAAGGTAATCATAGTATTCTTTGCTCCTGACGTCATAGAGGGATTTTGTATAGTCATTATCAATCTTGAAGAAGTCATCCTCCCTAGCAAATACCCATCTTTTTTCCATTTCAACGAACTTGGGCTTTGTGAGCAGCACGACCAGTTCTGCGGTTCTTTGACCGCATTTCAATCCTGCGGGAGACAAGCCAAAAAGGCTGAGGATTTGGTCTGGGAGAACGCTTCCTCCATCTGCTTTGTAACGGTTTGTGTCCTCAATTGCATCGTGGAGGAGGGCTGCGCAGATCGCAGAAATATCCATACCCATCCTTGCTGCGCGGGTTGCAACTGCAAGCGGATGGACTATCGCGACATCCCCATCATCCCTTCTCTTGCCGCCGCATACTTTGTCTTCTACAAAATGGTAGGCAACTGAAACGAAATGAATTGCATGCGCAGGGTACTCTTTTTTTATCATGAGGTTTTTGAGTTTTGAAATTGAAAATGTTTTGTCTTTTCTGGAGAGTCCTCCGGCCAATGTACTCAAAGGAAATTCTTCACAGAGGACTGGCTCGGGCATTGGTTTTTTCAGGAGCCTTATCACTCCGGGAAAGGAAAACTGGAAGCGTTTGCTGGGAGCTAGGATTGAGGGGTGAGCAGGCATTCTGTTTTCTGCAAGGGGAGTGCGAAACTTACGGGTGCCGCTATGTGTGGGCATTCTTACAGGAAAAGGCTGGGGGAGATTCAGCTTAAGCTGTTTCCCGCCATTCTGGCTGTTCATATTAATATAATTATAATTGGCGGAAGGTTTAAATAGGGTGCTGAAAATCTATTTTTGGACAGAAATGACCACAAATGGAACAGGCGGTGCATCGAATGGAAAGTTTGGAATACGAAACATTTTTAAACACTTTGATGCACAATAGAAATATACACTGGTTTTCTGAATGTTTTTTGAAGAGAGCATTACCCTTTATAAAGATTTAGAAAACAGTTACATACGCTACTATTTTTGGTGAGCCTATGGAAGAAATGAAGGCAGACCAGGTAAAAAAGACAGGAACTACAACCATCGGGCTTGTATGCAAGGATTGCGTAGTTATGGCCAGTGATAAGCGGGCCACTATGGGGTTCTACATTGCAAGCAAGGATGTGCTCAAGATTGCATCAATCAACGATACCATTGCAATGACCATTGCAGGAGGAGTTGGGGACGCACAATCGCTCATCAGGTGGATGAAGGCAGAGATTAAGCTATATGAGCTCAAGAACGGAAGGAAAATGAGTGTGGAGGCGGCGGCAACGCTCCTTGCAAACATACTTTCACAATATAAGTATTATCCCTTCTTCGTGCAGATTCTCGTGGGAGGAATGGACGAAAAAGGAAGGGTGTTCAGTGTGGATATGCTGGGCGGAGTTACTGAAGAAACTTACACTGCAACAGGAAGCGGCTCTCCGATTGCGATGGGACTGATAGAAGAGCTTTACAGGCCAGACCTTGAAATGAAAGATGGGATAAAGGTTGCTGTAAAAGCAGTCAATACCGCAATGAAAAGGGATGCTGCAAGCGGAGAAGGTGTTTCCGTGCTGGTGATTACAAAGAAAGGATCAGAGCTTCTTACGCCAAAGGAGATCAAGAAGCACTGCTGAATTTCTTTTTTTTATTTGGTTCATTTTTTCATTTTCATACTGACGTTTTAAACAAAAGGTGACAGAATTGCACTACAAAGAGATAGATAAGATAGTAGAAGAGATCATGCCTAGCGAATGCAAGGTTACGAAAGTAGAGCCTGAAGGGCTCAATGTAGTTATTTATGTAAAGAACATAAAGGCGTTCTATACAAATGACCAGCTTATCAAGCAGCTTGCGGGAAGCCTCAGGAAAAAGGTGAGCGTGAGGGTGGACCCGTCCATGCTCATGGACACTGATGATGCAAAAAAGAAGATAAAGCAGATTATTTCTGAAGATGCAAGCATATCGAATATTGTGTTCTCCCCTGAATTTTCAGAGGTGCACATAGAGGCATTGAAACCTGGGCTGGTGATTGGAAAGGGAGGCTCAATACTGAAGGAAATTATGCTGAATACAGGATGGTCCCCGGTTGTGCTGAGGACTCCGACTATTCCATCTTCAACGCTTACTGGCATGAGAAAGGCTGCAGTTGCGAATGGGGAGGAAAGAAAGAAATTCCTGGTGGGTGTTGGAAAGAAAATCTGCCAGAATACTCCCCAGAGTGATTGGGTTAGGGCAGTACTGCTTGGGGCTTCCAGGGAAGTTGGAAGGTCATGCACACTTATACAGACGCCAAATAGCAAGGTTCTGATTGATGTGGGGATAAATCCGGTTACGGGCGAGCCTACAAAAGCATATCCGTATTTGAACATGCTGGGGTTCCCGCTTGAGGACCTGGATGCAGTGATAGTTACGCACGGGCACATGGACCACATGGGTTTCATTCCGTACCTTTATGCATATGGGTATAGTGGACCGGTGTACTGTACACCTCCTACGCGGGATTTGATGGGGCTGCTGCAGAGAGATTACCTGAACCTTGCAAAGAAAGCGCTGGGGGTTGATCCTCCGTATACAAAAAAGGACATACAGACTGAACTGAAGAGTATTATCCCCGTGGAGTATGGGGAAGTTGTGGACATAACCCCGGAAATAAAAATGACGCTTTATAATGCGGGGCACATAATCGGAAGTGCGATGGTGCACCTGCACATAGGTGAGGGGCTGCACAACTTTGTGCATACAGGGGATATGAAATTCGGGTATACTAAATTGTTTGAGCCTGCGAATACGAACTTCCCTAGAGTGGAAACGCTGTTTATGGAAAGCACCTATGGTGGAAGGAATGATGTTACCCCAAACCGGAGGCAGATGGAAGAGAAGCTTGTGCAGATCATAAAGGAGACTGCAGCAAAGGGAGGAAAGGTTTTGATTCCGGTGTTCGCGGTTGGAAGGAGCCAGGAGGTGATGCTGGTTTTGGAGGATTATTATAGGAGGGAAAATAGTGGGTTTGATTTGCCTGTATATATGGACGGGATGGTGCTTGAGGCATCAGCAATCCATACCGCATATCCTGAATATTTGAGGGAGAATGTGGAAAGGAGGATACTTTCAAACAACAGCCCGTTCGAATCCCCGATGCTTAAGGTTGCAAAGGGAACGGACAAGAATGATATTGTTGATGGGGAACCCTGCGTAATTTTGGCGCCTTCGGGAATGCTTGCAGGGGGGCCTTCATTGGAATACCTTAACCTGATGGCTGAGGATGAGAGGAACACCATGATATTTGTTGGTTACCAGAGCCCGCTTTCTCTTGGGCATAAAATCCAGAAAGGGATGCAGGAGATACCTGTGACCGGAGAGGATGGAAGGACCAAAATCATGAAGATTAATATGCGGGTGGAAACTGTAGAGGGGTTCTCCGGGCATAGTGACAGGTATCAACTGATGGCGTTCCTGAAAAATTTGAGGCCCACACCGGAAAGGATTTTCACTGTGCACGGCGACTGGGGAAAAACAGATGACCTTGCAAGAAGCGTGGGCTCCATGCTGAAGAGGGAGGCAAGGGCGCCAATGAACCTGGAAGCAATCCGGCTCAAATAGAATTACTTTTTCTTTTCTTCTTTATCTTTATTTTCTTCTTTCTTTACTTTGGGTTGTTCAGAATCTTCCTTGACTAGAAGGGCGTTGATCATTGGGATAAAGTAGAAACTGAATGCGAACCCTGCGATTATGCCTGTGAGGGCTCTGAGCTCGTTTGTGCTTTCCCTTAATCCTATGAATTGGGTGCCTCCATCAAGAGCTATCGGGATTATGGCAAGAATGAAGTAAATTGGGTTAGGGGGCTTTTTGGAATCTCTCCATTTTGTGAAATAGACTGCTATTCCTCCTAGGAATGCAGCTAAGTAAAGCGGAAGATCTCGGGCGCAGACGGGAAATTTATAGGCTGTGCCCTGCTCGGTTTCAATGGTTGATTCATCGGAATAGATGTGAGGGCAATCTGCAATAGAGCCATTTGGATAGAGACAATAGGAGCGCGCAAGTATCTGGTGGCAGGTAAGCGCGTAACCCGAATGGAGGAGTTCTCCTGTGGAGGCATCGGATGCCATTATGTATGGAGTTGCGAGTATAGTGATGTTGAGGAATGCAAGTGCAAGCATGTAGAGATAATAGGGTTTCATATCTCTTCAACTCTTTTTCCGGTCTCGCGGATGAATTCTTCCCTTTCCCAAGGGTAAATTATCCAGGCTTTGGTTGTAAATATAAAGAAATCGGGCTTGAAAATTGAGCCTGGCTTGTAGTGAATTGTTGCTGTTCTTATTTCAGCGGGATTGAGGGGTGTTAGATATTGCTCTGCAAGTTCCAGGCTTCTTCCGCTGTCTGAAATATCATCTACGATGAGGAGTTTCTTCCCTGTGATGTCTACGGAAAGGGGCTGGGTTACTTCTGGTTTTTCCATGCGTGTTCCTACGCTGGAATAGAAAGAAATGCGGATTGTGTACAGAACCGGGACGTTTAGGGAATCTGAGAGGAGGCGAGAGGGAACAAGGCCTCCGCGGCTTATTGCAATTATGATGTCCGGGGTGAATCCGGAAGAATTGATTTTTTCTGTGAGGGAAGCATTTGCTTTTTCAGCATCTTCCCAGGAAAACGGCAGGTATTCCATGGAATCACTTTATTCATGAAGATTTTAATTACTACATCAGGGAACGGATTTTGGATGCAATTTCCTCCCCTATGCGGAGTTGGGCTTCTTCTGTTGCTGCACCGATGTGTGGGGTGAAGAAAACGTTGTCCAGCTCAAGGAGCTTGCCTTTGTAGGGTTCTTCACAGTAGACGTCCAGGGCTGCTGCGCGGATCTTGCCGGATTTGCATGCATCATATAGTGCACTTTCATCAATTATCTGGCCACGGGCAGTGTTTATGAGTACCACTCCATCCTTCATTTTGGAGAGGTTTTTCGAGTTTATGAGCTTGTCTGTATTGGGGTTGAGGGGAACGTGGAGGGAGATGATGTCTGCGTTTTTGAGGAGTTCATCAAGCTCTACGTATTCAATGAATGTGGAGACGTGGCGCGGGGGAGGATTGTAGCCAAGCACCTTCATGCCAAGCTTGTGGGCTTTTTCACCTGTGAGGGAACCGATACGACCACAGCCTATCAGCCCAAGGGTTTTTCCGTGGATTTCGGTTCCGGAAAGGGATTTCTTTTCCCATTTTCCTTCCTTCATTGTGAAGTAGCCGCGCTGGACGTTGCGGACTGTGGAAAGCATTAGGCCAAGCGCAAGTTCTGCAACTGCATTGGTGGAAGCTCCAGGGGTGTTTGCAACTTCAATTCCGTGCGCCTTGCAGGCTTCTTGGTCTATATTGTCCAAGCCTACGCCTCCGCGAACAACTGCTTTTAGCTTGGGGGCTTTAGAGATAAGATCTGCGGTGACCTTGGTAGCGCTGCGGACTACGAGCATCTCTGCATCTGCGAGTGCGGATTCCAAAGATTCGGGCTTATATATCACTTCTGCGCCGGTTTCCTTGATTATTTCAAGGGCGCCTGGATTCATGTTGTCGGAAACGATTACTTTCATGGAGATACCTCATTTCAGGAATTCTTCAAGAGTGTCTATGCAAATGTCCAGATTCTCTTTCTGGAAGTGACCCATATGGGCAATGCGGAGGCCCTTGCCTTTGAGCTCGCCTTTGCAGCCAACTATCGTGATTTCACGTTCGTCGAGCATTCTTTTCTTTATGGCATTTGCATTGTCACAGTAGAATGCGGTGAGTGCGGGGGATTCGTAACCTGGTTCAGGGATAAGCTTGAAGCCCAGGGAGATGATGCGGGAGCGTACATGCTCGGAAATCGATTTGTGCTTTTCAACCCACCCTGGCATTCCACCTTCTTTGTCTATGATATCAAAGGCTTTGTGCATGGAGCGGAAAAGGGAAATTGCAGGAGTGTTGGGTGTTTGCTGGTTCTGTAGGTATCGCTTGCGGTGTTTGCGCAAATCGCAGTAAATGGAAGGAATCCTATCGCGGGATTCGATACGTTCTATTGCGTCCTTGCTGAGGCCAATAATGCCCATTCCAGGCGGGCAGCCCAGAGCCTTTTGGCTTGCGGAGCCAAAAAAGTCAACCTTGAATTCGGACTGGTTGAAGGGGAGAGCGGGCCATGCGGAAACAGAATCCATTATTGTGAGCATTCCTTTTGATTTTGCATGCTGGAATATTTCCCTGGAGTGGTTTGCGACTCCGTAGCCGGTTTCATTGTAGACCATTCCAAATACCTGGGCATCAGAGTTGTCGATAAGTTCCTTGGCGCGCTCCAGATTCCATCCCTGGCCTGCTGGGAGGGAGTGTTTTTCCACATTTGTGTAAATGGAACCGATTTCTGCGAGGCGATCACCGAATTCCCCATTGGAAAGAACGAGCATCTTTTCATTTGGGAGGCAGCAGTTGAGTACATTGGTTTCGTTCGCAAGGGTGCCTGAGCCAGTGATTAGGTATGCTTCTTCGGAATTAAGGAGATCGGAAGAG
>JGI10211J34971_10002873_pt1 | contig 13899 bp, 10 predicted proteins | sample Etolagsediment_FD_34971 | JGI IMG/M metagenome (IMG submission 34971) | reverse complement strand
CAAACGTTATGTGTAAGGGAAAAAATGACATTTGAAGAACTATGGAACATTATAGAGCAAGAAGTTCCAAACAAAATAAACCAACATGATGGATTAAATTTCTTCATAAAGAATAGAGCCAAATTTGAAGGTTGGTTCAAAGTCGAACTTTGTGATATTTTATCAAGATACGCAAATAATATTACCCCAGAGAAAGATCGAATAGATATAGTATTTGATGATTGGGCATTGGAATTAAAAACATCAAATACTAATTATCGTTATGAAGATGTTGAAAATAAAACTAGACCAGTTACAAAAAATGTAACAAGTATCATCAAAGACATTGTAGATTTAAGAAACAATGAAAATTACAAAAACAAAGCCGTGGTTTTTATTATATTCCCATTATCAAAAAGCACAAAAGATTGGGATAAGCATATCTCGAAAATAAAAAATGAATTACAAGAATTAAAAGAAAAAGAGTTTAGTTTTAAAAGTGGAACAAATGCCATATTGTATTGCGGTTTGGTATAAACCACATAACAAAGCTTTGGAGAGAAATAAGTTACCCTGCGGGCAACTTATTTCTCAACTCAAACGTTATCTACTAGGAGAGTAAAATGAATGAAGCAGATGGTTACAAGCAAGTAAAAGATTTTTTAAGTTTCAATAAAAAGAATTTTAGCAAAGGCTATGTCTTTGATGAAGAGTTTGATATTCAGTATTATGTGGCTGAAAATCTACGTTTTCAGGGAGAAGAAAAAATCCGGGGACAGGATACCAATTAATTGCAAAATGTAATATTTTCAATTAAGTAAATTTTATTATTGTATCATTTTTAATATCTAAATACAGGAGATTAAAAATGGCAAGAATAAGAAGAATCATAATACCAAATACACCACATCATATAACACAAAGAGGTGTTAGGTCAATGAATATCTTTTTTAAAGATGAAGATTATCAATACTATAAAGAGCTACTATATACACAATCCAAACTTCATGGATTACAAATAATATCATATTGCCTTATGACAAATCATGTACATATAATAGCCATACCAAAAAATATAGAATCACTATCCAAAGCAATAGGTGAAACACATAGACTTTATACAAGAAAAATAAACTTTGAACAAAAAGTAAAAGGACATCTTTTTCAAGAAAGATTTTACTCTACACCTTTAGATGAAACACATTTTTTATATGCCCTAAGATATGTAGAACAGAATCCAGTAAAAGCATATATGGTTAAATACCCTTGGGAATATAAATATTCTAGTGCTAAATATAGAGTGAATGAAATAAAAGAAGATAAACTTTTGTCAAACTATGAACCAATAGATAATATAACAAACTATAAAGAGTTTTTACAAGAAAATACACAAACAAAACTACTAAAAGAAAAAACAAGAACAGGAAAACCTTGTGGAGATGATAGTTTTTATGATAAAATAAAAGTAGTAACAGGGATAGATTATAAAAATAAAAAAGCCGGTCGACCTAAAAAAGAGAAAGAATTGGATTAATTGGTATCCTGTCCCCGGATTTTTAAGGAGTACCGTTGAATCCAAGAATTAGCATGATTACTCTAGGAGTACAAAATATTAATAAAGCCGTAAAATTTTATAAAGATGGTTTGGGTTTTCCACAATTAGACTCACCGCCAGAGGTTGCTTTTTTTACACTTAATGGTTCTTGGCTTGGACTATATAATAAAGATGATTTGGCAAAAGATGCTTCTGTTTCATCTCAAGGTGAAGGTTTTAACAACTTCACTCTTTCACATAATGTAAAATCAGAAAAAGAAGTTGAAGAAGTTTATTCACAAGCACTAAATGCTGGTGCAACTTCAGTAAAATCTCCACAAAAAACTTCATGGGGTGGTTTTCATGGATATTTTAAAGACTTAGATGGACATCTTTGGGAAATTGCATACAATCCATTCTTTTGGGTAGGACCTCAGGACAAAGATATATAACAAAAACGAGAAGACCAATAATTTACCCTAGCGGTAAAATTATTGATCACGACAAACATTATGATTCAAAGGAAATTCTATGAAATATTATGTAACTGGTTTTTTATTCATAAAAGATTCTAGGATAAAGGGGACAGGTACAATTAAGTTCACTTCTATATTGTTTCCAACTTATGGTTAAGAGTACAAAACAACCTCAAAAAATTATCTTATAGACCCAAAACAAAATGATATACAAAAAGCCCAGTTTTTCTTTCCTGAAGCTTTAAGTTTTTTAAGTTTATTCCCTTATATTGTAATTATTAGGCTATACTGTAGCAATAATACAAAGAAAGGAGATACAATGGCAAAAGGAAAAGATGTACAAAAATCAGTAAAAACAGCACCTGCAAAATCAATAAAAGAGAAAAGAGCAGACAAAAAAGCAAAAAAAGCTTCTAAATAATTAAATCTCCTTCGGAGGTTTTCTAAAAACATTACATCAAATATCAAATTCTTTCTTAAGTAATATTGTTATAGCCTTTTAATAGTATATTCGAAAAAGGATAAACCTATGATAATTGAAAACTCTAATGTTCTTATGCAATCAAAAGTTGAATCTCAAGAGATACACTCCTCTTCTAGTGAAGTAGTTGAGATAAAATATGACTTTCTCTCAATAGTTAAAGAAAATGGGTATAAAGCTAAAGTAGCTACAGAACAACTTCTAAGCACTGATTTTAGATCCCATAAATCAAAATTTCAAAAAACAATCAACAATTACGAAAATCAAATGTGTTCAAAAGAGCAAATAAATAAACAAGTTATAGAAAATATACTTTATAGATTTTTTAATAGTGATAAAGATATTTTCAGGTATCCACAAAAAGAGATAAACAATGAACAAGAGCACAAAAACACCTCTATAACAATTGAAACAAAAGAGGAATACTATAAAAAACAAACTGTAGATTTTTCTACCTCTTTAGAGATACAAACACCAGACAAAAACTATAGTATGAATCTAGAGATTGCTTTTTCAAAAGAGCTTTATGAGGCACATAATATGGAATTACAATTTGGAAATCCTAACTTAAAAGATCCATTAGTTATTAACTATAGTGAAGATAGCAACCCTTTTGACAATCTCTCAACTCTACGATTTGAATTTGATTTGAACAATGATGGAGAAAATGAACTTATCCCACTTTTGAAAAAAGGCTCAGGCTTTCTAGCGTATGATAGAAATGATAACGGAGAGATAGACAATGGTCATGAACTTTTTGGTCCTAAAACAGATGATGGATTTCAAGAGTTAGCACAATATGATCACGACAACAATAATTGGATAGATGAAAATGATGCTATATTTAATAAACTAAAAGTTTGGCAAATCAATGAAAATGGGGACAACAATCTTGTATCTCTTGTGGATCTAAATATTGGTGCTATATATCTTGAGAGTGTAGAAAGTGGCTTTAAATATCAAAATAAAATAGATAAAGTAGATGCTGTACAAAGGGCTAATGGTATTTATGTAAAAAATGATGGTTCAGGTATCCGTATGATTAATGCACTAGATATAGCTTTAGAAACAGCAGTCTAGAGTTTAAAACTCAAGTAATAGAATATTTAATATAAAAAAATATTGCAATATTTTCTTAAAAAATAATACTTTTTATTTTTATTTTATGCTATAATTTCTCAGGAATAGTTATAATAAATATTATTTTTGTTAATCATTAGACAATTTCAAAGGGGTCTTTATGATGAAAGTGAGTTACTATGAAATACCGTTTTCTTAATGTCACAAATGAAGAGATTTTAGATAAGGTTCACCGTTTTAGGTATAAGGTGATGCATGAAGAGTTAGGTTGGATTAAATCTAACAAAAATGGGAAAGAAAGAGATAACTATGATGACTACTGTGATCAATTTGCAATTTTAAATTATGAAAGGGAGGTCTGTGCTACTGTACGGCTGATCCACCATTCTCCAATAGGATATCCTACAGAAAGGTTTTTGGATTTATCACAGCCTAAATATCAATTTAATAGAGATAAACTTGCTGAAATGTCTAGAATATTTATCGATTCCAAACACCGAAATATGCGTGAAACAAAAATTTTTTTGATTGCTTTAGCTAAAAGTCTTGTTTATGAGAAGATGAAAGAACATTGTATTGAGTATTGTTATGGGATGATGGAACAAAAATTTATAAAACTTGTCAATATGTTTAAAATTCCATATCAACCTATTGGTGAACTTCAACAAGACTATGATAAATTTAAATATCCAAGTATGATGCTTGTAAAAGAGCTTGAAAAACTGAACCCACAACTTGAAAAATATTGGAAAAAATATCAAAAAGTTTCTCTGTTGCACCTAGATATAAATATTAAACCTGAACAAGTTATTGTATAACTATGTAATTTTGTTAAAATTGTAGTTTTCATAAGATTTTTTTTGAATTAAAAATTAAAAATTTTGTATAAATAATAATAATTCAAGTAATAAAACAGTTTTTCTATGATAAAATAATTTTAATAGGTAAATATAATTGTAGGAGAAAAGTGTGAATTGTGATTTATTTAGAAATATTTTAATTACTAGTTCACTTTCACTCATCAGCTTTACAAGTTTAAATGCTCAAGATAATGATATATTAAACTCCATTTCTAACGATATGAATCGATTTAATACAGTTGCTACAATTACAAAACAAAATGAACATTATCAACCTTATATCATATCTGTATTTCAAGGGAAAGAGCTAGAAAAGCTCGGTATATTAAACTTAAAAGAAGCAATCCAGCTTGTCCCTGGTGTAGATATGACTACGGATAATATAAATATTCAAACTCCGATTTTTCGAGGTTCAAACTCTCTTGGATATGGTCAGTCAAAACTTTTTATCGATGATGTATTAGTCAATAATCTCTTTTTTGATTCATACTCTGAATATCTTGGAATGCCTATTGAAATGATAAAAAGGATAGAAGTAGTAAGAGGTCCTGGAAGTAAAACCAATGGAGTCAATGCATATGCAGGATCAATTAATGTCATAACCTATGCCGAAGACTTTCAAGATTTTGAATCAAAAGATAAGCTGGTCTTTAAATATGGTTCACATGATTATAGAATGGGTGGATTTATCCAAAAATTTAAAACAGAAAATCTTAATGCTACGGTAGACTTTTACTATCAAGAAGATGATAAAAAGCTCTACGCTGGTCCTGATGGATACGCAACTGGTTCTATGAGTATTGATGGGGTATATGATAATACAGGTTTGTCTCAAACTGGTGATGCACCACTTTGGAACAAGGATTTTTCATTGGGACTTAATCTTAAGTACAAAGACTTTTTTCTTAAAGGTCGTTATCTTGATCATACGCAAGGGAGTGCATATGGTATCAATCGCTCACTTCCTCAAGATGATGATAGAGTAAAGATACCAAACTATTATCTTGAACTTGGGTTTGATAAAAATTTTGGTAATTTTGAGGTTGAAGTAAAAGCAGGTGTAAAATACGATGCATTTGATTCAAAAGCAAAACTAGCTCCAAATGGTCTTGTATTTTTAGATGCATATCAATTTAGTATAGATGGTTCTATCAATACAGTTAATTTCCCTGATGGAATCTATGGAGAACATCTAGCTAAACAAAGAACACTCTATCAATCTTCTTATCTTACTTATGATGGGGTTGAGGGACATCTTGTCACTGCTGGTTACAGACTACTAAAAGAGGAAACAATAAAAGTAGTTTCGAAATTATCAAACTGGTCAACGGGTGATGTAGCACTTGTTGATTATACAGATACTTTTCCATTTTTTGACAAAAATGCAAAACGATATACCCAGATATTCTCTTTAGAAGATCAATATCAATATAGTGATAAGCTTCACTTTATGTATGGTTTTAATTATGAAAAAACATCTTACGAAAATGCTGGACTTGAACCTAGAGTATCAATGGTATATCAACATAACTTAGACAATATATTTAAAGGAAGCTACTCTCGTGCACATAGAAACCCATCATGGCAAGAGATGTTCACAATGAATAATAGTGAAAGACGGGGTAGTGCTGATTTAGAACCAGAAATTGTAGATGCCTTTGAACTTGCATATATTAAGAAGTTTTCAACTAGTACATATCTACAATCAAATCTTTTTTATTTAATGAATGAAAATCAAATATATAATTCAAATGGAGATATTGCATATGGGAATCTCTTAGATACAGATATATATGGATTGGAACTTGAATACTCAAGTCATATTACAGCTGCAGATAAATTGTATTTGAATTACACTTATGTGACAGGAGAGTCTAAAAAAGATACTGGAGAGAAAACAGGTCTTACAAATGTTGCACACCATCTAGCTAAAGGGTATTATATCTATAATCTCACTGATGATCTATCACTAAGTGGTATTGTAAAACATGTGAGTTCAAAAAAAAGATTTTCAGAAGATAATCGTGGCAAAGTACCTGCGTATACTACTATAGATACTGCATTAAACTATAAAAATCATAAAGACAACTATGATATTACAATTGGTATAAAAAATATTTTTGATGAAGATGTATCCTACCCATCTCCACCAGATGATTATACAGAAGATTATACCCAAGAGGGTAGAACCTTTTTTATAACCTTAAGAAAGGAGTTTTAGATGAAAAAAATATTTTTTCTTTATTTAACGCTTCTTAACATAGCTTTTGGTTATAACTACGATGATTTAGTACTTAAAGCACAAGCTTCTATTTTCCCTAAAATTATCCTTTTAGATAAAAAAATAGAAGATAAACTTATTGATGGTAAAATAGTTTATACTATTGTTTATGATAAAACAGACTATCATACTGTTCTCTCTATTGAAAAGTTCATAAATAAAAACTTTAAAGGGCAATTAGATACATATGACTATAAAATAAACCTAGTTAATTTTACAAACTTTTCAGCACAAACAGAAGCTTCAGCAATTTATGTACTTAATTTAACAGAACATATTGAAAAGATTGCTGCTATAGCTAGAGAAAAAGGGATTATCTCTTTTTCATATGATATAAATAATCTTAAAAGAGGCTTGATGTTCTCATTGGTTATTGAGAAATCAACTGTTTTATATCTTGAAAAAGAAAATTTATATACAAAAAAAATAGATTTTGTAGATGCTCTACTCCAAATGGTTCGATTTGTTGAGAAAGATTATGCAAATCAAGAAAATATACTATATAATAAATTAAATAAAAAAAATTTGTATGCTAATTTATTGTATAGTCGTAAACAATAGTTTAATGTAAAGTTTAATAATGAATAAAAAAATAAAATCACTTTCTAGTAAAATAGTTTTTTTAATTGCAGCAGTAACTTTAGTCTCAATCTTGCTTATTTTTTATACTTTTGAGAAAATAAACAAAAAAGCATTCTATAATGTTGAGATGGAGAAAGCACAATTAGTATTAAGCACTATTGAGCCTCTTATTGCAGTAAATATTTATTTAAACCTAAACGATAGAATTGACCAATTGACTAAACAGCTTATAGAAAATCCAAATATTTTAGCTGTTAAAGTTATTCAAGACAATAGTATTATAAATGAACAAAAGTCAAAAGAATTTGAAGTAAATATTGATGATTCTTTTATTGTTGAGCATACCATTTTTCAGCCAAACTCTAAAAAAAAGATAGGGACTTTAATTCTCACTTATTCCAATAAAAATTATAAAGAACTTATAGATAAATATACAACACTGTTGATCAAACTACTGTTTTTATTTGGAATATTCTTCTTACTTTTTAGTTTGTATGTAAAAAAACTCCTCTCCCCTTTACGACAAATAGCTAGTCTGTTAAAAAGTTACTCTCCAGATAAAAATATCAATATTCCATTTGATCATCAAAACAATGAGATAGGATTTATATCAAATGCACTCAATAACATGCAACATAGTATAGTGCAATACTCCAAGCAACAACAAGATATTAATAAATATCTTGAAGAAAAAGTTGATGAAAAAACACAAGAGTTACGAAAACAACTCTATACAAATGCTCTAACAGGTTTACCTAATAGACGAAGCCTTCTTCATGATATTAATAATTATAATGATGGTGCTTTATTGGTAGTTAATATTGATGATTTTAAAGAGATAAATGACTTTTTTGGACAAGCAGTAGGAGATCGTGTTCTTATATCCTTTTCAAAAAAGTTATCAATGATGATTACAAAAGGGTCTAATATTACTCTTATTCATATTTCTGGTGATGAATTCGCTTTATTTTTTACAAAAAAACCTTCTAAAGATGAATTTGTTCAATTTGCAATAACACTTCTTAGAAAAGTTGAAAAAATGATTTTTTATCATGAGAATAATGAATTAACTTTAAGAGTAACCATTGGAGGTGCTTATCAAATTCAAGAAGCTTTAGAAAAAGCAGACATTGCTTTAAAATCAGCTAAGAAAGAGGGAAAAGATTTTTTACTTTATGATGAAACTTTAAATGTTGAACAACAATATAAAAACAATATGGAGTGGACAAAAAAAATCAACTTAGCTATTGAAAATGATAAAATAAGTGCTTTTTTTCAACCTATATTTGATAATAAAACAAATAAACTAGTAAGTGCTGAATGTTTGATTCGTTTAATTGATGATAATAAAATTATAACGCCTTATCACTTTTTAACTATTGCAAAAAAAAGTAAACTTTATTCTAAACTAACAAAGATAATGATTCAAAAAAGTTGTCAATACTTTGAACATTTAGATTGTGATTTTTCTATTAACTTATCGGTTGAAGATATACTCGATATTGAGATTACTGAATATATTTTACATAGTATAAAACAATACAATGTTAGTAAAAAAATCATATTTGAACTTTTAGAAACAGAAGGTATTGAAAACTATGAAGAGGTTTCTTCTTTTATCAATGGGATGAAATCCTTAGGGTGTAGAATTGCAATTGATGATTTTGGTTCAGGATACTCAAACTTTGAGTATCTGCTTCAACTTAATATTGACTATATTAAAATAGATGGTTCATTAATTAAAAATCTTGATATTGATAGAAATGCTCAAATTGTTGTTGAAACAATTGTTAGTTTTGCTAAAAAACTTGATATTTTAGTTATAGCAGAATATGTTCATAATGAAGCTATCTATACAAAAGTAAAAGAGTTAAATATTGATCGTTCACAAGGCTTTTTTCTTGCCGAACCAAAAAATACTATCACTTTATAAACTACTTGAAGTTATATTTTATATTGATATATAATCATACCAATTAACATACCTACTTCAAAATATTAAGCTACCTATACCCTCACTTTAGCTATAATTTAAAAAATCAACAAAAAGAGAACCATGTTTTTACCTACAACAAAAGAAGAGATGAACCATCTTGGTTGGTCCCAGTGTGATGTGATACTTGTAAGTGGTGACGCTTACATAGACAGCCCATTTATTGGTGTTGCTGTTGTTGGTAGAATGTTAGAAAAACTTGGATATAAAGTTGGTATCATAGGGCAACCTGATATTAATAATGAAGATGATATAAAACGACTTGGAGAACCAAGGCTTTATTGGGGTGTTAGTGGAGGGAGTATCGATTCTATGGTTGCAAACTATACTGCAACTAAAAAGTTTAGAAATACAGATGATTACACCCCAGGTGGGAAAAATACTAAAAGACCAGATAGAGCAGTTTTAGCCTATACAAATCTTATACGACGATATTTTAAAAATACTGTTCCTATAGTTCTTGGTGGTATAGAAGCTAGTTTACGAAGAGTAACACACTATGACTACTGGCAAAATAAACTTAAAAAACCGATTTTATTTGATAGTAAAGCAGATATTATCATCTATGGTATGGGTGAAGTTGCTTTACGAGAACTTACCTTTGCTATAGATAAAAGTGAAGAGTACAAAGATATACGAGGTATTTGTTATATCTCAAAAGAGCCTATTGAATCTTATCATCAACTCCCCTCTTTCGATGATTGTTTACAAAACAAAGAAAAATATATAGACCTCTTTGACCTTTTTTATGACAACAACGACCCAATAAGTGCCAATGGTCTTTGCCAAAAAGTAGATACAAGATATGCTATACAAAATCCACCATGTGACTATCTCAATGAGCAAGAGATGGATGAAGTTTCAGCATTGCCATTTACAAGAGAACTCCATCCATACCATAGACCTGAGGGAAAAGTAAAATGTTTGGAGACTATTAAGTTTTCTATCCAAACACATCATGGATGTTGGGGTGAGTGTAACTTTTGTGCTATTGGTGTACATCAAGGTAGAACCATACGAACACGAAGTGAAGACTCTATAGTTAATGAAGTTAAAGAGTTCAAAGAGTATAAAGATTTCAAAGGTATCATCTCAGATTTAGGAGGACCAACTGCAAATATGTATGGATATGAGTGTGATAAGAAACTCAAACTTGGAACTTGTGACCATCAACGCTGTGTGGATTCAAAACATCTTTGTAGTTCTATGAAACCAAATCACTCACGAGTTATCAATATGAATAAAAAGATACGACAAATGGATGGAGTAAAGAAAGCTTTTGTTTCTTCTGGTATTCGATATGACCTTATCACTGAAGATAAAGCTTTTGGATATGACTATCTAAAATCACTAGTAAATCATCATATCTCAGGTCAAATGAAAGTAGCCCCTGAACATACAGAGCAACATGTACTTGACCTTATGGGAAAACCTGGAAAACAAACACTTATAGACTTTAAAAAACTCTATGATAAACTTAATCGTGAAGCTGGAAAAAAACAGTTTTTAACATACTATTTAATAGCAGCACATCCCGGATGTGAGGAGAAAGATATGCATGAACTCAAACGATTTACAACACAAGAGTTAAAAATGAATCCCGAACAAGCACAAGTGTTTACCCCTACTCCAGGAACTTATTCTGCTGTGATGTATTATACTGAAATAGACCCTATTACTAGAAAAAAAATCTTTGTTGAAAAAGATACGCGTAAAAAAGAGAAACAAAAAGAGATAGTAGTCTCTAAAAACACCAAGTTTAAAAGAAACTTTTCAAGTTAAAAAAGATAAAATATAATATGAAACATTATAAATTACTTTTATTAACTATTCTATGTATCACATCACTTTTTGCAGAATCAAATCAAAAAATCTCACTACAGCTTTTATGGAAACATCAATTTGAATTTGCTGGTTTTTATATGGCAAAAGAAAAAGGTTTTTATAATGATGTTGGACTTAATGTAGAATTTAAAGAATACAAAATAGGCTCAAATATATCCCAAGATGTTGTATCTGGAGAAGTAGACTTTGGAATAGGTTATTCGGGAATAGTTTTAGATAAAATAAAAGGTGATGATATAAAACTTTTGAATGCAATATATCAATCTTCTCCTCATGTCTTAGTAAGTTTAGAATCATCTAAAATTAAATCAATCAAAAACTTTAAAGGCAAAACAATCTCTATGACAAATAGTCATGCAAAAACAGCCAATATCAAGAGTATGATTTATTCTCAAAAAATTTCACTAGATGATATGAAAATAAAAGAATATGAATACGGCATTGATGCTTTAATAGAAGGAAAAACTGATATTCAATCTGTATACTTATCTAATGAAATTTTTAAACTAAAAGAAAAAAATATCCCTTATAATATTTGGGACCCAAAAGATTATGGGTTTAGTTTTTATGATAATATTCTTTTTACTTCAACAAAACTTATTACCAAAAGTCCACAACTAGTAAAAGATTTCCAAGAAGCTTCTTTAAGGGGATGGGAATATGCTTTTAAAAATATTGATGAAACGATTGATGTTATATTAAAAAAGTATAATACTCAACATAAAACAAAAAAAGCTTTACTTTACGAAGCCAATGAGTTAAAAAAACTTGCTTATTACGAAACTCCTATAATTGGGAAAATAGAAGAATCAAAAATTCAAAGAATTATTGATATTTATAATCTTATGGGTCTTATAGAAAATAATATACCAATTAGTGATTTTATATATGATCCTTCTAAAAAGAAAATAATTTTAACTAATGAAGAAAAAAACTATCTTAAAACAAACCCTGTTATTACAGTACACAATGAAATGGACTGGGCACCTTTTAATTACAATGAAAACAATACCCCTAAAGGATTTTCAATAGAGTATATGAATCTATTAGCAAAAAAATTAAATCTAAATATTAAATATATTACGGGACCAACTTGGGAAAAATTTATAAAAATTGCAAAAGATGGTAAAATTGACATAATTCTTAATGTTGTAGATTCAGAAGAAAGAAGAAGTTTTTTAAACTTTACAGACCCCTATAAAAATTTAAAACAATCATTATTTACAAACTTGGACAATATTCATTCATTAGAAGATCTCAATGGGAAATCAATAGCAACTACAAAAGGTTTCTATATTGAAAAATTTTTAAAAGAAAATTATCCAAATATCAAACTACATTCTTATAATAGTACTTTAGAGTGTATTTACTCTGTGATTGAAGGAAAATCAGATGCACTTATTGAAGATTTTTTAGTAGTAAGTCATCTATTTCAAAAACACAATTTAACTATTCAAAATGTAAAAATCAATATCGATAACAGATTAAATTTTGATCTACGAATTGGTGTTAATAAAAATAAACCAATCTTACATAACATAATACAAAAAGCACAAAGAACAGTCACTCAAGAAGAACTAAATAAACTCTCAAGAAAGTGGACAATAATTGAAAAAATAGATTATAATAAACCTAAAATAGAACTTTCCCAACAAGAACAACTATATTTAAAAAATAAAAATATAACAATGTGTATTGATCCCAACTGGATGCCTTTTGAAAAAATAGAAAAAGGAAAACACATTGGTATTAGTAAAGATTACTTTACACTTTTTGAGAAAAATCTTGGAAAAAAGATTAGTGTAGTTCCAACTAAAACATGGGAACAATCTTTAGAATATGCAAAACAAAGAAAATGTGATATTCTTTCACTAGCAATGGAAACACCACAACGAAAAAAATATATGAACTTTACAACACCGTACTTAAGTGTACCTCTTGTAATTGCTACAAACAATAATGTAACTTTTATTAATGATATAAAAGCTTTAAAAGGTAAAAAAATAGGAATTCCCAAAGGTTATGCCTTTGTTGAAATTTTTAAGAAAAAATATCCATTTTTAACTATCATTGAAGTTGAGAACCTTGAAACTGGTTTAAAACAAGTTAAAAATGATCAACTTTTTGGTTATATAGGGACACTTGCAAGTGTTGGTTATATGTTTCAAACAAAATTTACAGGCGAATTAAAAATTGCAGGAAAATTTGATGAAAAATGGGAGCTAGGAATTGGTGTAAGAAATGATGATATTATCTTATTGAATATTATGGAAAAAGTTATTCAAAGTATTGACAAAAGCCAAAGTCAAGGTATATTAAATAACTGGTTAGCAGTCAAATATGAGCAGAAGTTTGATTATACATTTTTATGGCAAATTTTATCTGTAATTGCAGTTATTATTATTCTTATTATTTACAGACAAATGATTCTTAGAAAAGCCAATAAAGATTTACAAAAAAAAGTTGATAAAAAAACAAATGACCTTATAGAACTTAATAAAAACTTGGAATTAAAAATTCAACAAGCTATAGAAGAAAATACTCAAAAAGATAGACTCCTTTATACCCAATCAAAAATGGCTTCTATGGGTGAAATGATAGCAAATATTTCACATCAGTGGAGACAACCTTTAAGTATAATTAGTACAGTTGCTAGTGGAATGAAAATGAAATTAGAATACGATATTTTTGATAAAGATGAAGAGGTGAAAAATCTAGATGTTTTACTAAGTTCAACAAAATATTTATCAAATACCATTGATGACTTTAAAAACTTTTTAAGTCCAGT
>JGI10211J34971_10002872_pt1 | contig 13900 bp, 11 predicted proteins | sample Etolagsediment_FD_34971 | JGI IMG/M metagenome (IMG submission 34971) | reverse complement strand
ATGGGTACCTATCAGGCTCATCATAGCAGTTGCCTAACAAAGTAATTTCCTGTTAATACTTAATTTCTGGAGTAATATTATCGCCTAACAATATGTCCTAATTAATCAAAAAGGTTAATGGTGAAATTACATTTAATTTCAATATGTTGTATTTTGGTAAATCATTTTTCTACCAACTAATTTGGAGAAGAACCTTATATCAAAAAGTACCTACAACAGACAATATGTATCAATAAAAAGGAGGAAGGCATGAAAATAAAACACATTGACCATATAGGAATAGCTGTCAATAGCATTGAGGAGGGAAAAAACTTCTTTTCTGATATACTTGGATTACAACTTCAGAAGACAGAGACCATCAAAGAGCAAAAGGTAAAGACAGGCTTTTTCCCCATTACCGATAGTGAGCTGGAATTGCTTGAATCAACATCACCGGATGGACCTGTGGCAAAATACATTGCCTCCAGAGGTGAGGGCATGCAACATATTGCATTCAGGGTAGAAAATATTGATGAGGCCCTGAAAGAGCTCAAGGAAAGGGGGGTCCGGCTTATTGATCAGGAACCCCGTAAGGGTGCCGGAGGGGCCAGGATCGCGTTTATCCATCCCAAAGAGTCACACGGCGTATTAGTGGAACTTTGCGAGAAATAGTTTGATGATAATAGACTGTCATACCCACATCTTTCCAGTTGAGATCAGGGAAAAAAGGGAGAATTTTTTTGATAATGAAGCAGCTTTCAAGTTGCTTTACAGTGTTCCTGGGTCAAAACTTGCCGGGGCAGAAGAGCTTATCAGGAATATGGATAATGAGGGAGTAGATAAATCGGTTGTATTTGGCTTCCCATGGAAAACCAAGGATCATTTCAAACGCAATAATGACTATATACTTGATGTCGTTGAACGATACAAGGACAGGCTGATAGGCTTTAGCACATTTTTTCCCTTGGCCAAAGACGCTGACAAAGAACTTGAAAGGTGCTTGAAATCAGGCCTTTCCGGGGTCGGAGAACTGGCATTCTATACATCGGCTATTTCAGAAAATACCATTAAAGCCTTTTTACCCATTGCTGAAATAGCGCAAAAATTTGACGTGCCCATTCTTCTCCACGCCAATGAATCTGTTGGCCATTACTACCCTGGAAAGACCCCTATGACGCTGAAAGAGATATACGATTTTCTGCACTCCTTTCCGAATAACAACATCATCCTCGCACACTGGGGAGGAGGAATCTTTTTTTACTATCTCATGAAAAAGTTGGTCAAAGGGGTATTAAGAAACACATGGTTCGACACTGCTGCCTCCCCGTATCTTTATGACAAAGAGATATACTCTATTTCCACAAAGATAGTGGGCTTCGATAAGATACTATTAGGAAGCGATTTTCCCCTTATCAAACCGAGCCGTTACCTCAAGGAAATGAACGATGCGGGTCTGTCCAACGATGCCATAGGAAAGATATGCGGGGAGAATGCTGCATCTCTATTAAAAATAGGTTAACCGTTCAAAGGTTCAGGGTTCACAGTTCAGGGTTAAACGAAAACCCGCCTGCCATTCGTCGGGCAGGTCTAAGCCGTTAATTCGTAAGCTCTGAATGGAGAAGACATGAAAATAGAACGATTTGAGGATATTGAGGCATGGCAGTTGGCCCGAGAGCTAACTCGCAAGGTGTATGGCCTGACAAGGAAGACCAAGTTTGCTCGTGACTTCGGATTAAAGGGACAAATTCAAGATGCGGCAGGTTCATCCATGCACAATATTGCAGAAGGATTCGATTCAGAGACAAGCCCAGAGTTTGTTCGTTTTCTTCGGTATGCAAAGCGATCGTGCACCGAAGTCCAGAGCGAGCTTTATGTAGCATTAGATCAACAATACATAACGAATACTGAGTTTCAGGATGTGTACGATCATGCGGGGCGCACCCGCGCTGCCATTCGTGGTTTCATCAAGTACTTGATAGCTTACAAACAAGACCAACAAAAGTAACCCTGAACGGTGAACCCTGAACCCTTGAACCTTTGAACCTTGAACCCATGAACGGTTTCTGTTTACTTACATCATCTGATACGGATCAACATCGATGATCATTCTTACCCCGCTTGAACTCAGGATTTTTGCAGAGAATGTTTCTATCTCTTTTAATAGTTGGTTGAGATATCTGGAGGTGCGGGATTTGATGAGAATCTGCTGCCGGTATTTCCCTTTTAGCTTTGCCATGGGGGCCTCAACAGGTCCAAGAACCTCTCCAGCATTTTTTCTTTTTGACTGCTTTTTTATGGTGTTGCGGATTTTCATCCCAATATGGGTCGCTATTTTTTCTGTTTTTGACTTGCTATTTCCAAGAAAGCGCACATTGGCTATTAAGGAAAACGGCGGGTAATTAACCTGCCGCCTGAGGGCTATTTCCTTTGAAAAAAATTTTTTGTAGTTGTGATCCTTTGTCGCAGTTATTGCATAGTGTGATGGATTGAATGTCTGGATGATAACCTTTCCTGGCATATTACCTCTCCCAGTTCTTCCTGCCACCTGGGAAAGTAATTGAAAGGTAACCTCCCCAGCGCGGAAATCCGGGTAATTGAGTGACATATCAGCAGAGATTACCCCAACAAGAGTTACATTGGGAAAATCGTGGCCCTTGGTCACCATCTGTGTCCCAACGAGAATATCCGTTTCGTGCTGCATAAACCGCTTCAAAACCTGTTGTACCTCACCCTTACGTTTCATCGTATCTCTGTCCATTCTCTCTACCCGTGCCTTCGGAAATAGATCCTCTAATACCTCCACCACCCTTTGTGTGCCAAATCCATATGGTTTTAAGCCTTTCATGTTACAGGCCGGGCACCTATTTGGTGGTTTTATGGAAAAGCCACAGTAATGACAGAGCAGATTGTCCCCGTATTTATGATAGGTCAAACTTACCTCACAGTTCGGGCACCTGATAGTCTCTCCGCAAAATCTGCAAAGGTAAAGAGAGCTGAATCCCCTTCTGTTTAAAAACAGGATAGTTTGTTTTTTCTGAGCCAGATTTTCCTCGATAGCCTCCTTTAAGGGCGGGCTCATGATACTTTCATCCTGTGCAGCGGAACTTCTCTCAAATTGTGCCATATCTATGACTTGTATATCTGGTAGTTCTCTTTTGAGAATCCTTTTTGGCATGGCGAGAAGGCCATATTTTCCTATTGCAGCATTCTGATAAGACTGAACGGATGGGGTTCCTGAACCAAGTATAACAACGGCATCTGAAAGTTTTGCCCTTACAATAGCCGCATCCCTTGCCTGGTAGCGGAATTTCTCTTCCTGCTTATAGGAGAGATCATGTTCCTCATCAACAATAATACAACCGAGCCTGGAAAGAGGGGCAAAAAGAGCTGATCTGGCGCCTATAACAACATCGACATCTCCCTTTGCTATCCTGATCCATTGATCATATCGTTTCCCTTTTGAAAGAGCGCTGTGAAGGATGGCCACCCTATTGTTAAAGCGGGCCTTGAAAAGAGACGCCATAGAAACAGTCAGGGCAATCTCTGGGACCATTATTATGGATTGCTTTCCTGATTCTTTGGCAACCCTGACAGCATGATAATAGACCTCTGTTTTACCGCTGTCAGTTATACCATGGAGTAGATAGGTAAAAAAGGTATCGCCCTTAAGTTTTTCGGATATCTTCTCTACCACCTCCTTTTGTTTTGAATTGAGAGGAGGTGGGTCAAGTGAAACAAAAAGGGTTTCATCTGCTATATCCCTCGCAACCGGTCTGCGGGTTTTTTCCAAAAATCCTTTCGTCACCCATTTACCCACAAGATAGGCCCCATTGCTAAAGGCATTTTTTATCTCACGCGAGGAAACCTCTTTCTTTTTGATCATCATCTCTAAAAAGTCATCTTCATTTCTGGGAAGCCTTTTCCGATCAAAAAGTGATCTGTCAATAGTTGCCCCTTTCTTTTTTGTAATGAACACCATTTTTAAAAGGCCAACCCTGTCCAGCCATCCATTGGAGGGCATTCTTGTGCCATCAGGGGTTCGCACATTTAACCCTGTTGGGAGGGCACCTTTTATTACCAGGCCAATTGGGTATAGATAATACTGAGACAGCCATTCAAAGAATTCAACCATCTGAGGAGGGAAAAGTGGGTACGCGTCAATGACAGTGGTTATGTCCTTTATACCTTTTCTTTTTTCGGGCGGGATAATCCTTAGAATATACGCGGTTATCTTTCGCCCTGAAAAGGAAACAAGGATCCTTTTGCCCACTGCTACTTTCTCTATCAGCTCTCCGGGTACCGTATAGGTGAATGTTCCGCTGATTGGAAGGGCAACGGCTACCTGAACATATATTTTTGGGGAAGCTTCGGGCATAGGCGATCAATTTTCTGCCTTATTCTTGTTTTGAATATGCACAACAATATTTTGGGTAATACTTTAACCTGCAGACGCACGTAAATCTTCATAGAAAAATAGTTCGAGCAAGACACTGGTTTCGGATTGTTAATTACTCCTCTTGCTGCCCAAGCTCACTCTGAATGAATTTTTCCCTGATATGGGGTATGTCAAAAAGAGATACATCAGTAGGTAGGTTTGCTTTAATGTCCATTGCAGTATATTCTTCTATAATTTCTCCTTTATATGAATAGACAATCTGGAATGGATACCAGACATGCTCCATAAACTCCATATAGTTGGAAAAACGAAATCGGTAATCACCATATTTGAGAAGGAGGGGTAAAAATAGTTCCTTATCAACAAGAAGCCTGGCGCTTCCCTCATTTTTTTCCCCAATCAGGTATGCTATAGTGCCCTCAAACCTCGTAAGGGATACCTTATCGGTGTTTATTCCCATCTCATTAAGCATTTCTAATAATCGCTCTGGATCGTGTGATAGAAGGAAAAAACGATACACAAAGGCATAGCTTTCCTCATCATAGGTAACCCTCTCGTTCACAATTCTTAAGGTTTTTGAATTGTTATGGATTATGAGGCGCTTGCCAGGTTGACCTGGAATTTCCGATCTGTAGAGATACGGGGAACACAAAGAGACGATCTCGCCAAAAGCCGTTTCCTGTTCCTGATGTAAGTCCTTAATTATTGTATGTTGAGTTATTATTAATGTCTTGATAGGGGCAAATTTTTTGGCCATAATCGCTATAATCTGAGATGAAGGGAGTATATAAGACAATACAATTGCTGGGAAAATAGATATAAAGAGTAAAGATAGTAAAATCAGGAAGTTTAATCTTTTTGTCATGCCTCATCCATCCGAAAAATCAATCCAATGGTAATAAAAAGAGGAGAAACCCTCTCCCATCCCGGAGTACGTGCGAATTTACTACCCTTACAGGCCAATCTTCTTTACCTTTAGGGTTATCTTGAAAAATTAAAGAGCTCGTAACATTTTAGCTTTTTTTAATTATTCTAAATATTTTGTTAAAAATAGTTGACATATTAATTTCTTTACATTATTAAATATAAACATTCTAATATAAATATATTTAACTATAAATAACTTTTGAAAGGAAACCTGGTGGCAGATTATATATTTTGCAAGAGAAAAAAGAATAATCCACGGATAGATGTTCAAATATGTCAGAAAAAATGTCCTTTTAAAGACGGGTGTCCGGAGTTTCTGGACTATCAAAGGAGTTCAGCTGATCAATCCTCAATCTTGGATTCAAGTTTGATCATATCGCCTCTTTTGAATCCCATGGCATCAAAAAGTTGAAGAAGGCCCCATTCCCGCCAGTTTACAAATGTGTATGACGTATCGACATCCACCCTTTTCATATAATTGAGCATTTCTTCCATTAACATCCTTGCCACACCCTTTTTCTGATACAATGGGGCAACTCCAATCGTGTCTATCCAGTCGATATTCTATGGTATGTAATATGCTTATCCGCTTACGTCCCCTAAAATAAAACTACAACCTTGCCCTCCATTTCTGCCACAAAAGATAGAATAAGGGATTTCTTTTCTGTCAGCTCAACTTATTTTCTCAGTAATTTAGCCTATTTTCTCTCAGATCCTGGTTGCCTATCTCAATAATCCGGTCACGATCATCATCCCTTGGTGCGACAGCAGATAATCCTTTTTGTTATTATGGTATATATAAACGTTGTGAATGTCAAAAAAGTTTCCCACTATACTAATACCTGCTTCAAAAAGATTTACTATTGACAAAAAGGTATAACTTTGTTTAATTCAACCGTAATCCTATATGAGTCAGATAAAAATAGCTAAGGAGAAAGTCGGTTAACATGAAAAAATTATTTATTATTTTATTAGTATCATTCATGTGGTTAATTACCTTTTTTCAGGTACCTATTTGTTGGGCAGAAGAGCCTAAAAATATCTTATCCATTGAGGCCTATGACATGCTCAATACTGTTCCTAATACATATCTGATTGATGTCAGGACGAGAGCGGAATATCAATTGATAGGACACCCGCCAATGGCGTATCTATTCCCCTGCTTTTTCCTAACCGATAAACTTGTAAAAAAGGGGGAGAGCTGGACATATCAATTCAGCAATAACAATAAAGCCTTTGCAGAAGAAATTAGTAAAAAGTTTCAAAAGACTAACAACCTCCTCATACTATGCAGAGATGGCACCAGGAGCATTGTGGCAGCCAAAAAGCTTATCAAACATGACTTTAGACATATTTATAACGTAAAGGATGGATTTGAGGGTCCGTTATTTCCATCTTTTGAAGATCAAAATAGGCATAAGTTTTATAGGCAACTCGCTCACAGAAACAAGATCCCTGGTTACAATCACCGCCGTTATTATGGATGGCAATGGTGGGGTCTGCCCTGGACCTATGATATAGATCCTAAATATATCTACCCTCCTGACAAAATCCCAAAAGAAAAAAAGAAATAGTTCCGCGTAGGATTTACTTTAAATTAGAGACCTGATAAAAGATAGTGCTATAATAGTCTTACTATCAATTATCTTATGGTCCTTGATCAGCCCTATCACCTCATCAAGGGTCAAGATCTCAACGGATGATATTTCATCTTCATCAATTTTTGTCTCTACCTTTGTGAGATCCCTGCCTAAATAAAGGTGGATAAGCTCATTAGAGTATCCAATAGCAGGGGCATAGGTATAAAGCCATTCGATACATTTCGTCTCAAAACCTGTCTCTTCTATCAGTTCTCTTTTGATACATTCCTCAGGGCTCTCACCTTTATCAATCTTACCTGCAGGAATCTCAAGCGTCTCCCTTTGTAAAGCGTACCTGTACTGTTTTACCATTATAATTTCTTCATCCGAAACAAAGGGGACAATCGCTGCAGCCTCTGGGTGATCAATTCGAATACGCTTGCTTATTCTTCCATTTCTCAGGCTCACCTCATCCAGATATGCAGTAAAACTCTTTGCTCTTAAACTTGCCAGGCTTTGTATCTTTCGTTCCATAATAAAATTCCTTTTTTCGTAACATTTTAGCTCTTTTAAATTACCTGGTAAATGCGCATGAGAATGGTTTTTTTCATGCCCTCAAGGCTATGTACTTCATAAGGAGCGCGTGCAGGTCTTTTTTTATCTATGCCCCTGGCCCAGACCTGGCATGCAATGGCTGAGTCCTATAGATTACACAACCGATTTATTACAGTTTGCCTAAAATGCTTCAGCCAAGTCGCGCCAGGGCAGGCCGTAAACACGGGATCTCACAGGACCCTGATAATCGGGATGTAGAGCAACTCGTCCTTATCCGCTTATGCGGAATGTGCTCAGTCTGGCACATCCCGATTATCGGAGTCACACCGATGCATTTATTATCGGGCATGAGTAAAAAAAGACCTGCACGCGCTCCTTGACTTGAAGGAGCAAAAAATATCCCCATGCTCATGCGTCTCGCCAAGGATACCTCTGTGGCATTACCCAAAGATCAAGGGGCGTTTTAATAGAGCTAAAATGTTACCTTTTTTCGTTTTATGTTTTGTCCGTCGTTTTATGGCCTCGTTTACGCTTCACATATCACTTTCGCTTCTACAAGAGACTCAATTTCTTTAATCAGATTCTCTTCAGGCATAATGCTATACCGATTATGGGTGGCGACAGTTGCCTTGTTTTTATCATCAAGGTTGACCCTAAATTTAAGCTGGCATTCTCCTGGATATCTAAAGATAAGGTCTTTTAACTTCATAAGGCTGGAGCGATTAAGTCCTCCCTGTGAAACTGGTATTACTATTGAATTAATGGTTCTTTGCCTTACTGTTTGCAGGGCAACCATATCCTGGGCCCTAATCTTTGTCGTGTTATCGCTTACTTCGACATCACCTGTTATTAAAAGAGGTGTGTCATCATTTAGTAGAGTGACACATCGAGCGAACACATCCGGAAACACTACAACCTCAGTGAAGCCTTTCTTGTCTTCCACATTAATGATTGCCATCTTTTCCCCTTTTCTTGTCCTCTTTATTCGCATTGAATTAATGAGACCAGCTAACTTAACAGTAGATTTGTCTTTAACTCCAACAAGATCCTGTGTTGTTGTAGTTGTAAACTGGTTTATCACATCTGCAAATCTATCTAAGGGATGACCAGTGATATAAAACCCGAGAGATTCCTTTTCTTTACGTAACTTTTCATCATCCGTCCATTCGTCAACATCTATAGATTCAAATGCACTATCTTCTTCTTTGGATAAAAAGAGGTCAAACATATTCAGCTGATTCGGGTCTTCACTAATCCCACCAAAAGCAATGGCATCATTGAGGGATGCAAAAAGTTTTGATCTAAACATACGTGTAAAGTCAAAGGCGCCACACTGGATCAAACTTTCTAATACCCTCTTGTTCACCTTTGATTTATCTACCCTCTTACAAAAATCTCTCAGCGACACAAAAGGCCCTTTTCTTTCTCTCTCATGAACAATCGCTTCTACGGCCTTAAATCCAACATTTTTTACTGCGGCCAGACCAAACCGAATGCTGTCCCCAACAACAGAAAAATCTACCTGACTCTCGTTTATATCAGGAGGAAGGATAGGTATATCCATTTCCTTGCACTCAGCGATATTTTTAATAGTTTTATCTTTGCTTCCCATATCCTCTGTAAGCAAAGCAGCCATGAACTGCACTGGATAATGGGCCTTTAGATAGGCCGTATAATACGCTATCATAGCATAGGCAACTGAATGGGATTTATTAAAACCATACCCTCCAAATTTTTCTATCAAATCAAACACATGCCCTGCCTTATTACGATTTAATCCATTCTGGCCTGTCCCTGCTAAAAAACGTTCTTTTTGCTGCGCCATCTCATCAGCCCTTTTTTTACTTATCACTTTGCGCAATAAGTCCGCCTCTGCAAGGCTATAGTTGGCGAGTACCTGGGCAATTCGCATCACCTGTTCCTGATACACAATAACCCCGTACGTCTCATTCAAAATCTCTTTCAATTGAGGCAAAAGATACGTCTTTTTAATTTCTCCATGTTTTCTTTTAATAAAATCATCAACCATGTTGCTGCCCAGGGGACCGGGACGATAAAGGGCAACTGATGCAACAATGTCTTCAAAAACACCAGGTTTGAGACTCCTTAGGAGTTCTTTCATGCCAGTACTTTCCAGTTGAAATACACCGGTAGTTTTTCCCCCACTGATTAACTGAAAGGTTTCATCATCCCCCATTGTTATCTCATCTAACGTAACAGTTTGGCCTGTTGTCTTCTCTATGAGGTTTAATGTATCCTGGATGACGGTCAAGGTCTTGAGCCCTAAAAAATCAAATTTGATGAGCCCAAGCTGTGCTACCTGATCCATGGTGAATTGGGTCATAATCTCCCCATTTGGTCCTTTAAACAGGGGTAGGTATTCAACTAAAGGCCTATCAGATATCACTATACCGGAGGCATGGGTGGAGGCATGCCTTGTTAAGCCTTCTAAGGATCTACTAATCCTTAAAAGTCTCCTTTCATCATCGGTTCCCTCTTCCATGGCCTTAAGCTGTGGCTCGGCCTCTACTGCCTCATCTAGTGTAATATTAATTCCTTCTGGAATAAGTTTGGCAATTCTATCAGCCTCTGCATACGATATATTAAGAGTTCGGCCAACATCCCTTATCACAGCCCGGGCCTTCATTTTTCCAAAGGTTATTATCTGAGATACATTTTCTCTTTCATACTTGTTGCTGACATAATCAATTACTCTATCTCTGTTCTTAATGCAAAAATCGATATCAATATCAGGCATACTTATTCGGCCAGGGTTGAGAAAACGCTCAAACAGGAGATCATATTTGATTGGATCAATATCTGTTATTTTTAGTGCATACGCTGTAAGGGAACCGGCAGCAGAGCCCCTTCCCGGGCCAACAGGAATGCCTGATTTTCTTGCATAGTCAATAAAATCTGCCACTATCAAAAAATACCCTGCAAAACCCATTTCATTAATGGTTTTTAGCTCATAGGCCAATCTCTTCTCATATTCATTTTTTAATTCGGCAGATATCGATCCTTCAAGGGCCTCTTTTCGAATCAATCTCTTCTCCAAACCCTCCTGGGCCTCTTTGCCGAATCTTTCTTCCAGGCTAAGACTACCTGACACTTGAAAAACAGGGTATTTATAGTGGCCAAATTCCATCTCATAGTTGCACCTTTTAGCCACGTCCAGGGTATTGCTTAGCGCCTCGGGAAATTCATCTAAATCAAAAGCCATTTCTGCTGGCGATTTAAAATAAAACTCATTATTAGAAAATTTTAGCCTGTTTTGATCATCAACACTCTTTCCGGTTTGGATGCATAAAAGGATATCATGTGCCTCAGCATCTTCCTTATTGAGATAATGGCAATCATTGGTGGCAACCAAAGGAAGAGATAGATCTTGTGCTAACTCTTTTAAAGCTTTATTAACGGCAATCTGCTCAGGCATTTTATTGGCCATTATCTCTAAATAGAATCGGTCATGGTCAAATATCGATGCCAGCTCTAGTGCATACTTTTTGGCATTTTCCACTCTTCCGTTCCTTAGAGAATAGGGAATATGTCCCTTGAGACATGCTGAAAGGGCAATTAATCCTGCGTTATGTTTCTTTAACAGCTCCATATCGATCCTGGGATGATAATAAAAACCTTCCAGATTGCCCAAGGTGACAAGCCTGCTCAAATTCCTATAACCAGTCTCATCCATGGCAAGAAGAACCAAGTGATATGCAGTTGGCTGTCCGTCTGTCGACGGTGATTTATTCTTCCTGCTCCCAGGTGCTACATATGTCTCACAGCCTATGATTGGCTTGATACCTGCCTCAGTGGACTGTGAATAAAATTCCACCGCCCCAAACATATTCCCATGATCAGTAATTGCTACCGAATCCATACCAAGGCTGGCGGCCTTCTTGAGCATTTCATTTATTCGTATTGCCCCATCGAGCAAACTGAATTCAGTGTGTACGTGCAGGTGAATAAAAGGGATCTGATCTTCTTGTATAGATTTATTTTTTTCTTTTGTTGCCATATATGTTTGACGGATTTTATTAAATTAGATACATTTTAACGAAGCCTAACGGTATCATATGGTAAAGAAAAAATAGCTTCAAGCTTTTTTAGATAAAAACTTTGAACTATTCAGCCACCAGACACAAAGAGGAGATAAATATTAATTAAATACCGGAGTCTTTTCATCAATGCGCCTGAGGCACATTAAAAAGGCTATAATAGAGAATAATTCTATAGTCTTGGTGCCCTGGTGCCTTTGTGGCAAGATTCTGAGCAATTACAAAATTTTCGTATTTTTATAAAGTAGAGCATCGTGAGAATTTAATCATGAAAGAGTTAGCAAAAAGGAAATCAAAAGAGACCACCATCCTTGTTATCGTTTATGAGTATGTCATCAGGAATATATTGGCCAGGATACTGAGGGCTAAAGGGCATACTGTGGTTACCTCCTCAGTCGGTTTTGACGGGATAAAAAAATTTGAAAAGGGCAAGGGAAAATTTAACCTGGTTATACTTGATATTCCCCTGCCCGGGAAAGGCAGTTTTAGTGTAGCAAAAAGAATCAAGAAAATCAGTCAAAGAACACCTATTATGCTGATTAAAGGATGGGATCGGGAACTGGACAGTAAAAAGATCAAAGACGCCGGTTTCAATCTCGTTTTGAGCATACCCCTTCACATAGATAACATAGTTAATCTTGTGAACGATCTTGTTGTATCTGCTTAATGGTTTAAGGAAGGGCATGGGTGTCTTTTTTTGTTATGCCCTTCGAATAAGGCGCTTTGCCATGTCATTTCAAAATGGTTTATAGCAACTCGGACTTAGAATCATATGATCCGTCTATATTACCCAATTTTGAAACGACAACTAATCTTAAGTTATATTTAAGGCCTGCCCTGGCGCGAACTTTGTGGTATATTATATGATCGTTTTATTATTTCTCAGACTCGTTTTAAATACTACTGCATTGCTAGCCAGGTCTGGGCCAGGGGCATAAGCAAAAAAAGATACCCATGCCTTAAAGAATCAGTAAATTCCAATTTCACCCTGTTAAATTTCCCGAAGGGAACTCTGTTTAACAGGGCAGGCAGGATTTTGAACAATTATATCTTGTTCAATTTTAATGCCGGCAGGACAAAATAATGGATCTTAAAACCATACCTCTCGCAACCCGGATGCGACCGGAAAAGATTGAAGAGGTCTTAGGGCAAAATCACATTCTCGGTATGTCAAGGCCGTTAAGAAGGTCGCTCGAGACAGGTAACCTGTTTTCGATAATATTCTGGGGACCACCGGGTTCAGGCAAAACAACCATTGCAAGGTTGATAGCACAATACAGTAATTGCCCTTTTCAATCATTTTCAGCAGTCCTCTCTGGAGTGAAGGAATTAAGAGAAGTAATTGTCTTAGCAAAAAAAACTTATAGATATGAGCTAAAACCGACTATTCTCTTTGTCGATGAGATTCATCGTTTTAATAAGGCGCAACAGGATGCCTTTTTGCCCCATGTCGAAAATGGCCTTATTATCCTCATTGGAGCTACCACCCAGAATCCCTCATTTGAAATTATACCACCGCTGCTTTCAAGGGTCAGGGTTATGACCTTGAAGCCTTTAGGGTTTAAGGATATGGCCATCATTTTGAACAGGGCCCTTAAAGATAAAAAGAGGGGGCTTGGGGATCTAAATATTACAATTGAAGAAAATGCCTTAAAATATATCATAAATATCTCACATAGAGATGTGAGATATGCGCTTAATAATTTGGAGTCTGCCAGCTATTTTCTTAAACCAAATGCAAATAATACAAGAGTATTAAACGCGGCGACTGTCGCACGTGCCCTGAATAAAAAACCCCTCACCTATGACAAAAACGGGGAGGAACATTACAATCTTATATCAGCGCTTCATAAGAGCATGAGAGGAAGTGATCCTCAGGCCTCTATCTACTGGCTCTACAGAATGCTGGAAGCAGGGGAAGATCCATTTTTTATAGGCAGGCGACTTATTCGTTTTGCCTCTGAGGATGTTGGCCTTGCTGATCCCAATGCCCTCACAATAGCCCTCACTGCCTATCAGTCATGGGAAAGGATAGGTCCACCAGAAGCAAAACTCTCTCTTGCCCAGGCAGTCGTTTATTTAGCTATAGCCCCAAAAAGCAACGCACTTTATTTGGCAGAGAAATCCGTAATAAAGGAGATTAAAGAATCAGGTCCTCAGTCAGTACCCATGCACTTGAGGAATGCTCCAACAAAGCTGATGAAAGATATAGGGTACTCTCAAGGCTATATTTATCCTCATGATTATCCGGAAAATCAGGTAAAACAAGAGTACCTACCTGAAAAAATCAGGGAAAAAATATTTTATCATCCTGGTGATAGGGGATTTGAAAAAGAGATAAAAAAGAGGATGATAGAGCGAAGAAATTTGAGGGTTCCAAAGCAATAGAATTTAATCTGTTTAAT
>JGI10211J34971_10002871_pt1 | contig 13900 bp, 4 predicted proteins | sample Etolagsediment_FD_34971 | JGI IMG/M metagenome (IMG submission 34971) | reverse complement strand
CCGGCCGCCGACAATGACTACACACCGGATGAAACCGCTTATGTCCGGGGGTTGATCAACCGGGGGGTAATTACACCGCAGCAAGCTGCTGATTTTTACGGTATTCCCGTGAATGAAATCTTAACTGCGATGCAAAATACCCCTATAGACACAGGCACGGGTACAAGCACAGGCACGGGTACAAATACCACAAACACCACTACAGGTGGGGTAACACCTCTTAGTTACGCCCAGAATTATGACCCCACTACAGGAATGCCTACAGAGGTAAGTGACCTAGACCCTATTGATATTTACCACAACACTCCGGGTAACGAAATACCTCTATACGACGATCCGTACAACGATTTAGACCGCTTAGTAGACTATCTGGCGGACCCTGCTTCTGTAGACACTACCGGGATAAATATGTTGTCAGAAGAGGAGCGCCCAGACTGGTTTACCGGAAACCAAGAAGGTATTAGTACAGGCGAAGCGGCACATATTCTAGAGCAAGCCATACGCAACAATATATCCCCAGAGCAGCTTTTGGAAATGTATGACGACCCCAATTTCGGTATGGAGGAACTTACTGAATACATCCAAACCTACTACCCACACCACGGGTATACTTGGTTAAGTAGTGGCGGGGATGCCCCTTACGTGTTGAGCGATACGGTCCCTGAGCCGGAACCCGAACCTGCTTATATACCCCCACTGGAGACTGTTTACGAACCTCCACCCGAACCTGTTTATATACCCCCACCGGAGACTGTTTACGAACCTCCACCCGAACCTGCTTATGAGCCGCCTCCTCTCCCTCCCGCAGACGGTGATTACTCCCAAGAGGACATAGACTATGTAATGGGGCTGTTAAATACTGGGCAGTTATCCCCTGAAGAGGCTTCAGCTATGTACGGAGTTCCTTTAGAAGAAGTTTATGCAGCTATGGAACAGCCTGTTTATATACCCCCACCGGAGACTGTTTACGAACCTCCACCCGAACCTGCTTATGAGCTGCCTCCCCTCCCCCCTGCAGATGGTGACTACACCCAGAATGAAATAGATTATGTAATGGGGCTGTTAAATACTGGACAATTATCCCCTGAAGAGGCTTCAGCTATATATGGGGTGCCTTTAGAAGAAGTTTATGCACTCATAGATGGGTACGCGCAGGGCGGTCAAGTAGGAAACCCAATGAGTAATCATATGGGCGGGAACGGCTACTATTTAGGGGGTCCTACAGACGGTATGGCGGACCTTATACCTGCTACAATAGATGGAAATGAACCAGCCCGGCTTAGTGACGGAGAATTCGTTATTCCGGCCGATATAGTAAGTCATTTAGGTAACGGTAATTCTGACGCCGGGGCCGATGTTTTGTACACTATGATGGATAGGGTTAGAAAGGCACGCACAGGCCGCAAAGAGCAAGGCCGCGAGATTAACCCCAACAAAATGCTGCCGGCATAGGCGAGGTAAAGGTTATGCAAAAATTTCAAACAGGTGGTCTAGCGGCTGACCCCAGCTTTATGGGCACCAGTAGTTCCTTGTCGCCGTGGGCGGGCCCGTATGTAACGGAAATGTTGGGGCGGGGTGCGGCTATTTCCGAGATGCCCTATCAAGCTTACATGGGTCCACTTACGGCTGGCCCGTCTGCGCTACAAACCCAAGCATTTACGGGGTTGGGGTCTTTGGCTGCACCTACATCTATAGGAGAAGCAGCTACCGGAGCAGGGCAAATAGCGCAAGATATGTCTAGTTTATCCTACAGCCCCACGCAATTTACTACAGGGTCTTTTACGGATACGGGCATGGCACAACAATACATGTCCCCCTATTTACAGGCGGCGCTTGAACCCCAGATTGCCGAAGCCCAACGCCAAGCAGAAATACAACGAGTGCAGAATGCGGGCAGGCTAAGTAGGGCTGGGGCTTATGGCGGCGGACGTCAAGCCATTATGGAATCTGAGGGGCAGCGCAACCTACTCCGAAACCTTGCCGACATCACTGGGCGGGGGTATCAGACTGCGTTTGAACAAGCACAAAATCTGTATGGCACAGAAGCAGACCGGACTTTGCGTGCGCAGCAACTGGCCGAACAATCACGACAGTTTGGAGCGGGGTACGGGTTGGATGCCCTCAGAGGGGGACTGTCTGCAAGACAAACACAAGCACAATTAGGTCGCACAGGTTACGAAACTGAAGCAGATATACTATCCAGACAACTGGGAGCTGGTGGTACACAACGTGGTATTGAGCAAGAGGGAATTGCGGCGGATATCGGCCAGTTTGAAGAAGAGCGAGCGTTCCCGTACCGGCAAACCCAGTTTATGCAGTCGCTGTTGCAACGACTGCCGATTAGTACGCAGCAGTATCAGTATGCAGAACCGACGGGCCTAGAGCGTTTTACCAGCGGTGCCGGGGGTATTTTGAGTCTTTTGAGCGACGATGCTGTCCGAAAGGCACTGGGTCTTGACTAAATTACAGGTACAAAACAATGCCGGGAATTGACCAAGTTATTAATGACCGTATGAACGCGTTTGCCGGACAGCCGGAAGCGTTGGCGCAGCGGTATGCACAGAACCAAGACTTATTGGATTTGCTCGCACTTCAAAAGATGAAGACGGACAAAGCCGCCGCTATGCGCGAGGTACAGGCTAGTATGCAGGCAAACCCCGCTACTGTGCGGGACCAGCTAAGTCAAGAGGCTATGACCCAAACCCGGCAGGAAATGGCCGCGCAAGCAATGCAGGGGGCGCAGGGTATGCAGTTAAATCAACGTCGGGCTATGCAGGCCCGTGGTATACCGACACTTCCTGCACCGAATATGGCCCGTAGGCAGGGGTACCAACAAGGTGGAATAATCCCCGCCGAACCGACTATGGGTGCCGTACCGCCGTCTGCTGTTGGTAATGAACAGATTAAACAGTTTGCCAAAGAGTACATGGGCATCAAAAAGGCGCTGGAAGACCCGCGACAAGCGGAGTTTAAAGAACGTAATCAGATGTTGTTACAAGACCTGATTCGCCAGATGGGGGACCAGATGCCTGCTGTAATGCAGTATATAGACAGCATGAAAGGCATAGTAGAACCCCGTGGGTTTGCTGGTCCGGAGGGGTCATATGTAAGTGGGTCACCGCCAGTTATCCGTTCGGAAGACCCGGAGCTGCTGCGGTACGGTCAGGGAGATGGTGGAGTTACGAGTAATTTAGTTGACGACGCTCTTTCTTATTTGGCAGAGCGGGGCATAGACGCGGCGCAATATACCACTGACCAGCTAGCAGCACTCGGACGCCAACTCCAAAAGGGCGCAGCTTTTGTAAGGGACAGGCGTAACCAGCGGAATCTATCCAGTGTGGCTGCTAAACAGGGCGACGTTTTATCTCAAGTTTTGAGTGGTGCCGCCCAAACAATCGGTGACCGGATGCCTAATATAGTTGAGGGTATGGCCGAAATTGGTAGGAATATGCCCGGCACAGATTTGGGACAATCACCCAGACTCCGGCTTCCAACAATTGGGTTGCCTAATATAGTTGAGCGTATGGCGGAAACGGGTTCCGATGTGCTTGATAAAGTTAACCGAGGCATCAATACCGCAGGAGCGACTGTAGGCAACCCCGAGAATTGGGTAGATACTCTTGAGGGGCTTCTTGGCCTTGAAGACGGAGCCCTGTTTAGTGGTGTGCCTTCCGTAGAAGAGCTTTACCCAACCAGCACTAAAGTAATTCGTGAAGGGCGAGAACCAAGTGCTTACGAGGTGGGCAGCACCATTCGTGAGGGTGTAACCAGCATACCCAAGGCACTATTGGGATTTTTGTACCCCGAATCCGGCCCTACACTATCGGATGTGGGTAGGCCCGTTGCCGAGTTTGGGCGTGGTGTGGTCGGTTTAGAAACTCGCCCCGAGAAAACTCCGGCAACAACTCCGGCACCCGCGCCCATTACAGAACCGGCGGGGTTAAGTGCATTGGTTGACCGTACTACAGAGCTGCGCGGGCCGTTCCGTATGCAGGGTACAGAACCTTCAGGGATGCGCACGCCTCAAGACTATTTGGCAAGCTTAGCAAGACGGCAGGCACGCCAGCGCGCGGAACAGCCGGAAACCGCAGCGCAGCCAGTATCTCGTTACCAAGAAGAACTTGATCGTTTGCGGGCGCAGGAAGAAGACCCGATGCGGGCGTTGGCAACATTCTTGACCGGGATGGGTAGCGGCCGGGGCCGGGGGCTTGGGCGAAGTTTGGCGGCAGGGGCGCAGGCCCTCAATACGGCAGAACGAGACATTGATGCCCGAAGACTACAGCTTGTAGAGGCACTGCAGAACGAAGAAATTACAGCCGCTGAAGCTGCCCGAGAAAATCGACGCCTTGAGCTGATGGGCGAAGAGATTGAAGTACAGCGCGAATACAACCAGCAGAGGGTGAACCTCGAAGAACGGGTTGAAAGACTGCGCGCACAGGGCCGACTGCAGGAAGCTAAAGCGGCACTTATTCAAGGGGCTAGGGAGATGTTTGAGGGCCCACTTGGACAACAAGAAACCCGTGCGGAAGTAGAAAACAGTGCGGCGGCTCGTGAGTTGTCAGAAACAGAAATAAACGAACTTGTACAACGAAGAACGCAAGAAAAAATCCAAGACTACATTAGTAGCACCGCAGAAAGCTCGGGATTAAATGCTCTTGCCACCACTACAGCACAGACGTTTGAAAATACAAGCCCCGAAGACGCTGAAATTGACGCTTTGGTACAGCAGTATACGCAATAATGAGTTTATCTTATGGCAACATTGCAACAACTAGGCACCGCACTAAAAAACGCCCATGCTGCTGGGGACACTGAAGCTGCTAGGAAACTTGCCAACGCCATTACGCGTGTAAAAAGTACCACTGCTGCCCAACAACCCACACAAACCACACAACCCGAAGCCCCACGCGAGCGATTGGATTTAACTCCGGCACCCCCGGAAACAAGTTTACTGGGGTACATACCGGAAACCGCTAAGGCTATTGGGCGGGGGGCTGCAGGGCTGTTAGAGTCTTCGGCTTTTGGTGCGGCCTTTGCGTTGCCCGAAGAAGCAGAGCAGGCAGCGAGAGGTGCCGTTACCGAAACCGGACGGGCAGTACAAGAATCTTCATTACTGGCCCCCGACAAAGCCTACGAAGACAACACGTTTATCTCCTTGATGGAGGGGCTAGGTTCTACTTTACCGTTCTTGGCTGCGGGGCTTAGTGGTCCTTTGGGTTGGGCAGCGGGTCTTGGGCTGGGTGTAAGTGCGGGGGCGGGTGAAGCAGGCCAACGCGCCGAACGAGCGGGGGCTACGGAAGAAGAAATAAGCCGCGCCGCAGGGCTGGGTACACTGGTCGGCGGTACAGAAATGTTGCCGATAGCGAGTGTGGTTAGTAGAGCGCGGAGAGTATTAGGCCCCAACACCGAGAAGGTAGCGGAAGAAGTTGCGGAAACGTTTGCTGGTAAAATTAACCGTCTACGTACAGGAACCCGAACAGGTCGTATTGCACAGGGTGCCGTAGAAGAAGCCATACAGGAATCTGCAGCGGAAGTAGGGCAGAATCTTATTGCGCAGGGTGTTTACGACCCCGATACAGACACTTTTGCCGGTGTACCCGAATCAGCCGGTTTGGGCGGCGGTGTAGGTGGTATCGTAGCGTTCTTGGCAGAACTTATTGACCCAAAGTTATCTCGGCGTGGGCGTACCCAAACTGACACCCAACAAGATCAGGCCGACACCGAGGAAACACCGGAAGCAGAAGCAGAAGCGGAAGCGGAAGTAATACCCCCGCCGGTAACACCGGAACCGGAACCGGAAGCAGAAGCAGAAGCAGAAGCAGAAGTAAGACGCCCACCGGTAACACCGGAACCCGAGCCTGCGCCTGTAGAAGAAGCAGAAGCAGAAGNAGTAACACCNCCGCCGGTAACACCGGAACCCGAGCCTGCGCCTATAGACGAACAAATTGCNCAAGAACAGCGACGTATTGAGCGGGAAGAGGCGGNGGCCGAAGAAGAACTTAGCCAAGAAGAAATAAATGCTCGACTACAGCGAGCAGCAGAGGGTATGCGCGCCCCGGAAACAGCACCGGAAACAGCACCGGAAACAGCACCGGAAACAGCACCGGAAACAACACCGGAAACCCCCTCTATAGTCGAAGCGTTTAACCGCGCGAGAGCCAGACTAGAGCGACAAGGGGCTGCGCGCGTACGGGCGTTTAATAAAGCACGGGAGCGGTTGCGGCAGCAGGAAGAAGCCGGAGAGATACAACCTGTACCGCGAGGGAAGTCAGACAGCTTTGACACAGACGTCCAAAAAGTGTTGGCCGTGCGGGACACAGCGGTAAACAAGAGGAACCGGTACAGCCAAAAAGCTTCTGCGCGTGTGTATTTTGGTAGCAGCGAAGACACTCTAGCGCTGGCAGAAAGCGCAACAACCACGGACAATCAGCCAGAAATAGCGAAAACCTTACAAGATACAGCCTCCGGCAAACAGTTCTTCGAGCAAAACGCTACAGAAGCTGACCCACTAGATATTGGGCTGCGCAGTATGGCTTTCGATTCGGTTAAGCCTACTGACCCCGGCGTAAAAGTGGCAAAGACTAACCGGCAGGCAGAACGGGCAATACAGTTTGTGCGCAGCGAACTGTCCCCAGAAACAAATGCTACGCTAGATCAGTATTTGACCGAAGCTAGGCGACAACAGCAACGTATAGAAGAGACTGACGTTGCTAGAGAAGTTGCGGACATAGCCACTAAAGTAGCGCGTAGTGGGGCCACACAGCCTATCAATTTGGTCGAAGAAGACCTAGCTCCCCTAAACGTGTCTAAGGCTAAAGCCCGAAGCATCATCAACAAGGTCAACGAAGCACCCACAGGCAAACAAGCGGAAGTTTTGGCACGGCAGCTCAGTGGTTTACAAGTACAAAAGCGCACCAGTAAGGCCACAAGAGCCCGAGTTAAAGCCCTGCTCGCAAACCCCACGTTCGCTGAATATGGTCTTGCTGACAGAGATACCGCTAGGGGCGGTCCAACCTTGGGCGGTTTTTACAAAGATGAAGAGGCCAAAGCGCTTGCGGATGAATACATAGAAGACGTACCAGAATCTGACGGCCCGACTGACCAAAACGTAAAAGACCTGTCGGATGAAGCGTTAGATACCAAATATGTAATCGACGAAACCGCAGACAGTTACGAAGATGCCGTCGAGATGATGGACGAATTGGGCTTCGACCCAATGATGGACTATCTGCGGGCCGACGCTGTTAGTAACGTGGCAGGTCCGGCTTCCCCCGAAACCCAAGCAAAACTGGAAGCGGGGGATTTAGTTGGGGCGTTGACCCAAATTGCGAAAGACTCGCCCAATCCGCAAGCAAAAAGCATCGCGCGGAATCTGGCAAAAGCAGTAAAACGGCTACAGGACAAGGCTAAGAAAGCCACACCTGTAACTTTTGCAGACACGCTGACAAGTCTTGAGGGCAACCCGCTTGCCGGGGCATTTACAGTCACCGACGGCATACAGATAAACCGGGCAATACCGCTTACCAACCACACAGTGCTGCACGAAGCCGGACACTTGGTACTAGACGAAACTTTGGGCCGGGCTAGCTCACCTATAACTCAGCGGTTGAAGGGCCTTTACGAAGAAGCCAAAACCCTAGTGCCCCATGCTTACGGTATGGATTCGTTCCGTGAGTTTGCTATTGAGGCATATACCAACCCGGACTTCCAGAAAAAGCTGGCGGCCGCTAAGCGTAGGAACGAAAAGCAGTCCTTGTGGCGCAAGTTTGTTAGCGCGATCAGCCGCATATTCGGTATCGAAAGCCGACCGGAAACACTTCTGGGGGAAACGCTACGCACGTTGCAGGCTGTAGTATCCCCAGAGAGTACCTATTCTACGTCCCGTTATTTGGACATTGCCACTTCAGAAGGTCACGAGCAGGCTGCGCAGTACATAATGAATCCCAACATTGGGTTTCCTAGCGAAAATATACTGCAGCAGTCGGCTAGAAAATTAGCTTCTGCAGGTCGACGACTAACCCGACGTGCCCGCATCGCTATGATGGACGGCTTATCTTTGCAAAACCACGCACGGATGCTGAAAGACACTTCGATTGGTGGTATGGCGAAAGAGCTTGAACAGTTGCTAGCGGAACAGGACGGGCTGCGTACCAAAGAAACCCAAATTTTTAGTGAGCAAAACACCAAGTTCGTTAATGCGTTCAAAGGCGATACCCAAGCCCTGAAAACTTTTGAATACGTGGTAAACAACGCAACCATTAACGAAGTTGACCCCACCAAACCCGAGACTAACTATAGCTCTTACGGGTACAAGTACATTGATAACAACGGGAATCTGCAGGAAGCGTACGGGGAGAAAGGGGTGGGGTTTAAAACACGTAAGGAGGCGAAGGCGGCCGCAGATGCGGCTAAAAACATGTTACCTGCGGAAGACTTTGCTACTGAGATAGAAATAACCAGTCCGGACCCGGAAAAGGTCGCCTTACACCGGGACTTAAAAAATCGCTTAGAGTCGCTGACCAAAGAACAGCAAAACGTGTTTACAGAGCTGCGTGATACCTACAAAAAAACAAACGCCAAGATTCTGGACGCGATTGAACAACGTCTGGAAATGTTTGAGCTGGACAACAACACAAAGCGTGCAGTCAAAGAGCGTATCTTCAAGAAGGTAATGACCTCGGGCATCATCGACCCGTACTTCCCCTTGGACCGTAGTGGTGAATTCTGGCTGCGTTTTGAAGGTGAAGACCCGTCCGGCCAGATGGAAGTTGCACTCATGGCGTTTGAAACTGAGGCCGAACAAGAAGCCGCAGAAGACTATCTGAACTCCGGTATCGACGTCACGGTAAAAAAGGGGAGCGTGGAGCGTCTGTCACTTGACCAAATTAAGAACGACTTCAGTATGAGTGGAACGTTGTCCACGACAACCGCTTTGGAGCTTAAAAAACTTGTGGACGGGCTGAATATCCCGGAGGGTAACCCGAAGGAAGCCGCCGCCAAGCAAGAGTTCCTGAACGAACTGGACAAGATACTGTTCCGCACACTGCCGGAGCAGGCACTGCTGCAAGGACACAAAAAGCGTAAAAACATTCCCGGCTATGAAGTTAATCCGTTGAAAGCGTTTCAAAACCGCCAACAAATCAACATAAACAGCTACGCAAACTTGTTGTACGAACCGCGTATTTCCGCGTTGCAGAATCGCATACAAGAGAAAATCAAAACAGACCCAGAGTTTGCAGAAGACACGTTTAACCGGGACTTGGCCATAATGGTCGCCGGTACCAAAGACCAGACAGAGAAAATGGGCTTCGGGTTACCAAGCTATACAGAGTTTGCCAAAGACCCGCGCATATCGCCTACCATACGTAACATAAGGGCCGGTATATTTAATTGGACGTTGGGCCTTAACCCTTCTTCGGCTGCGGTTAACATGGTTACGCTGCCCACCATCGTGGGGCCACAACTCAACGCAAAATTCGGTATGGTACGGGGCACGTCAGCAATGAATAAGGCCATGAAATACTATATGGGGTCTTACAAGCGCCAGCGCCCCGGCATCATGGGGTACGACATTGGTCTGACCAACCTAGAGCCCGGTACCGAAGCCGAGCAACAAATCAATAACATACTAGCCCCACTAACCAAGCGTATGTTGGAAACCGGGCAGGACAAGCGCACTATTGTTATGGAAGATGCGGCTTTAGATCGCCCCACTTCTAATTTCTTACGTAAGGTATCTACGCTAACCGGTTTTATTTTTAACCACAGCGAGCGGTTCATCCGGCAGGTAAGTGCAGGTAGTCACTACATAGCAGCGGTAGAGCAAAAGTTTGGCAAGCCGTTTGCGGAAGTAACCAACAAAGAGCTTACTGACAACGCCGACTCGCTTCGGGAGCTAGCGCAAGAAGCTATTGACTTCATGGAGTACACCAACAGTTCAGCAGTACTGACCACTGCGCCCCGGTATGCTCAGTCCGGTTTCGGTAGCTTGATCTATCAGTTTAAGCGTTACCCAACACAGATTGCTGCGTTGCAATTCCACATGTTTAAGGGGCTGTTCGACACTCTTAACCTCACCAACCGAGATGTAAAAACCCCGGAGCAAATTGCAGAGGCCAAGCAGTTAGCCAAAGCATTGGCATGGACGTACGGTGCCGGCGGGGCATTACTGGGGGCGAAAGGACTACCCCTGTACGGTACGGTTGCCATGGCGTTTAACATGATGTTCGGCGAAGAGGACGAAGAAGATTTTAACACCCTAGTGCAAAAGGCTGTCGGCTCCGGTTGGTATTATGGTGCTATAGCCGCCGTGCTAGGTCTGGACATTACAGACCGAGCCAGCCTGACCAACCTGATGCTCAGGGACCGTGGTAACTACCGCCCGCAAAGTAACGCGGATGCCGTGCTGGGTCTGGTTGAAAGCTACGGGGGCCCCGCAATCGGCATTGGCCTGCGCGGTGTGGAGAGTATGAGGGAGTTGATGGACAGTGACCCGCGTAACAACCGTAGGGCTATTGAAAACATGTTACCTACAGCCTTCTCCAACTTCGCCAAGTCATACCGCGTAGCTACAGAAGGCTACGAAACCCGGCGGGGTGACCCCATCGTTGGGGAGGTGGATACTGGCGACGTGCTCCGACAAGTAGCAGGCTTCCGCCCGGCCAAATTCCGCCTTGAGCAAGATAAACTGGCACTTAATTACCGTATACGGCGGGGGGTCCAAAACCGACGTGGGGCGCTGCTTGATCGGTACCACTATGCTGTCAAAGGTGACAGTCCTGAGAGCCCGTCGGATGTGTTGAAGGATATTATGGAGTACAACCGGGACCACCCAGACTATCCCATCGAAGAGAGCAACTTGGAGAGTTCGCTCCGCACCCGCAGCAATAACGACATCATCGCGCAAATGACAGGCGGTATGATTGTTAACAAGCGGTTTGTAGAGCAAATCTTGCGGTCAAACGCGGAGTTTGGGGAAATCTAAACAAAAAATGCCCCCATGTAGGGGGCAAAACCTCAAAGGAGAACGATGAAGTAGCTATATAGTACTATGTCGACATTTTTGGCACAATATGTAGTTACCTTTTTCGACCGCTGCCTCGCCCGCGCTTTACGGGTTTCTCCCGAATCATCCAAACACGCATACCGTATTTGCCATCTACAACGCATACCCGGAACACCAGCTTTTTGTCCCCCAGTGCAAACAACTCCCGCAATTGACGCTTAGCCCGTTCCGTGTTGATGCAGGGTACAAATATAGATGCCCCTACGACAAACTTGTCCGCCAGTATGTCAATGTCTACCCCGTCCGGAGATATAGTTACAACGTTGCTCGTGGTCATTCTTCCAAGTCTTTTAGGGTAACCTCATACACATACAAGCTGCCGATGTCGATTTTGGTACCCGACCCCAACCGTACCGTCTTTGGCTTACCACCCATCTCGTTCACCAACCGCGTACGTACACTTTCCCAGTGGTAGTTTTGCTGTAGACACCACGTCTTGAACGGAGCCGGAAGCAGATACAGTTTATCCACGTCATACTCATGGCGGCCCGCCCACTGATTGATAGGCATCGCGTCAGCACCCCGGTACAGGTTTTCCAAGTCGCCAATCTGCGGGTCTTCGCCGTTGCTTTTTATCCGCAGAAATCGGTTGACGTTTTCGGCATAGTACTGGCGCACAATCTCTGCTATGGGGACGTTCATCTCCATCAAGCTTTCTTTTTGTTCCCGCAGCCGTGCTACACACCACTGGTACAGGTTGTCCATATCCCAACTGTGCAACCCAATCTTTTTAGCTTCGCACGTGCCTACGTAGACTACGGCCGCTTGAGCACACCAGAACCGGTGTTGTGCGGTTAATCCAGCATCTATGTTTAGTTGGTCAATGGTTTTAGCTACCATATCTGCAACTTCTTTTTGGTTTGCGATTATGTGCTGTATGTATACCTCGCCGGCGTGCCCGTAATTTTCATCTAGTAGCTTGGCCAACTCCCGCCCCAGTCGAGTGTCTTCTTCCCCGGTGAGCAGCAGGGTAGCTTCTTGGTTTATGACCCGACCAAGCTCGCCTTTTGGTGTGGCCCGGTATTTAGTAGCGCGCTCTGTAATGCTGGTGTTGCCGGTAGCGCCCACCAAGAGGTTCCAAATATCGCCCCGGTACCGCTCTACGTTTTGCCCCGTGTTGCTCAGGCGGTTACGTTGTTCCCCATTGGACACCGCATAGCAAAACTCACTAGCCTGCTTGCCTTCCAGATTGGACATCTCGTCTACGTATAGCACGATGTTTTTGTACACTTCTGCCCGGAGGAACAGTGAATGGTGCGTGTCTTGCCCTTTGACGATAACTTTCGCCGGGTCTCCCCACACAGAGGCACCCCCCATCTGGCCCGTAGTTTTTCCGTATCCGGTGTCTGCACTGGTCAAATTGTAGGTAGACCCGTGCATCCCTGATACAAACTGCATTAGTGGCGAGCCAAACGATAACCCGAACATGTATTGGTGCGGTTCAAACCCCGGCCGATTGTAGAACCCCGGTATCTTTTTCCAGTCTTCCAATGAACCCTTCTTTTTGAAATAGGGGAAATACTGCGATGTCCGGGCACCGGGTGGGTTTGGCTTGGTGTTTACCGCAGTTATTTCTCGGTCACCCACAACAAAAGACTGGTTGTTTTCTGTCCAACCAAATTGGGTACGTACCTTTATTTCGTCTTGCGTACGCTGCAGCTCTTTAATCCACTTTTCCATATATGCCATTAACCTTTCTGAATTCTTAGCACGTACAAAGATATCGTTTTTGCACATCTCTTTTCTAAACTCTTCGGGGGAAGACAGTGTAACGCCAGAGGTTACAAAATCATGCACGCCTTCTCGTTTGGTATGGTGCCGAATTAAGTAGCACGGTCCTTCTATGGGGTCACGCAGCCGGCTTAGCATGTACAGATCGTTGTCGTGTATAAGTATATCTTCCGGTTCCCCGTCCTTGTCTTTAGTGCAGTGATACACACCCCCGCTAGCCCCCCGTGCGTACGGTTTCGGATATGGCGGTACATGGTATGACTTTGTTGTTGGCGCGACTAACGTGGTGTCTTGTTCTTCGTCGACCTCGTATTCGACGGGTGCTGGTGGCGCTGGAGGTTCTTTAGCTTCGACCACTTCTACCACTTCTACCACTTCTACCACGCTGCCTTCTTCGGGCGCGCGCTTCAACTCTCCACATAGGGATATGGGGGAGCGAATCTTAGTCTGCTTGTGCGGGCACCCCTTACACCCCGCCGGGTAATCGTCGGCAAACGTAGAGCAGAAGTGCGGCTTCTCTATACCGGCCGCTATTTTTTCGGTTTCTTCTTCGCTGTAGCCCTCGTATTTTGAGGATACAATGTGTATCGCTTTGCCACCGTCTTCGCAGAACTTCGCAATAGACAGGACATGAAGCCACTGGTTGTAGGTCAAGTCGTTGGGGTTGTCTATGGCCCGCTTAATTTGGTTGCACCCAGTACCAGAAACAATCTTGCGTACCAAGTTGCCGAATTTAAACGTTTTGTTCTTCAACCCCATAGCCGCAAGCATGTCTTCCCGGTCTTGCTCGGAAAACGTTCTGGGGATTAACGCGGGGTCTGACTCGCTTTTGGCTATGTCTGGGAACTTATTGGAGAATTCATCCAGTGTTACTCGGGTGCCGGTGTCCGCCATTACAGCCACAGAGGCTGGGGGGTTTGGTTTGTAGTTGTGTGTATTTGGCACACGCAGAACACGCGCCGCATCTGCGGGTACAGCCGTATCAACATCAAACCCAGCGGACGCGCACGCAGCCTTGAATTTCTCAGCAACTGGTTTCCAAGCGTCTGGGGAGTGGGGCTTGTCTAGCACCCAGTAAACGTGTAGGCCCCGGCCAGAATTGAC